>Ga0265298_10000959_pt1 | contig 42939 bp, 41 predicted proteins | sample AusTroGonzalo_MG_3_FD_193486 | JGI IMG/M metagenome (GOLD analysis project Ga0265298, IMG submission 193486) | Bovine rumen microbial communities from tropical cattle in Woodstock, Queensland, Australia - Gonzalo_01 | ecosystem: Host-associated > Mammals > Digestive system > Stomach > Rumen ... | reverse complement strand
AAACTGGGATGGGAAAAGACATGTGTAAATTTAATTCAGCAATACAATCCCAACTTCGCGGATGTTCAAGGTCGAATAAAAGTCTTGAGAGATTTAAATTGTAAAGAGGATGAGGGGATATGAGCTGGTTGCCGAAAAGAGAGAAGCTTGATCCGAAGCTGGTGTCGGCGATCGACTTCGCCGTGGCGCGTGACGGGAATTTCTATGTGTCGGTCGAGGCCGAGACGGGGAAGTCGGTCGTACTGGCGCCAGTGCGAATGATGGTATAATATGAAGCGGAGGTAAAGGATGAAGAAGATCGAATACATTCCGAAGTTTACGGTGAGCGGCAAGGCGATGCGACTCATTATGGAGATTGCCGCCGCATTGGAACGATACAAAATCGTGATGGAGGGGCCTGATGGCGTGCGGCTAAGAAAGCTCAATCACATTCGTACGATTCGTGGGACGACGGCCATCGAGGGAAACACGCTGACCGAGGAGCAGATCACAGCCGTGCTGGCGGGGAAGCGCGTGGTGGCAACGCGGCGCGAAATTGACGAAGTGAAAGGTGCCCATCGCGCCTATGCGAAGATTGAGTCGTTCAATGCGTATTCGGTTAAGGATCTCTTAAAGGCGCACGCGTTGATGACGAAGGGGCTTGTTGAGCGTCCGGGCGAATTCCGCAAGTGTGCCGTGGGGGTGATGAATGGCGCGGGTGAAGTCGTGCATCTTGCTCCGCGTTTTGAACTCGTTCCAGGACTGATGGATGATTTGTTTGCGTGGCTTGCCGATTCCGATGAGCCAGTGCTTATAAAGAGTTGCGTCTTTCACTGGTGCTTTGAGGACATTCATCCATTTCCAGACGGCAATGGGCGCACTGGACGCCTTTGGCAGACCGTGTTGCTCGGCTCGTGGAATCCGCTCTTTTACGGCGCGCCAATTGAGAACATCGTATGGGCGCATCAGTCGGAGTATTATGCAGCGATACGGGCGGTTGAAGAACACGACATGGACATCGCTCCGTTCATTGAGTTCATGCTTGACAAGATTCTTCGGACACTGAAGGCCAAGGGTGAAGCATATGAGGTAGGGGAAGAAAGTAGGGTTAAGAGTAGGGATAAAAGTAGGGATAAGGTATTGTGCCTTTTGCGCAAGCAGCCTGATTTGACGCAAGCTGAGCTTGCTAATGCATTGGGATTGACGGTAAAAGCGATTGAGAAGATCGTTCGTCAGTTGAGGGATGCTAATCTCATCAAGCGTGAGGGTGGCAAGAAATTCGGACGCTGGATTGTGGCATAAAAAAGAATGAGCAAGTCCCCACAGATTGCCACGTTGGGAGATGAGTCAATCCTTGATCTGCCCAAGGTCGGGTTTCTGTCGTCACGCAAGGTTCCGCCTGCGGCGGTCATGAAGTGCTACGACTGGGCGACGGAGATGCGCGACCAGGGCGTGTGCGTCATGGGTGGCTTTCAGAGTCCGCTTGAAAGGGATGTGCTGACGCTTCTCCTGCAGGAAAAACAACCGGTCATTTGGGTGCTGGCGCACAAGCTTTGGGCCGAGAAGAGCATTCCGAGGCTCTATCGTGAGCCCATTGCCGCTGGGCGTCTGCTGGTTGTCTCGCCCGTTGCCCAGTCCGTGGCGCGTGTTGATGCACGAACGGCCGCCATCCGCAATCGCTACATTCTCGAACATTCAGAGAGTGTTGTGTTCGCGGCCATAGATTCCGCAGGCGCCTTGGCTCGACTTGTCGGTGAGCGTGCGAGGGACTGACCCCAATGGTGGGGTTCGAGTGGTGGGGTGGCCTTGGCGCCTAATCCGCTAGAGGCGAAAATGTGATATAGGGCTTGCAAGGGGCGTGTATAATTAAAATATGGTAGACTGTGTGACTGTTCTGCCGGTACTGTGCCGCAAGGGGCGGTCATAGCCGCCAATGCGCAATGGGCGTGGATTTGGTGTAACGAAGATGAAATTTTCCATAGTCCTTTTGAGGCCTGAGATACCGCTCAATACCGGAGCTGTCGGGCGGCTTTGCGTCGGACTGGGCGTTCCGCTTCATCTTGTGAAGCCGCTGGTGACTTGTAAAGAGGGTGGGGCAGCAAAAACTCATTAAGCCATTTGTGCCGCTCGCAAGGCCGCCCGTTGGGGCGGTTTTTTTGGTATAATACACGCCCACATGTCAATGCATACCAGAACAGAGACGCGAGCTTTCAAGATAGGCACGCTGCCCATAGGCGGGGGTGCGCCTGTAAGCGTGCAGTCGATGGCCAACGAAGATCCGCATGATGCGGATGCGCTGGTGCGGCAGGTCGAGAGCTGCGCCTCGCTGGGATGCGACCTGATGCGGCTGACCGTTCCTGATATCGAGGCCGCGAAGACGCTTGGCGAGGTGAAGAGGCGGACGTCCATTCCGCTTGTCGCCGACATACATTTCGACTATCGCTGCGCATTGGCGGCCATTGAGGCCGGGGTGGATGCGTTGAGGCTGAATCCAGGCAACATAGGCGGGCGCGACCGTGTGCAGGCCGTGGCCAGGGCGGCCAAAGCGCGCGGCGTGCCTATCCGGATCGGCGTGAACCTCGGAAGCGTCGAGAAGGATCTTGCCCCTGATTTCTCGAAAGGTGCGGATTATCTTAGGGCGGCTGTCCCGGAGGCGCTCGTCGCCTCGGCCATGCGCCATGTGAAGCTGCTGGAGGATGAAGGCTTCCGCGACATAGTGATCTCCGTAAAGGCCTCCAACGTCGCCGACACGCTGTCTTCCTACAGGCTGCTTGCCGAGAGGACAGATTGTCCGCTTCACCTCGGCGTGACAGAAGCGGGCACGCTTCTGCCTGGAACGGTAAGAAGCTCCGTCGCGCTCGGCATACTGCTGTCGGAGGGCATAGGCGACACCATCCGGGTTTCGCTTACCGACGCCCCCGAGCGCGAGGTTCGCGTGGGAATGGAGATACTCCGTTCCCTGGGCATGAAGGCGGCAGGTCCGTCCATAACGTCCTGCCCTACGTGCGGGCGTACGAAGGCCAATGTGTTCAAGGTCGCGGCCGAGGTCGAAGATGCCCTCGAAAAGCTTTATCTGAGCGAAGGCCGTCCGGCGGGTTTTCCTCACGTGGCCGTGATGGGGTGCGTCGTAAACGGGCCGGGGGAGGCGAAAGGCGCTGATGTCTCGCTTTGTGGAGGCGACGGAGAGTTCCTTCTTTACGTAAAGGGAGAGCTTGTCGCCAGAGTCGCTGAGAAAGATGCGGTATCGGAGGTAGTAAGACATGTCGTTCATACATAGGAATTTAACGGTTTTGTTCATACTGCTTCTTGTAGGCGGTTATGCATGGCTCTACGGCGGCACGATGAGCAGTGTGCTGCGTCCTGTCGTGCCGTGGATATGGGTGTTTATGCTTGAAATAGCGCTGTGCTTCCCGCAGCGTCATGAAGGAGAGCCTTCGCGCCGCGCCAGGCGCCGCGTGTGGGAGGCGATGCGCGAAGATCCGCTGGTGTGGGTTTCTCTGGCGTTTGTGCTTTTGATGTGCATTCCATTCGTCAATTCCGCGCTGTGCCCCGTATGCGACGCCAAGGCGATCGCGCAAGGTGCGGACCCCGGGCCGGCGGTGCCGTTCTTGCCATATTGCGTCGACCGTCTGCTGCACTACAACGTGTTCCTCTGGTTCGCCCCGACGCTTACTGCGGCGATCGTCGCGAAGCATTCCCTCGTAAGGAGCGGCAAGCGTCTGCTGATAGAGATGCTTGTGTGGAACGGCGCTGCGCTGGCCCTGCTTGGCTTTGTGCAGCAGGTAGCAGGCGCGCCCGGCCCGCTGTGGTCCGTCCTTTCGAACGGCCCGGTCCATTTCTTCTCGACTTTCGGATATCCGAACATGGCCGGCGACTATTTTGTCGTGATGTTCTGCCTTTCCATAGCGCAGTGGCGCTGGCGTATGGACGATGTCCGCGACGGCCTCAGGAGCAAGACGATCAGCCGCACCATGTCCAGCCACGAGACATTCTGGAGAAAGCATTATCTTCTCATCGCCGCATTGCTCAACTTCTTCGCCGCGCTGAATACGCTTTCGAGGGCGGCCATAATACTTGTCGCCTCTGCGGCGGTCATACTCTTCGCCCATGCGGGTTTCGTGGCTATCGCGCGCATGGAGAAGGTCGATCGCGTGCGGTCTGGAGTGTTCTGCGCGCTGGGCCTTATCATGATAGCCGTGGCGGCCACGATGTTCATGCCCGACGGCGTGCATCGCGAGATGAAGACCGTAGGCTCGCGGGAGGTTCTCGATCGTGTCACGGGACGCGGCGAGGAGCATTCGTTCGTTGCGACCCAGATATGGCGCGAACATCTGCTGTTCGGTTGCGGCGGCTGGGGATACGCGCACCTTTCCAAAGAGAAGTTCCCGGACAGGAAATATTGGAGCCCTGGGTCGGCAAACGTCCACAACGACCATCTACAGTTCCTCGTTGAGCATGGCCTGGTCGGTTACGGACTGCTCGTTGCGGCTTTCGTGCTGTTGCTTATACCGACGTTCAAGGCTTGGCACACGATGGCGGATGCCGGAAGGTTCGCTCTGAAAAAGCGCAACCGGACGCAGACGTTCTTTGCGCTGCCAGGTTCCGCGTTTTCCGTGCTTGTCGCCGCCGTCGTGCCGCTGGTGCACGGGTTCGGCGATTGCCCGCTCAGGTCGCCTGCGGTACTGTCTGTCTTTTTTGTGTCTCTCGCTTGCATAGGCGGCTATCTGCCGAGAGAGTCCAGCCACGACGATTCATCCAAGGAATGATCACATGCTCCACGTAAACGAAAACTACGCGAAGATAAAGCCGACATACCTGTTCGCCGAGATAGCGCACCGCGTCTCCGCCCATCTGGAGGCGAATCCCGGCGCAAAGGTGATCCGACTCGGCATAGGCGATGTCACGGAGCCGCTGTGCCCTGCGGTCGTGGCTGCGATGCACAAGGCCGTCGACGACGAGGCCGGGCGCGCCGACTTCCACGGCTACGGTCCCGAACAGGGTTATGCGTTCCTGCGCGAAAAGATCGCCAAGTTTGATTTCCAGGACAGGGGGATCGACGTGTCGGCGGACGAGATACTTGTCTCGGACGGCGCGAAATGCGATTGCGGCAACATACAGGAGCTTTTCGGGGCGGATGTGAGGATCTCGGTCGGAGACCCCGTATATCCCGTGTATGTCGACACCAACATCATGGCTGGACGCGGCGACATAACGCTTCTTCCGTGCACTGCGGCGAACGGGTTCGTGCCTTCGCCTGCCGACTTGCCAGCCGAAGGGCAGCCTGACGTCGTATACCTTTGCTACCCCAACAACCCGACCGGCGCGGTCGCCACAAAGGCGCAGCTCCAGGCTTGGGTCGACTGGGCCAACGATCGCAAGGCCCTGTTGCTGTTCGATGCCGCATACGAGGCGTTCATCCGCACGCCGGGGATTCCCCATTCGATATACGAATGCGAGGGTGCTAGGACATGCGCGATAGAGTTCCGCAGCTATTCCAAGACAGCGGGCTTCACCGGCGTGCGCTGCGGCTACACCGTGGTGCCCAAAGGACTGTGCGCTTATGCTTCGGACGGTTCGCCCGTCGAGCTCAGGCCGATGTGGACGCGTCGCCAGACGACGAAGTTCAACGGTGCGAGCTACATAACGCAGCGCGGAGCCGAGGCGATATACACGCCAGAGGGCCAGGCCCAGACGAAGGCCACTATCGACTTCTACCTCGGCAACGCCAAACTGATGCGCGAAGCGCTGCAAGGCTTGGGCTACACGGTCGTCGGCGGGGCGGATTCCCCATATCTCTGGGTTGACGTCAAGGGAGATTCGTGGGAGTTCTTCGACAAGCTTCTGAAGGGGGCCAACATCGTCACCACGCCCGGCGCCGGATTCGGCAAGGCCGGGGAAGGGTTCATCAGAATATCCGCTTTCAATTCCCGCGAAAACGTTCTTGAGGCGATCGAACGCCTGAAAGGAGTGCTGTGAACATCGTGCTTTCGTTGCTGCTTGCCGCGTTGACCTGGTATCCCGCCCCGGACTGGAAGGACGAGCCGGATCGCGTGGCGTCTCCACATGCGAAGAAGGGCGGCACCATACGCTTCAACGGAGCGCAGGCCCCGAAGAGCCTGAACGGGTACGTGGACACCAACACGTACACCATGATGACGTTTGCGCTCATGTACGAGAATCTTCTGACGACCGACACCGACACCCTCGACTTCGCGCCGGGGCTGGCCAGGTATTGGGCCGTCTCCGACGACGGCGAAGAGTTCGTCTTCGTGATCGACGAGCGTGCGAAATGGAGCGACGGGGTGCCGGTCACCGCAGATGACGTCAAGTGGACGTTCGATACGGTAATGGACGCAAAGAACGACACGGGGTCGTGGAAGATGCTGCTCGGCATGTTCGAGAGCCCCGAGGTCGTCGACGCCCGCACCGTTCGCTTCCGCAAGAAGCCCGGCTCCGAGAAGGACTGGCGCGACCTTCAGCATGTGGGGTTCTTCTACATTCTGCCGAAGCACGCCTTCGAAGGGCAGGACTTCAACAAGCTGGATCTGGTCGGGGCTCCGGTATGCGGCGCGTATCAGATATCGCGCATAGCCGAGCAGGTCGAGACGGAGTTCTCCCGCGTCGACAGCTGGTGGCGCAGCGACATGCCGTCCAGCAGGGGCGTGTGCAACTTCGACCGCCTTGTGATGCGCTATTACGTGGACAACGAGAATGCGTTCGAGGCTCTCAAGAAGAAGACCATCGACGTGTATCCGGTCTACACGGCGCGCATCATGGGCGGCGAGACGCATGGGGAGAAGTTCGACCGCAACTGGATCATCAAGCGCCGCGTCAAGAACCACAACCCCGTCGGGTTCCAGGGCTTCGCGATGAACATGCGCAAGCCTCCCTTCGACGATCTTCGCGTCCGCAAGGCGATGGCGATGCTCGTCGACCGCGAGACGATGAACCGCACGATGATGTTTGGCGAGTACTTTCTGCTCAAGTCGTTCTACACCGACCTGTACGACGAGGAGCACCCTTGCGCCAACCCCGAGTTCCGGTATGACGTTGAGGGCGCCAAGAAGCTGCTTGACGAGGCCGGGTGGAAGAAAAACGAGAAGGGCATACTGGAGAAGGACGGACGGGAGTTCCGCTTCACCTTCCTTTCCCGCGCCAGTTCGGAGGACAAGTTCCTTTCGCTGTTCAACCATGCGCTTGAGCAGTGCGGCATAAAGATGGACATAGCCCGCAAGGACTTCGCCGGGTGGATGCGCGACATGGACGGCTTCAACTACGAGATGACCTGGGCGTCCTGGGGCGGGACGATCTTCCGCAATCCCGAGATAACCTGGCTGTCCGCCGAGGCCGACCGCAAGGGTTCGAACAACATAACCGGATTCAAGTCCGACGAGGTGGATGCGATAATAAAGGCCGAGAAGGGGATGATGCGGATGTCCGATCGCACAGACGCCTACCGTCGCATAGATGCGCTCGTTGCCGAGCAGGTGCCGTATGTGCTGCTGTGGAACATCGCCGAGACCAGGCTTCTCTACTGGAACAAGTTCGGCATGCCCGACGCCGTGCTGGGCAAGTATTCCAACGAAGACTGCATATTCGGCTACTGGTGGTACGACGAGGACAAGGCCGGCGAACTGGCCGAGGCTGTCTCCGGGCACAAGTGCCTGCCGTCGGTTCCGCTTCGCGTGGACTACGACGTGGAGATGGCGAAGTGACGGACGGCTACGAGCTTCTCGATTCCGGCGACGGACGGAAGCTTGAGCGCTTCGGCAGGTTTGTCCTGGCGCGTCCCTGCTCGCAGGCGTTGTGGCGTCCTTCGCTCTCCGAAGCCGAGTGGGCCCGCGCTGACGCCACCTTCGACCGCGAGGAGGGCAACAGCTGGCACGGCCGCGCAAATCTGCCGAAGAGCTGGAACATAGAGACGGCGGGAATCCGCTTCAAGCTCGGCGGCACTGATTTCGGGCATCTCGGGATATTCCCCGAGCAGCGCGCCCAGTGGCGATGGATCCGCGAGAACTCCGACGGCGCAAGCGTGCTCAACCTGTTCGCGTATTCCGGGGGCTCGACAATGGCCGCCGCGCTTGGCGGGGCCGAGGTCTGCCATCTTGACGCTTCGAAGGGGATGGTGGAATGGGCCAGGGAGAATGCGGCCTTGAACGGCCTTGCGGACCGTCCCGTACGCTGGATCGTTGACGACGCCCACAAGTTCATGCGGCGCGAGCTTCGCAGGGGCCGGCGCTACGATGCCGTGATACTCGACCCTCCGACGTTCGGGCGCGGTGCCGGCGGCGAGATGTACAAGATAGAGCGCGACCTCAAGGAGACGCTGGGTCTTGTGCGCGATCTTCTTTCCGACAGGCCCCGCTATGTGCTCTTCTCGTCCCATACGCCAGGCCTTTCGCCTATTGTCGCCGAGAACATTCTCGGACAGCTCTTCCCGTCGGCGAGGCTCGAGTCGGGGGAAATGCTGCTCGAAGGCGGCGGTCTTCCGTGCCCTAGCGGAATATACTGCCGGTGCCACTTGACGGCGTAGGGACAAAAAGTGTATACTATATATTCTTCCGTCTGGATCGGGCCAAAACCGACTGCCCGAACGGTGAGGAAGAGACAATAAGGAAAACGAAAATGCCTAAGATGAAAACGAAGAAGTGCGCGACGAAGCGCATGAAAATGTCGGCCACGGGCAAGGTTATGCGCTCGCAGGGTGGCAAGGCCCACCTGAACAACGGCAAGAGCCGTTCGCGCAAGCGCAATCTCCGCGGTCGCACGACAACCGACACAACAGTAACCAAGACCTACGCCCGTGCGCTCCAGGGTCGCTAATCAGAAGGAGTAGACTACAATGCGTGTTACAAATGCTCCCGCTTCCCGCGAACGTCGCCGCCGCCGCCTTGAGCTGGCGAAGGGTTTCTACGGCGCCCGCTCCAAGCTTTTCCGCACGGCGACCGAGGCTGTCGATCGCGCCATGCGTCTCTCGACCGAGCACCGCAAGCTCAAGAAGCGCGACTTCCGCCAGCTGTGGATCGCCCGCGTCAACGCCGCCGCCCGCGCAGAGGGCATCAGCTACTCGAAGCTGATCGCAGGCCTCACCAAGGCCGGCGTCGTCATCAACCGCAAGATGCTCAGCGAGATCGCCATCCAGGATCCCGCCGGCTTCAAGACGATCGTAGAGGTCGCCAAGAACGCCTGAGCGTACTTTCGAGCATCATGCGAAGCCGCCGGACCACCTTGCGTTCCGGCGGTTTTTATTATATAATAGCATCATCTACCCTAAGGAGGTCAAAATGGCTGAAGACATGCTGGGCAAGGAGATTGCCGAAAACAACGACCCGCTCGCTGCGGAGATTCGCGACACCGATATTGTGTTCGACTGCCCGTATTGCGGCAAGAGCCTGGTTATCGACTATCGCGGCGCAGGGTTGCAGATTCCCTGTTCCGATTGCGGCAAGTCCGTCCTCGTTCCGATTCCGGAGGGCATGGAGCTCGGCGACCTCGACCTGGATCCGGGCGAGATACTGAAGCAACTTTTTGCGACGCGCAAGAACTTCCAGAAGGCCGAACTTGAGATACAGTCCCTTAAGTCGCGCCTTGGCCAGCTGCAGGAGGCGCTTACCGTCATGCAGGCCGTCGTTTCGGAAGGCCTTAAGTGAGTCTTGACGCAAAGTCAAGGCTTGTCAACGGACTTACGTTCGCGAGGGTTCCGCTGATATTCGCGTGGCTTGGCTTCGCCGTGGCGCAGGAGTTCCATGGCGGCGTCTGGCTGGGCGTTGCGGCGTGCCTCGCGATGCTTTTCTCCGGCTTGACTGACTTGTTCGACGGGCAGCTTGCGCGCAAGTGGGGCGTGGTCTCAGACCTCGGCAAGCTTGCCGATCCGCTCATGGACAAGTTCTTCTACATAGTCGCGTTCCCTGCGCTCGTCTGGCAGTCGGCGAGACAGGGCGAGGGCGATGCGCATACGATGGTCCTGCTCGGTTTCACCCTCCTTTACATGATGCGCGACACGTGGGTCACGTTCATGCGCACCGTCGGCACGATGTACGGCGCCGATGTGGCGGCCATGTGGCTCGGCAAGGTTCGCACGGCGCTCTCGTTCCCCGGGGCCGGCTGGGTCTACATCTATCTGGCGTTCCATGGCCTTGTGCCGGAGCGCTGGTGCGGGCCGTGGCTCTGGAGCTGCTACGCGTTCGAGGCCGTGCTGATCGTGCTTACGGTCGCGAGTCTGGCAACATATACCGCCGCCTACGCGCCTTACCTAAAAAAGGCACTTGCGCGGAAGTGAGATTTGTGAGATAATACTACACATAAACCAAACCCAATAAGGAACATCAAATGAAAAAACAGTCTAAAGGTTTCACTCTCGTAGAGCTGCTCGTGGTTATCGGCATTCTCGGTATCCTGATGGGCGCGCTCTTCCCGGCGATTTCATCCGCCATGCTTTCTGCGCAGACGAATGCTCTCGCCATGCACGGCCGCAACCTCTTCATCGGCATCACGCAGGCCAACGTCGACCGCGAGAGCCATGGCCGCAGCTCCGTGTGGCCCAAGGACCAGAACAAGGAAGAGGGCGAGGGTGAGGATATCGCGTACCAGACGTACGGCGATGCCGACAGCTACTTCGACGCCCTCTTCGATATGGACAGCTACGGTACGACCGAGTGGACTCCTTACGTCGATGTCGACATCAAGTTCGTCTCCGGTGCCGGCGTCTCCGCCTACAAGGGCAACAAGACCCTCAAGGGCTGCGTTGCGTGGAAGGTCGTCGCTGACCTGACCGAGGACATGCCCGACGTCGTTCCCGTGCTCGTCTCCCGTAACATCAGCACCGACCAGTTCGCGACCAGCGGCACCGTCGAGACCATGTCCCAGACGACGCAGCAGCCTGTCGACACGACCTATACGCAGCCCTTCGGCAACAAGGCTTCGGTCGTGATCCACAAGGGTGGCGCGGCTGGCGTCTACAAGGGCCGCTACCAGTCGCTCTGCGACATATACGACAAGCAGACGGTTACGTTCACCGACGGCGCTCAGATCAGCTACATCAAGCCCTCGAACAAGTAACGGATGCTGGTAAAGGTCGCCATCGACCTTGCGCTGGACAGGCTCTTCTACTACGAGGTGCCGGAAGCGCTGAAAGAGAAGCTGGCCGTCGGCCAGCTTCTTTCTGTTCCGTTCGGGCACCGCGAGGCTCGCGGCTTTGCCATGGAGGTGCAAAAGGACGGTGCCTCCGGCGGAGCCGCGTCCCTGCCGAAGGAAAGGCTCAAGGCGGTTTCTGCGATCGTGGACGAGACGCCGTTCTTCTCGCCTGCGCTGCTTGAGCTGGCGAGACGCGTTTCGTCCTATGCCGCAGCTCCGCTCGAAAGCGTTTTGCGGGCGGCTCTTCCGGCGGCGGTCCTGAAGAGGAACGCCCATGCCAGGGAGATGCTTTTCGTGGAGCCGAAGGGCGATGGACAGGATGCGTCGTCGCTTACCAGGCGCCAAGGCTGGCTCTACGACAACATAGTGCGTCTTGGCGGCGGATGGATGACCCGGCTTTGCGCGGAGCTTGGCACTACGCCTGCGTCAGTACGCGCCCTTGCGGCGAAAGGGTTCGTCGACGTGTCGGCGCGCGCAATGCGCCGCAACCCGCTTGCCGGCCGCAAGGTGATCCAGACAAGACCTCTCGCCCTGAACGACGAGCAGTCCGTCGCGCTGGAGACCATAAGATCCCTGGCCCGTCCCGCGACTATCCTGCTGCATGGCGTCACCGGATCGGGAAAGACAGAGGTCTATCTCCAGGCGATTGCGGCTGAGCTGGAGAAGGGCCGTGGTGCGATAGTGATGGTTCCCGAGATCGCGCTCACGCCGCAGACCGTGCAACGCTTTGCTTCCAGGTTCGGCGATCGCGTGGCCGTTCTTCATTCTGCGCTTTCTGACGGAGAGCGCTACGACGAATGGCACCGCATCCGTAGGGGGGACGCACGCGTCGTCATCGGCCCGCGTAGCGCCGTCTTCGCCCCGGTAGCGAATCTCGGTCTGATTGTGGTGGACGAGGAGCATGAGCCCAGCTACAAGCAGGAGGACAACCCACGCTACCATGCACGCGATGTCGCTGTGCTGCGCGGTGCGCTCGAAGGTGCCGCCGTCGTGCTAGGTTCCGCGACGCCTTCGCTCGAGACGTGGATGAATGTGAAGCGCGGCAAGTACGCCTGCGTCACAATGAGACGCCGTGCAGGACTCGGCTCTCTGCCTGCCGTACGGCTGGTTGACATGCGGGATGAGCCCGGCCGGACGATGTTCTCTTCCGTGCTGCTGGACGCGATCCACCTTCGTCTGGATCGCGGCGAGCAGACCATTCTGTTCCTGAACAGGCGAGGCTGGTCGCGCTCCGTGACATGCGAATCCTGCGGACATGTGGCGACGTGTCCCGCCTGCGACATCCCTTACACCTACCATCGCACGGACGATTGCCTCAGGTGTCATGTCTGCGGCAGGTGGGAGAATGCGCCTTCGTGCTGTCCCGGATGCGGTGCGACGTCCCTCTCGTATCGCGGCATCGGGACTCAGCGCGTAGAGGCGGCGCTCTCCAAGTGCTTCCCCCGCGCGACGGTTCTCAGGATGGATGCGGATTCGACCTCGCGCCGCCGTTCGCATGACGAGATATTGTCCTCATTCAGGCGCGGCGAGGCGCAGATACTGGTCGGCACCCAGATGATCGCAAAGGGTTTGGACTTCCCGAATGTCACCCTTGTCGGAGTGCTGAACGCCGACAGCTCGCTCAACATGCCGGATTTCCGGGCTGGCGAGCGTACCTACCAGCTGATCGCGCAGGTCGCAGGGCGCGCAGGACGCGCCGAACTGCCTGGAGAGGTGGTGGTGCAGAGCTTCGACCCGTCCGCGCCTGCAATCGCCGCCGCGGCCCGCGGAGACTACGAGAGTTTCGCAGAGCGCGAGCTGAAGGACCGCAAGGAGGGATTCTTCCCACCGTTCTGCCATCTTGCCGTTGTGGCCCTGAAGTCCAAGGACCTGAAGCTGGTATCCGACTGGAGCGACATGTATTCGAAGTCGTTTGCCGCCTTCGCAGGCAAGAACCCTGCGCTTGGACTTGTCGTGTCAGAAGCCGTACCAAGCGTGCTCGAAAAGGCGGACGGCTGGTATCGCTGGCAGATAGTGCTGCGTTCGCCAAGCGCACGCGCAATGGCTTCCGCATGGCGGTGGTTGATCGGGCGCCGTCCTCCGCCGAGGAATCTTCGCGTTGCAATAGACATGGACGCCCACAACCTGGCCTAGGATGAAACTTTTTTCAAATACCCCCTTGCGCAGCGGACACAAGTTATGGTATACTACGCGTCACTTTAGGGCTATTAGCTCAGTTGGTTAGAGCGCTTCCTTGACATGGAAGAGGTCAGTGGTTCGAATCCACTATAGCCCACCAGACTTCGCCTCCGGCTGCGCCGCGGCGACGGGTGGTCAAGACGGCGGCGCAGAGCATACGAAAGCGCACACAAATGACCAGCTACAAGGAACTCGGACTCGTCAACACCAAGAAGATGTTCGCTAAGGCCGTAAAGGGCGGCTATGCGATCCCGGCGTTCAACTTCAACACGATGGAGCAGATGCAGGCCATCGTCCAGGCTGCGGTCGAGACCAAGTCTCCCGTCATCATGCAGGTCTCCAAGGGTGCCCGCAAGTACGCCAACCCCACGATTCTCCGCTACATGGCCCAGGGCGCTGTCGAATACGCCAAGGAGCTCGGCTGCAAGAAGCCCCAGATCGTCCTTCACCTCGACCACGGCGATACGTTCGAGACCTGCAAGAGCTGCATCGACACCGGTTTCTCGTCCGTCATGATCGACGGCTCGTCGCTTCCCTATGACGAGAACGTCAAGCTCACGAAGAAGGTTGTCGCGTACGCCCACAAGCATGACGTCACGGTCGAGGCCGAGCTCGGCGTTCTCGCGGGTGTCGAAGACGAGGTCGCCAGCGAGGTCAGCCACTACACGAAGCCCGAGGAGGTCATTGACTTCGTGACCAAGACCGGTTGCGACTCTCTCGCCATTTCGATCGGCACCAGCCACGGCGCCTACAAGTTCAAGCCCGAGCAGTGCACGCGCGATCCCAAGACGGGCAAGCTCGTTCCGCCGCCGCTCGCGTTCGACGTGCTCAAGGCCATCGAGAAGAAGCTTCCCGGCTTCCCGATCGTTCTTCACGGCTCCTCCAGCGTCCCGCAGGACGAGGTCGATACGATCAACAAGTTCGGCGGCAAGCTCCCCGATGCGGTCGGCATTCCCGAGAGCCAGCTCCGCAAGGCCGCCAAGAGCGCGGTCTGCAAGATCAACATCGACAGCGACTCGCGCCTCGCGATGACGGCGGCCATCCGCCAGCACTTCGCTGAGCATCCCGAGCACTTCGATCCGCGCCAGTACCTCACCCCTGCGCGCGACAACATGAAGAAGATGTACATCCACAAGATCATGAAGGTCTTGGGGTCGAACGAAAAGCTCTGAGTTCGCAGAACGAAGGGCGCGTGGTTCACGCGCCCTTTGCTTTATGGCGAAGCCGCAAAAAGTCCACACACAGAATCCGAATCGAGAGTTCAAGCAAATGGCCAACGAAAAGGTAACCTCCGCATACGCCAAGGCTGGCGTCAACATCGACAACAAGATGACCGCGCTCAACTCGATCAAGGCGATGGTCGCCGGCACGAAGACGCAGCTAACGCTCGGCGGCATAGGTTCCTTCGGCGGGCTCCACAAGGTGCCGGCCGGGCGTGACCAGGTTCTCGTCGCCTCGACTGACGGCGTGGGCACTAAGCTCAAGGTCGCTGCGATGATGAACAAGCACGACACGGTCGGGCAGGATATCGTCAACCACTGCGTCAACGACATTCTCGTGCAGGGTGCGAAGCCTCTGTTCTTCATGGACTATGTCGGCGCGGCGAAGTTCGACGCCAGGCAGTTCCAGTCGGTCGTGGCCGGTCTCTGCAAGGCCTGCAAGGAGAACAAGATGGCTCTTCTGGGCGGCGAGACTGCTGAGATGCCGGGGCTCTACCCCCTCGGCGAGTACGACCTCGTCGGTACGATCGTCGGTCATGTCGCCAAAAAGGACCTCATAACCGGCAAGTCCATCCGCGCCGGAGACGTCATCATCGGTCTGCCATCCGGCGGCCTCCAGACGAACGGCTATTCGCTCGCCCGCAAGGTGATCTTCGATCTCTGCGGATATTCCTGGAAGGACAAGCTGCCCGGCACGAACCAAACGTTCGGCGAGGCGCTGCTCGCGGTGCACAAGAGCTTCCTCAAGCCCGTCTCCAAGCTGATGGAGCGCAAGGTCAAGATAAACGGCATGGCGCACATCACCGGCGGCGGTTTCGTGGACAACATCCCGCGCGTGCTGCCCAAGGTCGTGAACGCCGAGATCGACCGCTCCACCTGGGAGGTGCCGACGATATTCAACTTCATCGAGCGTCAGGGCAAGATCGACCGCGACGAGATGTACCGCGTGTTCAACATGGGCATCGGCTTCGTGCTGATCATCCCCAAGAACCAGCTAGAGAAGGCGACGAACATACTCAAGGCCCAGCACCAGAAGTACAGCGTCATAGGCGTCATACGCAAGGGCAAGGGCATCGTCACCTACAAGAACTAGCCCTCTAGACATTTCGAAGGCGGAATGGTATAATACACTCCGCTTTCTACGCCGGGTTGGCACAGTGGCGACTGCGCCTCATTTGTAATGAGGAATTACCAGGGGTTCGAGTCCCTTACCCGGCTCCATCGCAGAAGCGGAGGGCGACTGATGACAAAGACGGTTTCCACGGAGAAGGCGCCGAAGGCGCTCGGTCCTTACAGTCAGGCTATAAGGGCCGGCGGATTCATATGGTGTTCTGGGCAGATACCGATCAATCCCGCGACCAACACGATAGAGGTCGCGACCATCGAAGACCAGACGAGGCAGTCGATCTCCAACCTGCGCAACGTGCTCGAAGCAGCCGGCTCTTCGCTGTCCAATGTCGTCAAGACGACGGTGTTCATAAAGGACATGAACGACTTCGCCGCGCTGAACGGCGTATATGCCGAGATGTTCGGCGACACGAAGCCTGCGAGAAGCTGCGTCGAGGTAGCGAGACTGCCGAAGGACGTGAAGGTCGAGATAGAGTGCGTCGCAATTGAGGGGGAGTGATGCCATGAAAGCATTCGCAAGCCTGCTCATGGTCTGCCTGGCGGCCGGTGTCGCCGCCGCACCCGTCGACGGTTACGAGGATCCGCCGTTCGAACCGTTGGTGGTCGATGCCGAGGGGTCTCCGGCCGAAGGGCTCTTCACCTTGAATTTCTGGCGGTTGCTCAACCCTGTCGAGCGCACCAACGGCATCGGCCGCGTGTGCAAGCTGTGGAAGGACGCCACATCATGCCAGGTGCTGCCCGACGGATGCGAATCGATGATGGAGACAACGTTGCTCAAGGACGGGCGCTATCTTGTTGACTGGGTCTTCAAGGTGTCCGACGGCGAGCTGCCTCCGCTTCCGAGGGTAGGTATATCCTTTCCGCTGAAGAGCACATTCTCGACGGTGCACTGGAGCGGGCGCGGTCCCTGGGAGAACTATCCTTCCAGGCGCAACGGTTCGAAGTTCGGTTCATACGCCGCCGACATGAGCCTCATACAGGGCAGGCCCGACTTCGGCTACCGCTCCGGCTGCCGCTGGGTCGAGATCTCCGAGCCGGGCGGCGGAAGGGGCATGCGGATAACGGCGGTAAACGCTCCGTTCGGCTTCAGCATACGTCCGCGCTCCGATTTGCGTGAATTGTATACGATGAACATCGATGCGTACCTGTCCTCCGAGATGTCGCCAGACAAGGTTTCCGCAAAGAGACCCGAGACCTACAGGTTGACAGTCATCATCGAGGAAATATAGCCGGGTGCGATGGAAGATTGGCTGGATCTAAACCCCGATCGGCAGCATGTCAATCGCGAACGGCGCAAGGCCCGCGAGCTTCGTGCATCGGACTGGTGGAGGGCTCAGCTGGCGAAGGGCGAGTGCCATTACTGCCACAAGAAGTTCCCGCCGTCCGAACTGACGCTTGATCACGTGATCCCTGTCGCAAGGGGCGGCAAGTCCACACGCGGCAATTGCGTTCCGTGCTGCCGGGACTGCAACGCGAAGAAGAAGGCGTACACCCCTGCTGAGCAGATACTCGACAGGCTTTTCAAAGACGAGGTCGCGGATGCGGCAAATATGGTAGAATATTGACTTATGGCAGAGAGTGCGTCATTGGCAGGTCTTTTGCTCAAGTCCGCCGGAATATACACCGACGAGCAGCTTGAGCGCATAGCGAACGGTCGCGCGTCGAATCCCGGCATGGGGCTCGCCGAGGCGGCGGTCAAGTTCGGCGGGCACAAGGAGATCGAGTTCCTTGAGGCGGCAGGCCGCGTACTCGGGCTGGAGATCATTGATCTGGAGCGCCGCCAGCCTGCGCCGGATGCATTGACCGCGTTGCCGGCGAGCGCTGTCTACCAGTACAATGTTCTGCCGTTTGCCGTGTCAGACGGTGTGCTGACGGTTGCTACTAGCGATCCGTTCGACACAAGGGCCACCGACGGGCTCCGCCTCATATCCGGCGGTGTGATAAAGACCGCGCTGGCACCGAAGGAGGATGTCGAGAAGGCCGTAAAGAAGTACTACGGCGTGGGCGCGGATGCGATCGAGAAGATGATCGAGGACGGTCGCTATTCCGTGGACGAGGATCTTGGCGCGATGACCAAGATCGATGTCAACGAGATGGGCGAAGAGGCGTCGATCGTCCGTTTCGTGAACCAGATCATCGCCGAGGCCGATCGCCAGGGCGCGACGGACATCCACATAGAGCCGCAGGAGACCGAGCTCAGGATACGCTACAGGATCGACGGCATGCTGCACAAGGTGGACGTGCCGCCGCAGCTCAACCGTCTGAAGTCTGCGATCATATCGCGAATAAAGGTCATGGCGAATCTCGATATTGCCGAGAAGCGCCTGCCGATGGATGGCCGCATAGGCATAAGGATCGGCGGGCAGGATATCGACATACGTGTGTCTACCATGCCTGCGGCGTACGGCGAATCGATATCCTTGCGACTCCTGGCGAAGAGCGGCAACTTCGTGAAGATGGACGATCTCGGGTTCAACGAGCGCGACTTCGCCGTGGTCAACAGGATAATCCACCGTCCGAACGGGATCTTCCTTGTCACGGGGCCTACGGGCTCCGGCAAGTCTACTTCGCTCTATTCGTTCCTGTCCGAGGTGAACAAGATCGATGTACGCATAATGACGGCCGAGGATCCGATCGAATACCACATGGCGGGCATAAACCAGGTTCAGATGCAGGCGGACATCGGCATGACCTTCGCCCGTGCGCTCAGGGCGTTCCTGCGTCAGGATCCGGACATCATAATGGTTGGCGAAATACGCGACCGCGAGACTGCCGAGATCGCGATCAATGCGTCGCTGACCGGACATATGGTCTTCTCGACGCTTCACACGAACGATGCGGCCGGTGCGTTTCCGAGATTGATCGACATGGGAGTGGAGCCGTTCCTCATAGCGTCTGCGGTGGCGGGCGTCATGGGTCAGCGTCTTTGCCGCCGACTGTGCCAGAAGTGCATGCGCGAGACGCCTCTCGACATGAAGTACTACACGCTCGATGTTCCGCCCGAGCACAACTACGTCTTCGAGCCGGTCGGATGCGACGCGTGCACCAGGACCGGCTACAAGGGCAGGCGTGCGCTGTTTGAGGTGCTTGAGGTGGACGAGGACGTTGAAGGCGCGATAGTCCGCCGCGAGAACGCGTCGCAGATACGCAATCTGGTGCTTTCGAAGGGAATGAAGACGCTGCGCGAGGACGGCTGGGCCAAGGTGTTCAAGGGCGTTACGAGCGTCAAGGAGATAATGCGCGTGACGGAGGACCAGTGAGCGCGTCCTGCGCATGTTCCGGATTTGTGGTATAATGGTACAAACCTAAGGAGGAAAACAATGAGAGATCTGTTCATATGCTGCGCCGGTGGACTTGGCCGCGAGGCCGTTTGGACGATCGAGCGCATCAACAAGGCTTCGCAGCAGCCGCTCTGGAACGTCGTGGGCTTTGCCGATGACGATCCCGCAAAGGCATCAGGCAACTTCGAGGGTTATCCTCTGCTCGGCAGCATAGAAAAGGCGTCTCGCGACTATCCCGGTGCATCGGTGTTCATCGCCATCGGCGACAACAAGCTTCGCGCTGAGATATACCGCCGGCTTCGCGGACACGACTTCCCGGCGATCATCGATCCGTCGGCGCAGGTCTCGCCCACGACCGAGTTCAAGCACGGCACGTATGTTGCGGCGCAGGCGGTGGTTTCTGTCGGCACCGACCTCGGCAAGTTCGTGATCGTCAACGCCCGCGCAGGCGTGGGCCACGACTGCACCGTCGGCGACTTCGTCCAGATCTCGCCAGGCGTGTCCATCTCGGGCAATTGCAAGATCGGCAACAATGTGCTCATGGGCACCAACAGCTGCACGGCTCCGCACATGACGGTCGGCGACGATGCCGTCGTATGCGCAGGAACGCCCGTGCTGAAGGATGTTGCCGCTGGCGAGACCCTTTCGCCGTTCGGTTCGCTCAAGGCGTGAAGTGGTTTGCATACAACCTGCTCTTCGGGGCAGTCTGGGTGTTCCTGCTGCCGGGCTTCCTTCTCAGGATGTTCCGGCGCGGGGGATACCGCGCCAGGATGGGCGACAGGTTTGCGCTCTATCCTGGCGATGTGATGCAGACGCTGTGCTCCGCACGGACGGAGCGCGGCTCTGCGGCGAGGCTTGATTCCTCTGGGCATGAGATTCCGCCTCCTTCTGATTGGGTATGGGTCCACGCCGTGTCGGTCGGCGAGGTACAGGTCGCAGGCCAGCTGATGCGCGAGTGGCGCAAGGCCGATCCTGAAGTGCGCTTCTGCTTCTCGACCACAAGCTCTACCGGGTGGAAGATGGCCGAGCGGGAGGTGACGGACAGGGACGTGCTGATCTACAACCCGCTGGACTTTCCTAACTTTGTGAAAAGCGCCTTGGGCACAGTAAGGCCAAGGGCTGTCGTGCTTACGGAGTCCGAGATATGGCCGGTGTTCATACGTGCCGCAGCCAAGCGCGGAGTGCCGCTCTTTCTCGTGAATGCCCGTGTGAGCGACCGCAGTGCGCCGCGCTACAGGCTGGCCCGCTTTTGGTTCAAGGACGTGTTCGGCTGCTTTACGCGGATATTCGCCCAGTCCGAGCTGGACCGTGATCGTCTTGTCGCAGCGGGTGCCCCTGCGGAGAAGGTCGAGGTCACCGGCAGCTTCAAGTTTGATGTGGCCCGCCGCAATCCGGTCAAGGAGAACGAGCTTCGCAAATGGCTTTCCGGTGCTAAGGGCCGTATCCTTCTTGGTGGCAGCACATGGCCGGGCGAGGACGAGGTTCTGCTGAGGATCGTTAAGTCACTTGAAGACGCGACGCTGGTCATAGCTCCTCGCCATTTTGAGAAGGCAGATGCCGTCGAGGACAACATAAGGCGGGCCGGTTTCGGGTGCGTGCGCCGCAGCCGCGGCGACGCCGCGCCGGCGGACGGCGGAAGGGCGGTCTATCTGGCGGACACCACTGGCGAGCTCATGGGGCTCTACGGAGTAGCGGATGTGGTCTTCGTGGGCAAGTCGCTCTGCGAGCACGGAAGCCAGAACATGATCGAGCCGTGCCTCTGCGGCAAGCCTACTCTGGTCGGTCCGTACACCGAGAACTTCCGTCCTGTGATGAGCGACCTGAGGGAAGGCGATGCGATAATACAGGTTGAGGACGAATGCGGGCTCGATCGCGAGATCGTCCGTCTTTGGAACGACCGGGCCTCGGCTACGGCCCTTGGCGAACGGGCCACTGCAGCCGTGATCAGGCGGCAGGGCGTCGTCGAGAAGTGTGTCGCCGAGATGATGGAGGCCATAGGGTGAAGAAGCGCGGCTGGACCGTTCTGCTGGTTGTCCTGGTTGTCGTGGCCGCCTGCATTGTGGCGGATGCGATCTTCGGAACGAGGCCGTCGGTTCCTCAGCAGCACGAGACTAGGACGTTCCCGTGCGTGAAGACGGTTCTTGCCTACGCTGCATTGGCCGAAAAACCCACGGCAAAGCGCGTGCTGCTGCTTGGCGATGCGGCCGAATCGTTCCGGGACTTCTTCGAGAACGCCGGGCTCGAGTGCGTCAGCGAGGTAGGTGGCGAACCGTACGACATGGTGTTCGCGTCGGGCGGACGCCATTTGAAGACCGAACGCGCCGCGAGGAGGCTACTCAAGCCGGATGGACTCTGGGCGGAGTGTGTGGACGTGCGTGATATGGAGCTGGATGGCTTTCGCAAAGTGCTTGCGTCCATTCCGGACGAATGCGTGCATGTGTGGATGCCGGGCGAACTGGATTGGCTTTTGACTGGACGTCGTTCAGGAGCGAAGCCTGGGTTGGACGACATGCTGTCGCTCTTTTCGCGAGAGGAGGGGTTCCCTGACCTGACGGCCGCAAGATGCGACTCCCTGCCGGCGCTTTTTGCCAGCTATGTCGGAACGCGCGAGGATCTGCTGCCTGCGTTTTCGCCTGACAGCGGACATCTTCAGACCAGGCCGGAGTTCTTTGTGCCGCGCAAGGTGCCTGAAATGGATTGGGTGGATGTCGGCGGAGTGGATGCCGATATACGGAGCGGCATCCTCAAGGAAACACGTTCAGTGCAGCTTGTCCGCAGGATGCTTCTTGTCGGGGTTATCGAGGCCGAGCGCGGAGACGAGGAGCGGTCCGTCGAGACTTGGGCCAAGGTCGCATTGCGCAACCCCGGCGATACGATGCTTGTCGAGCGGCTGGACAGGCTGTCTGTCAATGCGCAGGCGTTCCTTAAGCTCGGCAAGGCGGCCATGGCTGCGAGGTGCTACGACACTATGGCCCAGATGACCCCAAACGACCCTATGCCCGTGTACAACTACGCCATATGCATGCGGCAGATGGGCGAGACGAAGATAGCGGAGCTGGCCTTCAAGCATGCCGATGAGCTGGCCAAAGCTCTTGAGGAAAAGAGCAAGGAAGCCGACCGCTGAGGCCGGAAAACTTTTTTCAAATACCCCCTTGCGCGCCTCGGACGGATATGGTATACTATCCCTCGTTTTCACGATGCGAGGATAACTCAGTTGGTAGAGTGCCACCTTGCCAAGGTGGTTGTCGCGGGTTCGAATCCCGTTCCTCGCTCCAGTGAAATCGGTGAATGGGAGCGTAGCTCAGCTGGTAGAGCAAGTGACTCTTAATCACTGGGTCCAGGGTTCGAATCCCTGCGCTCCTACCATTCTCACCGTCGGCTGTGGCTAGGTAGCTCAGTTGGTAGAGCAACGGACTGAAAATCCGTGTGTCGCCGGTTCGATCCCGGCCTTGGCCACCAAATACCACCAATGCTCACCCTAGTTGTTACTCAGACGCGCGTTGGATTGGCCGAAAGACTTTTCGGACGTGCCCGCCGACGATGTGACATGGCCATATTGCGCGTTGTAGGGTTATTTTGTATAATATGCGCACAACCACGCATAATATGAAGGAACCCCACAATGGCAGATCAAATCGATGCCGTCAAGCGTCTTGTTGCGCGCTATCGTGACGAGTTCAGCGCGAAGCTGACGGCTTTGGCCAAGGAGAAGTTCGGGGAGTTTTCGCGCGAGGCGAGAGTTGACGTCGCCGCGAACGAGAAGCTTGTCGCCGAGGTCGATGTGCTGGAGGACAAGCTTTCGTCCGCCAGAGACAGGCAGAATTTGTTCCTGGGCCTTATGATCCTCGGATTCATTGCAACCGGCGTGGGTGTGGTTCTGGCGATCGAAAACAGGCAAGAAGACATCCAGACCGTGTACAATTGGCTGATCGTCGCCGGCATCGGGCTTCTTTTCGGGCTGGTCATGTGGCTGCCGTTCAGGTCGTCGGGCAAGCGCGCCACGAGTCTGGAGGACCAGATCGAAAGGAAGAAGGCCGAAGGGTTCACCCAGATGGCGCCCCTGAACAGGCTGTATACCTGGGACATGATGCTCAAGATGATCGAGCGGACTGTTCCTGAGATCAAGTTCGACCCTTACCTTACGGAAGAGAAGCTTGAGGATTTAAAAAGCCGTCCGGGGTGGGATTTCTCGTTCTGCGACGACAAGTCGATGGTGTTCGCGCTTTCCGGCACGGCGAACGGCTATCCGTTCGCGTTCGGGCAGTATCTGGAGATGGAGTGGGGCGAGTACGAGTACATAGGGTCAGAGGAGGTCTCGTGGAGCGAGTGGGAAAGGGATTCCGAGGGCAAGCGCGAAAAGGTAAGGCGTACGAGCAAGATATATGCGGAAATAAAGAAGCCGATTCCCGTATACACCGAGAAGATACTTCTCGTATATGGGGAGGATGATGCCGCCACAGGGCAGCGCAAGGCCAGCATGGTCTTGTGCGAAAACCTGAAGGATGCATCCATCAACACCGATCCCGAGCCGTTCCGCGATTGGGACTACGGATTGGCAAAGTCGTTCTTCGTCAGCTACAGCGAGGAGTATTTCAAGAACATGTTCATTGCGCTGTCGCCGCTGCTGGCCGCCCCGCCACAGGCGTACACGGAGGCGGCAACGGATGGCCGCGGGCCCAAGGCAGCATCGTCTTGGGAGCACGAGGCGTTGGCGCAATATCTCGGCGAAGGCAGGTTCCAGCATCCGGAGTGCAAGACGCGCTGCATAATGAAGACGAAGGTCTTGCGCAGGGATGACGGGGAGAGCACGGTTGAGGTCACTGCGAAGGGATACAGGGGCGTGGACCATACCACATCGAAGAGCGTGCACGGCCCGGACCACAGGTGGCATGATGTCGATGTCGAATGGACGGAGTATTTTCCGGTCAGCGGCACCGGCAGGATGCGTTTGCGCGAGGGCGACAGCCCGACGGGCGAGTTCAGCAGACGGTCCATACGCGTGCTTTAGGGAACATGCTGCTGACGTACATAATAGGGTGCATTGCACTTATCGCAAAGCCCGGGCCGGACTTGATGTGTCTTGCGGCGACCGCCATCGCATACGGCAGAAGGGCGGCATTCCCGCTCATGGCCGGGCAGATAGTCGGATGCTGGCTTTGGATACTTCTGCTTGCCGCCGGGTTCGCTCCGTTCTTTGTGGACTGTCCCAAGGCGATGATGGCAGTGCAGGCGGTCGGCGTGTGCTACATCGGCTATCTCGCCTTTTGCGCATTCAAGGATGCGGTTGCGGGCTTCAGGAACGCCGAGGCCGGGGCTTTGACGCCGGCAGGCGCAAGAGGATTGCGGCTTTTCGGGCGCGGTGTGGCCATGGCCATGTCGAATCCGTTGACGATTCTGTTCTTCCTCGCGTTCCTGCCGCACTTCACCCGCGAGGAATCGTCCATGTCGCCGAGTGTCCAGACTCTGCTTCTCGGAACGCTGTTCTGCCTTCTGATACCGTTCATGGATGTTCCGCTGATCCTTCTCGCGGGATATCTTAGGACGCGACTTTTCTCGTCCGCGCGGGCGCTCGCCACGCTCAAGCTCATATCGGCGCTGATCCTTGTCGCCGTCGCCGCAATCCTCTTCGCCAGCCTGTTTTGACTGGGCTCCAGTTGTGCGCGACGGAGGGTTATGGTATAATTATCCCCAATGCTAGGTTCTAGATATAGATTGTGCGAATTGTTCGGGATTCCTGTCTATGTGAATCTCTCGTTCATACTGCTGCTGCTCATTTTCATGACTGATTTCGGGTCGTTCAGCTTCGGGCTTGCTGCGGCGCTGTCGCTTGCGATTTCAGTTACTTTGCACGAGTTGGGCCATGCGTTGACGGCGCGCGCGTTCGGCTACAGGACGAAGGACATAACGCTTTCGCTGCTTGGCGGATGCGCGTCGCTGATCGCGCTGCCGCGCAAGGCGTGGCAGGAGCTTCTTACCGCGGCAGCGGGTCCGCTCGTGAGCTTTGCGATCGCAGGCGCCGCATACCTCATCCTCGCTGTCGGCGCGGTTTCGAATGTGTGGCTGGGCAATGTGCTGGCCTATACGTTCTGGATGAACATCATGCTCGGCGGGTTCAACCTTCTGCCGGGCTTTCCCATGGACGGCGGGCGCATATTCCGCTCGATCATGCGGGCTTTCATGTCGCGTGCGCAGGCGACGCTTGTCGCCATGTGGGTCGGTCGCGTGTTCGCCGTGCTGCTGGGGCTTCGCGGGCTCTGGTCGCTGTTCAACGGCGGGGGCTGGGGGTTCGTGTCCATCATGATAGCGTGGATGATATGGCAGGAAGGCTGGCGGGAATATCTTGTGGCCAAGATGGAGTCGGACTTCCGCCACTGGACGCAGGACGATTTCAACGCAAGAGTTTCACCACCACCATATGAAAGGAGCTAACATCATGAGCCAGTACGCAGGCGATTTCATGGTCTTCTCAGGAACGGCGAACCCGGCGCTTGCCGAAAAGGTAGCCAACTATCTCGGCAGACCCCTGAACAAGATCGACATCAAGCATTTTCCCGACGGCGAGACGTTCTGCCAGATAATCGAGCCGGTCCGCGGACGCGACGTGTTCGTCATCCAGTCCGGCTCGCCGAGCCCCAACGATGCGTACATGGAGCTGTTCATCATAATGGACGCCCTCCGTCGCGGTTCGGCCGCCCGCATCACCGCCGTGCTGCCCTACTACGGCTACGCCCGCCAGGACCGCAAGGATCAGCCGCGCGTACCGATCACGGCGCGTCTCGTCGCGAACCTCCTGCAGAGCGCCGGCGCTGATCGCGTCCTGACGATGGATCTGCACGCGAACCAGATACAAGGCTTCTTCGACATTCCTCTCGACCATCTCAAGGCCGAGCCCGTCATCCTCAAGTACATACGCGACCAGCACTGGGCGAGTCCGATAGTAGTCGCGCCCGACACGGGCGGCGCCAAGACTGCCTACGGCTACAGCCGCAAGCTCAAGTGCGGCCTCGCCATCGTCGCCAAGCAGCGCACGGGCGGTGACACAGTTGATGCTTTCTCCGTCGTCGGCGACGTCAAGGGCCACGACGTCATAATGATCGACGACATGACAGCGACCGGCGGCACGCTTTCCGCAGCCGCCAAGATGTGCCGCGAGAACGGCGCCAAGTCGGTGCATGCCTTCGTTTCGCACTTCCCGCTGACCGAGAAGGGCGTGGAGCGCCTTATGAAGGAAGTGCAGCTTGACGAGCTGGTCGTGACGGACTCCATTCCGCTGCGCGCCGGATTCGACCCGTCGAAGCTTCCGTTCAAGCTTACGCAGCTTTCTGTCGCGCCGCTCATCGGCGAGGCGATCAAGCGTACGCACGACAACGCATCGATCAACGACCTCTTCAACCACGAATGAAGGTTATCGTAGGTCTGGGCAATCCCGGCCAGCAATACGCCGACACGCCTCATTCGATAGGGTTTGAGGCTGTTGATGCGATTGCGGCGGAGATCGGCGCGACTTGGGAGCAGAAGAAGGCGTTCCAGTGCCTGATAGCGAAGGGGACGTTCGCCGGAGCGACGGTGCTTCTCGTCAAGCCGCAGACCTACATGAATCTCTCGGGAGATTCCGTCGCGCCGGTCGTCAGATACCACAATGCGACGGTCGCCGATCTGCTGGTCATACAGGATGACATAGACCTGCCCGTCGGGCGCATAAGAATTCGCAAGGGCGGTTCCTGCGGCGGGCACAACGGTGTGCGGAACATCATCGAGCGCATCGGCACGCAGTCCTTCGCCAGGCTTAAGATCGGCGTCGGCAAGGAGCGCGGCAACGTCATAGGGCATGTGCTCGGAAAGTTCGACCCGGAGACCAGAAAGACCATGGATTCCGTCGTCGCCGAGGCTGTCAAGGCTGCCGCCGAAATCGTAAAGAACGGGCCCGACAGGGCGATGAACCTCTTCAATTCCAAGCAAAAAGGAGATCAGACAAATGAACAACGACAAGTGGGCCTACCTTGACGACGCAATGGTTGCGTCCAGCCGTAAGACAATAAAGGAGCTTTTTGCGGCCGACCCCAAGCGCGCCAGGAAGTTCTCCCTTGAGGCGGCCGGATGGTTTCTCGACTACTCGAAGAACCGCGTAGACCGCAAGGCCATGAAGTCTCTGGTCAAGCTTGCCGAGGCGTCCAACCTCAAGGCCGAGATAGAGAGGATGTTCACGGGCGAGAAGATCAACAAGACCGAAAACAGGGCAGTTCTCCATACTGCGCTCCGCAACTGCGATCCGAAGGCCCAGGTGTTCGTTGACGGTAAGGACGTAATGCCCGACGTGCGCGCCGTGCTCGCGCAGATGGGCGACTTCTCGGACTCGGTCCGCAAGGGCATCTGGCGTGGCTTCACTGGCAAGAAGATCAAGTATGTCGTCAACATCGGCATCGGCGGCAGCGACCTCGGCCCCGTGATGGCCAACATCGCGCTTACGCCCTACACGAAGCGCAGCATCAAGTTCTTCTTCGTCTCCAATGTGGACTCCACCCACCTTGCCGAGACGCTCCGTTCGGTCAAGGCCGCCGAGACGCTCTTCATCGTCGCCTCCAAGACGTTCACGACCCAGGAGACGATGTCCAACGCCGAGGCCGCCCGCGAATGGCTCGTCAAGAAGCTAGTCTCGAAGGACGCGGTGGCCAAGCACTTTGTCGCCGTCTCGACCGCCGCCAAGGAGGTCGCCGACTTCGGCATCGACACGAAGAACATGTTCGGCTTCTGGGATTGGGTCGGCGGGCGCTACTCGTTGCCGTCGGCGATCGGCCTTTCGCTCATGATCGCCATAGGGCGCAAGAACTACGCAAAGCTCCTCAAGGGCTACTGGAAGATGGACGTGCACTTCCGCACTGCTCCCCTCGACAAGAACATGCCCGTCATCATGGCGCTTCTCGGAATACTCTACTCGAACGGCTACGGTGCAGAGACATACTGCTGCCTTCCCTACGACCAGTACCTCTCGCGCTTCCCGGCCTATCTGCAGCAGATGGACATGGAATCGAACGGCAAGGGTGTGGACAAGGCCGGCAATCCGGTCGAGCACCTCACCGGCCCGATCGAATGGGGCGAGCCCGGCACTAACGGACAGCATTCGTTCTACCAGCTCATCCACCAGGGCACGCACCTCATACCGTGCGACTTTATCGGCTGCGCCAGAACCCACAACCCGATCGGAGACCTGCACGACAAGCTGATGGCGAACCTCTTCGCGCAGACCCAGGCGCTCGCGTTCGGCAAGACGGCCGAAGAGTGCCGCGCCGAGGGCGTTCCCGAAGATCTCGTGCCGTTCAAGACCTTCGAGGGCAACAGGCCTACGAACACGCTGCTCTGCAAAGAGCTGACGCCCGAGACCCTCGGTGCGCTCGTTGCGCTCTACGAGCACAAGGTGTTCACGCAGGGCGTGATATACGACGTCTACAGCTTCGACCAGTGGGGCGTGCAGCTCGGCAAGGTGCTCGCGAAGGGCGTTCTCGCGGATCTGACGGCCGAGAGCCAGTCGATGAAGCATGACGCCTCGACCAACCAGCTCATAGCGCGCTACCGCAAGGCTGTCGGTCGCGCATGAAGCCGTTTGCCGCAGTTGTCTGCCTGGTGGCGCTTCTCTGCGGTGCATGCAGCGAGCAATCCGGGCAGGCCGATGTCGAGGCCTGGAACGAAGGCGTTGACCTCTATCGAGCCGGAGACGTCACCAACGCCCTGGCGGTGCTGCGTCCGCTGATGTTTACGCGAAGCCACGGCGCCAGGGCGGCGGAGCTCGTCGCAAAGCTTGAGTACGAAAGGGGCAATCAGGAGGAGGCTGCGGTGGCCGCACAGATTGCGCTGAGGGCGAATCCTTCCGACGAGCGAGCCATAAGAAACTTCACCCGTGCCATCGACGGTCTTGCCGAGGCGCGCGAGACGAGACGGATAAACGATGCTCTCAAGGCCGCCCAGGGCAGGGATCCCGGCGCCATAATGCTCGCGGCGACGCACGAATCGCGCCGTCTTATGGACGAGGTTGCCGGCATTGCGACAAACAGGCCCGAAACGGTTGTTGCTCTTTCGGATCGGCTTTCGGCCAGGGCCGAGGCTCTTTCCGACATGTGGATTCCGGTGAAGGAGGCGATATGCCAGTCCGTCACCAACGAGGAGCAGATGTCCACCATCGTGCTGCAGGTCGATAAGGCTCGCGCCAGGACGCGCCAGGCGGCCAGGCAGATCGCCGACATCGAGCCTGAGGCATATGCGAGCTTGAGCGACGTCGAGCACGACTGCACGCGATTCCTGAAGATGACCATGCTGCCGCCTGACGCCATGGACGAAGGGCTTGTGGCGCAGTCTAACGCGTGGCAGGATGTCGAGGCCTTCAACGGACGCAGCTGGCAGAAGGATGCGCTGGACTACACGCGTTCGTTCAGGGCGAGGTTCCCGGCCTGGGCGCTCGCCTACGAGCAGCAGGCGCAGGCCGACACGAACAGTCCGCCTTTCACAGCCGACGACCAGGCGAGGGTGTCCGCGCTAGCGACGGAGCTTGAGAAGCTTCAGCTCGGATGCGTCGAAAATCCCCTGCCCCCAGACCAGGAGAGGTCTCTGGAGATAATCGACGAGATCCGCGGACTGCTGCCGAAGAGAAGTGGCGGCAAGGGGCAGGGACAGAACCAGCCGCAGCAGGGCGAAGGCGAAGGGCAGGAGAATCGGCAGGACGGTGATTCCGGCGAGGCCGACGATGTGCAAGCCGAAGAGATGGAGGCTGTCGGGGAGGACGAAGGCTCTGAGGCGCAGGACGAGCCTTCTGAAGAAGAAAAGGCGGTTGATGCGATTTTGAGAAAGGCGCAGGAGCGCAACGACGAACACGAGGCGGAGAAGAAGGCGCGAATGCGCAAGGCACCTCTGCCGCCAAACGAAAGGGACTGGTAGATGAAGGCGATAGTTGCATGTGGGGGAACAGGCGGACATGCGTTTCCCGGGCTGGCCGTGGCGGAAGAGCTCCGCAGGCGCGGACATGAAGTGACCGTCTGGACCTCAGGGCGCGATATAGAGTCCAGTGTAATGAAAAGCTGGACCGGCAATGTCTTTTCTACAGGCGCAAGACAGCTCAAGGGGCGGAACGTGCTTTCGATACTCGCCTCCATAGTGCGCTGCAGGCGAGCAATGAAGAAGGCCAAGCCGGATGTGCTGTTGGCGATGGGGTCGTATTCCAGTCTGCCGCCTGTGCTGGCGGCCAAGAGCCGCGGCGTGCCTGTGGTGCTTCATGAAGCTAACACGGTGCCGGGCAAGGCCGTTGACTTCCTGTCGCGCTTTGCGGTCAAGGTCGCGATAAGCTTCGAGATCACGGCAAAGTTCTTCACAAGGTCCAAGACTGTTCTCACCGGGCTGCCGGTACGCGCCGAGGTGTCGCAGGGAACGCGCTTCGACTTCATTCCGGCGGACGCCTTCACGGTTTTCGTCACCGGCGGTTCCCAGGGGGCGCACGCGGTCAACGAGCTCATGGGCCAGGCGCTTTCGATGCTCAAGCGCGAGATGGACAGGCGCGCCGACAGGAAGCTTCTCTACGTCATACACCAGACCGGCGCCAAAGACGAGGCGATGGTCAAGGAGATGTACGCCAAGGCCGGGATACCCGCCAGGGTCAAGGCGTTCGAGAATGCCATGGCGGACGCTTTCGCCTCCGCCGACGTGGTCGTCGCGAGGGCCGGCGCTTCGACATGCTTCGAACTGGCGGCCTGCGGCAAGCCTGCGCTGCTCATACCGCTGCCGTCGGCCATGAAAGACCATCAGCATTTCAACGCCGAGGCGTTCGCAGCCAAGGGCGCGGCGGACGAAGGCATACAGGCGCAGCTTCAGCCCCGCCAGGTATGCCGCTATCTCATGCAGAAGCTCGACCATCCGGAGCAGCTTGCCGGAATGGGCGAGAAGATGAGGGCCATGGCGACACCGGATGCTGCGGCAAAGGTCGCCGACGTGCTTGAGGAGTTCGCCCAGGGCGCATGACATACGTCGTCTGGGACTGGAACGGCACGCTGCTCGACGATACGGATGCGGCGGTGTCTGCGTTGAACGAGATGCTCGCGCGTCGCGGGCTTGATCCGATCACGACAGGTTTCTACCGCGACCACTTTTCATTCCCCGTGCGCCCGTTCTATTCGGCGATAGGCGTCGATCTGGATCGGGAGGATTGGGACGCCATCGCCGAGGAGTATCATGCGGCGTACGCCAGGCAAACCGTCCGCCTTGCCGATGGTGCGCGCGAGGCCTTGTCAAAGATTGAAGGAGCGCGCGTCGGGCAGTCTCTCGTCTCGGCTTTGCGTCAGGACAAGCTTCTGCGCGATGTTGCGCGTTTCGGTCTGGCCGGGCATTTCGAGTTCGTTTGCGGAACTGACAACCTCGACGGGGCCTCAAAGCTGGACAGGGCTCGCGACCTTGCGGCACGGATCAGGGAGCGTTATGGCGAAGGCGTTGACATGGTGCTTGTTGGCGACGCCTTGCACGACAAGGAGGTCGCCGACGAAACAGGCATGCGGTGCGTCCTCTTTTCTGGCGGCAGCCATGCGGCATGGCGGTTGAGGGCGGTCGCGCCCGTGGCCGACACACTTGATCGCGCGGTAGAGATTGCATTGGAGGAATCATGACCAAGGTTGATTATGTCCTGAGGCTCAGCGAGAATACGCGGCGTGCCCTGTGGGGCGAGGAGCGATGGGTGGTGTCTGTCCATCCGTCGGCGCGAAGCGTGGTGACCAACGGTCCGCTTGCAGGCAAGACCCTTGCCGAAGTGCTGCCCGGCTTCTCGCTCTTGTTCAAGGTGATAGACGCCAGAAAAAGGTTGTCTGTACAGGTCCACCCCAGCATGCTGACGGCGCCGTTGATCGGAGGCGAGCCTAAGACCGAAGCTTGGTGCATGCTGAACGATGGCATCGTATACGCCGGGCTTAAGCCAGGCGTGAGCGTAGGGGATGTGGCGACTGCGGTGTCAAGCGGACGCTTCGAGGAGCTGCTTGTCAGGCATGAGGCTAAGAAGGGTGACATGCTGCTTGTTCCTGGCGGAATGGTTCATGCGATCGACGGCTGCGTGAGACTGTATGAGGTACAGCAGAGCTCCGACACGACGTATAGGCTTTACGACTGGCGACGTGTCGATGCTGACGGAAAGCCTCGCGAACTGCATGTCGAGAAGTCGCTTGCGACTATAGACTACTCTCTTCCCGCCCCTGTGCTGGGGTCGGTGGCCGAATGTCCATTCTTCGACTTCAGGCAGATGGAGGTCTGCGGGCGGATGGATTTCGCGCCGCACGCCGAGCCGGTGGTGCTTTTTGCGGCGGAAGGCCCGTGCATGGTCAACGGCGAAGAGTTGCGCGAAGGCGAAAGCGCCCTTGTGCCGCCGTCTGTGGGCTTTACTCTGACTTCCGCCTCCGCGAAGGTGTTCATTACCCATTGCAAATGATTTGTACAAACTCGGTATGGACGGAAAACGATAAGGATGGTATAATAACCACATGATTCTGAAACGGAAACTTTCTCTCGCGTTCGCCATGGCCGTCTCGGCGGCGCTCATTGCGTTGGCCGATCAGCCCAACATCACCCCCGGCCCTGGAGTACGATATGCCACAGATGCGTTTCCGGGCTTCGACAGCGAAGACAATATCGTAAATCCTGAGAAGAAGGAGCCGAAGTGGTTCGCCTTCATAAACGGTCCCAAGATGTCCAACCCGGCTGACCAGTTGGATTGGGCCAGGCAGTGCGAGGCTTCAGGCTCGTACGGCCGCGCAAGAAGGGCGTACGATGCGCTTGTCCGTGAGTGGCCGATCTCTCCGGAGGCGCCTGTCGCCCAGAAGGCCATGGCTGACGTGCTGCTCAACCATGAGTTGAACTACGAGGACGCCTTCGCCGAATATCGCTATCTGCTCGACTTCTATTCGCTTGACTGCGACTACGGCGCCGTCGCCGAACTGATGTACAAGGTCGCGGAGCTCATGCGCGAAGAGGGCAAGACGATCATATTCTTCCGCTTCGCCAACACGGTCGACGTGCGTCGGGCATACGAGGCCGTCGTGCTGCGCTCGCCCGGTTCGCCGTTCGTTCCGCAGGCGATGCTCACCATAGCATCGCTTCGCGAAGACGAGCAGAAGTACGAAGATGCGGTCAAGGTGTACGAAAACCTCCGCAACATCCACCCCGAGAAGCCCGAGGCGCGAACTGCGCTGCACAGGGAGGCGATGGTCAGGATGAAGCTTCTTGATATGCACGGCTACAACAGGACCCGCGTTCTGGACACCGCGTCATTCCTGCGGCAGGCGCTGCGCGGCGATCTGCCTGCCGACATGAAGGCCGACTTCGAGAAATGGCTGGATGAGACGTCCGCGCTGGAGGAGTCCGAGGCGTACAACGCGGCCAGGTTCTACGATTCGCGCACGCGCACCAGGCGCAGTGCGATAAACGCATACGAGCGTTTTCTTAAGGAGTATCCGACGAGCGCGCATGCCGACGAGGTTCGCGCCAGGCTTGAAGTTCTCAAAGAGGAGGGTTCCGTGAAATGAAGAGAGCCGTTTTGCTTTCGCTCTCGCTGCTCGCGCTGGCGGGCTGCAAGACTGCATACAGCTGGCGCAGCGAGGTTCCCCGTGAAATCCGCACGGTTTCGGTTCCGGTGTTTCGCAACGAGAGCGACGTGACCGAACTCGGCAGTTTGGCCGCATTGCAGACGCTACGGGAATTCCAGCGCGAGGGTACGTTCAAGATCGCCGGCCCCGACGATGCGGCGGTGGAGGTTCAGGGCATCGTGAAGGAGGCGTCCGCCGGTTTCGGCGGCGGCGACCGCAGGACCGGCCTCAGGATCTCCGAATACGTGTTCACGATGTCCGCCGAGGTGTCTGTCGTGGACCGCACAAACGGACGTGTTCTTGTCGACAACAAGACATATACCGCCGAGACGACGTTTGCCGGGGGGCAGGATATCGCGACTGAAATGCGCAATGCGTCCGGCCGCCTTGCCGACGACCTCGCGAGGCAGATAGTCGACGATGTGCTGGCCGTACAGTGGTGAGGTGATGACAATGAGCGAAGTGCATGCCGTAATAGAGCTCAGGATAACCCCGCAGAGGGATTGCGGTTTTGGCCGTATAGCTGAGCGCGTGGCGAGGTTTGAGCAGGTGGAGGCGTGCTTCCTGATGTCCGGGGGCTACGACCTTCTTGTGTTCGTCAAGGGCGAGAGCCTGCAGGATGTCGCCCACTTCGTCGCGGCGGATCTTTCGACGATCGAAGGGGTTCTTTCGACGGCGACCCATTTCATGCTTAAGACTTACAAGGCCAAGGGAATCCTGGATGTCACGGGTGGCGACGACAGGCTGGCGGTGACGCCTTGACCGGCGACAGATATCAAGGAGGTAAAACAATGGCAGTTGATATGGCGCAGAAGGCGCAGAATTTCGCGAACCGCGGGCGGCAGGCGCTGGAGTCCGGTCGCTACGACCTTGCGGTGGACATGCTGATGGAGGCCATCTCGGCCGCGCCTGACGTGCTGGAGACGCGCAAACTTCTCAGGGCGGCCCAGATAGCGAACTTCCGCAAGAACGGAAAGGCGGGGTTCGGCGCCAAGCTCGGCTATATGATGGCCCGCCAGAAGATAATGGGCCTCGTGAAGAAGGGGCAGGGCGCCGAGGCTATGGCCGAGGCGGAGAAGCTGCTGTGCCAGAATCCTCTCGATGCGGACAACATCGAAGCCGCCGTAAAGGCTGCGGAGGCCGCAGGCAAGGCCGATCATGCGGCGATCTCCATAGAGGCGGCCTACGAGTGCAGCAACAAGGATCCGTCCCTTCTTGAGCGCGTGGCCACGTATTATACGATGGCGAAGCGTTGGGACAAGGCCCGCGACGCGTATCAGAAGCTTTCCGAGCTCAAGCCTGGCGATCAGCGCGTCATGCAGCTCCTCAAGAACACCGAGGCCCAGGCCACGATGAACGCCGGCTGGGAGCAGTCCGCCGGAAAGAAGGGCGGCTTCCAGAATCTCATCGCCAACAAGGAGCAGGCGAAGAAGCTTGACCAGGCGAACAAGGCCATGGTCGTCGGAGACGATGCAGATGCCCTCATAGCGGAGAAGCTCGCCCAGATCGAGAAGGAGCCCAAGAACATGAACTTCCGCCGGGCCCTTGCGCGAATATACATACAGAACAAGCGCTATGCAGAGGCGGTGGACTGCCTTGCCTCCGCCATCGAAGCCGCCGGTGCGATGGATCCAGAGCTCGATCGCATGCTCTCCCAGACGCGCGTGCTGCACTACGATCAGCAGATCTCCGCGCTCAAGGCAGAAGGCAACGAGGATGCCGCCGCAGAGCTGGAGGGAGAGAAGAACCAGTTCGTGTTCGACGATCTGGCGGCTCGCGTCGAACGCTATCCGAACGATCTGCATCTTCACTACGAGCTTGGCGTCCAGTACTTCACCTACGAATACTACGACGAGGCCCTTGAACATCTGCAGCTTGCGCAGAAGAGCCCGAAGGACCGCCTCTGGGCGCTGTACTATCTGGCCATGTGCTTCCTGATGAAAGGCCAGACTGACATGGCGGTCATGCAGCTCGAAACCGCCCGCGACCAGATTCCCACCATGGACGATCTCAAGAAGAAGGTCGTGTACCAGCTCGGCCTGTGTTCCGAGAGCCAGGGCGATCTCGAGAAGGCGTACCAGTATTACAAGGACGTATACTCCACGGATGTCGGCTTTGAAGACCTCTCCGACCGCATGCTTGCCGTTTCGCAGGCGCTTAAGGAGAAGCAGGGGTAAAAAAACTGGCAGCCCCAAGGAGAGTCGAACTCCTCTACCAAGCATGAAAAGCTCGTGTCCTAGCCGATAGACGATGGGGCCGCTTGACGGTTGCGAAGTATATCATATTTCTGACGCGTTTGGCAAGAGGGGGAATCAAGGTTTGACCGACCGGGAGGCTTACGTCGCGTTCAACCTGACGGATCGCATAGGATCCGTGGGCGTAGGCGAACTGGCCGGGCGTTTCGGCGGGGTCGCCGCAGCATGGGAAGCCTACGAAGGAAAGGTTTCCCGGTCTGGCGGAGAGATAGATGCGGCAGGCGAGTTCGAGAAGGCCCGCAGATACGGCGTTCGCATACTGACTCCGGCGGACGATGATTACCCCCGGATGCTGCGCGACACGCGCGGCCACCCGCTCGCCTTGTACGTCAAAGGGGACGTAAAGGCGCTTTCGCTTCCTTCGGTTGCAATAGTGGGTACGCGCCGGGCCACCGTATACGGGCTCGACCAGGCGAATCGCTTTGCGCACGACCTGGCCCAGTCTGGGTGGTGCATCGTATCCGGCCTTGCGCTGGGCATAGACTGCGAGGCGCACAAAGGCGCCCTGGACGCGGGCGGAAAAACCGTCGGTGTGCTTGGCTCTGCGCTCGACAGGTTCTATCCTGAGCAGAACAGGGAGCTTGCGCGCAACATCGTCAAGAAGGGCGGCGCGGTCGTCAGCGAGTTTCCGTTCGGGCGCGAGGCCGACCAGCATACATTCCCGCAGCGTAACCATGTCATCGCGGCGCTTGCGTCCGGCGTGCTTGCCGTAGAGTCTCCGGTAAAGAGCGGAACCCTGATAACGGCCGAAGCGGCGGCCAATATCGGGCGGACGGTGATGGCCGTGCCGGGACGCGTCGATTCCCCGCGAAGCGCAGGTTGCCTCAAGCTGATACGCGAAGGCGCGACGCTGGTGCGGTGCGCGGCCGATGTCGAAGAGGCCCTTTCGGAGCTTGTCCCAAAGCCGGTCGAGCGCGGGTCGGTTACGCCATCTCCGGACAGGAATGAGCGGCGGCGTCAGCCGGCGCCCGCGCCTTCGTTCTCCATCGAGGAGTCGATGGTTATGCGCGAGCTGGATGCCGAGGGTGTCTCCATGGACAGGCTTGTGCAGATTACGGGGCTATCCGCCGCGAAAGTGCGTTCGCTGTGCATGACGTTGCGTCTCAAGGAGCGCGTCAGGTTTCTTCCTGGCAACCGCGTCGCCCTGCCGCGCGGTGCGTAATTTGGTATAATGCCTGCGATGTGTAGAGCGAAGTTCATTCCGATGCGGCGGGCAAGTGCGCTGATTGTGGCCATTTGGGTCATCGCGGTTCTGTCGATAATGGTGCTTTCGTTCGCGACGGAGGCCCATCTGCAGACCGGCATAAACGTCTATGTGCGGGAGCGCAACCGCGTAAACCACCTGATCGATGCCGGGCAGACGCTGGCCGAGGTCGTGATGTCCGGGTATTCCGACGTGCAGGAGTGGACGGAAGGCGAGGATCTTGCCGAACTGCTCGAGGATGACAGGTGGCTCGTCGAGAAGAGGGACCTGAAGGCTGGCCGCGCTTGCGTCATCGGCCCTATACTTGTGGACGACCGGCGCGACAAGGATGGCGACCTTTTGAATCCCAGCACCGTCACGATCAGGATACAGCCAGTAAACGGCGGCGAGAACAATGCGATAAACATAAACGAACTGTACGACGGCGGAGACCAGAACTATCGCATACGCTGGGAGATGATGCTTACAAGCCACGGCATTCCGGACGACTTTGAGGTCGACACCGACGATGGCCGTTTCAAGCTGATCGACCATCTCATAGCCTGCTGGACCGACTGGCGCGACGACGGCGACGTCACTGCCGTAATCGACGGGGTGGAGTGCGGCGCCGAGTCGGCGTGGTACGAGGATCGCTACGAGAAGGACAAGGTCGACGAAGAGGACAGGCGTTATCCGCGAAACGGCTCAATACCGGACATACAGGAGCTTTCCTATGTGCGCGGGTTCAGGGACTATCCTGCCGTGCTGACGGGCGGCGTGCTGAATCCGGACGCCAACAAGGACGAGCAGGTGAAGGTGCGTGGCATCGTCGGACTTCTCGGTACGAGCGGCAGTTCGAAGGTGAACGTGAATTCGTGCACCGTCGAGCAGCTGCTTACAATACCGGGCATATTCAGCGAAGACGACGAGGAGGACATGTCCGAGGGCAGGGCCACGGCCGAGGCCATCATAGGAGCGCTTCGCGAAAAGCCCGATTACGATGTTGACGAGACGCGCTCGTGGTGGCCCTACAAGGACTGGAACGATCTTCTTCAGCGCGTCAGCGACTTTGCCGCAGATGTCCAGATCGGCAACGAGGCGTCCGAATATCTCATGTTCGGCCCCGACAAGGACAGCATATTCAAGGTGAAGATAACCGGCGAATCCCTGGGCATGCGGCGCGAGGTCAATGCAGAGTGCTATTTGAAGGACAAGAAGATACGCTACATCAAGTGGCGGGAAGATTGACGGGGCTTTTCCTATGGCGATTGACGATGTTCTGGACTATGACCGCCGCAACGTGTGGCATCCCTACGCTTCACTGTCCTCTCCGCCTCCGGTACGTCTGGCGGAGAAGGCTGCCGGTCTTGAGATTGTGCTGGCGGACGGCCGTCGGCTCGTGGATGCGGTCTCGTCGTGGTGGTGCGTTGCGCACGGCCACAACCACCCAGCTATAGTCGAGGCTGTCCGGCGTCAGGCCGGACGGATGTGCCATGTGATGTTTGGCGGCTTTACCCACCGCCCGGCCGTCGAGCTTGCCGAACGGCTCGCCGCCATTTGTCCGCCAGGGTTGAACAAGGTGTTTTTCGCAGACTCCGGCTCGATATCCGTCGAGGTCGCCGTCAAGATGGCAACCCAGTACCAGAATGCGAAGGGCAGGCCCCGTCGGACGAAGATGCTCGCATTGAAGGGCGGCTATCATGGCGATACGGCGTGTGCGATGGCTCTGTCGGATCCTGACGGCATGCATGTGCTGTTCGCAGGCATGATGCCGAGGCACCATTTCGTGTCAAGTCCGGCGACCGTTCCCTTTGACGGGTGGAAGTGCGAACTGGAGCGGATGTTCTCGGAGCACGGGAATGAAATCGCAGGCGTCATATGCGAGCCGGTATTCCAGGCAGCGAACGCGATGAGATTCTACGATCCGGAGTGCCTGCGTGAACTGCGCCGCGTCTGCGACGGACATGACGCCCTGCTGGTATTTGACGAGATAGCCGCGGGACTGTACAGGACAGGCCCTCGATGGGCGGCCGATCATGCCGGCGTCATTCCTGACATAATGACGGTCGGCAAGGCTTTGACCGGCGGACATCTTACCCTCGCCGCCACTGTCGCCTCGGAGCAAGTTGCGAATACGATATCCGGCGGCCGGCCGTCCGCTTTCATGCACGGCCCGACCTACATGGCGAATCCGCTTGCCTGCGCCGCAGCGTGCGCCTCCCTGGATCTCTTTGCGTCTGCCGACTATTCGGCCAAGGTCGCCGGAATCGAGCGCGGTCTTCATTCCGAGCTTGAGCCGCTTCGCGCCTTGGAGAATGTCGCCGATGTGCGGGTCACGGGCGCGGTTGGCGTTCTGGAGATGAAGCGCCTGCCTGCCAGGGAGGATATCGAGAGGGTCATTGATGAGCATGGCGTATGGCTAAGGCCGTTCTCGAACTTCATCTACACCATGCCTCCGCTTGTCACGGACGACGCCACCTTGAAGCGCATAACCGATGCCATGTCTGCGCTGGCCGCCTGCCCGCCCGGGCCTGAAGCCGTCGACAGCGACTTCCACGAATAGCTCGCGTTTGCGGCTCATTTGCCTTTGTCATATTGCGGTCACGGTCGGGGCAACCGTGCTCGCGATGTTTGGGCGTGAGTTCGTTTTGCTTTTGGCTGGAGGAGAAGGCGGTACCGGACTTCGACGACAGCCAAGCAGCGATCGTGAAACGCCATGTCCGGTCAAGCTTTGCAAGCCATGCTTGTTATGGTATAATAGCGTCATCTTATGGAAACTAAGGCCAGCAGGATAATGATGTTCATGCTTGCCGCCTTGGCCGTGGCCAATGTGGCGCATGCGGCGCCGTCCATTTCAAAAAGCGTCCCAAAGGGCTGGACGGAAGATGTCGAGAAGGCGAGGGCCAAGGCCGCCGGCCAGGGCAAGTTCGTCTTCATGGCGTTCTCCGGCTCCGATTGGTGCGGATACTGCCGCCGGATGGACGCCGAGGTGTTCTCCCAGAAGGATTTCATCGGGCCGGCCTCCAAGAAGTATGTGCTGGTCATGATAGACAGCCCGAGCAACAAGTCCATACTCTCGGATCTTGCCGCAGAGCAGAACCCCAAGCTCACCTCGGAATATGGAGTGGCCGGATTTCCGTCGATGGTCATTACCGACTCGAACGGCAAGACCGTGCGCCGCACAGGCGGTTATGTGCAGGGCGGGCCGAAGGCTTTCTTTGCCAAGCTCGACGGCATCATGGCCGGCATCGAGTGGCCCAAGCCGGCGGTTGGCGGGGCTCCGGTCGAATTGAGCGACCTTGAGGCTCTCTTCATAGAGCGCAAAGATGAGTGCGGTGGAGAATTGAAGGTAAATTCCCGCCTTGAAACGAGCAGGCGTCCGCTGACTCCTCTGGACGAATCGAAGTGCGATATGGCTTCGGTCAAGGATTCCCTGTCCAAGATGGCCGCCGAGTTGAACATGATCGGCACCGGCGCGACGGCGGCTCACCTTAAGGCGGTCGACGGATTTATCAAGCAGTACTCCAAGGCGGCCAACGTGCCCAAGGAAGAGGTCTTGGAGCCGTATATCCGCCTACTCTTCCGCCGTGCGCACGAGGCGTCTGATCCGGCGATCAAAAAGGCTCTTGACATGAAGCTTGCCGCGCTCAAGCGGCAGGCCAAAGGCGGCGAGGACTACATTGCGGACGAGGAGGACCGGTTGGCTCCTGATTGGATTAAGATCGACGGCATGTGTTCGTGGTCCATGCCGGAGAAGCTTGAGAAGGGCATTTCCGATGGAAAGTTGGATGCCAAGGCGGCGAAATCAGCGGCCGCATCCGTGCTGCGACAGAAACGCAAGCTTTATGCGGCAAAGGCGGCCATTGTCGCCAAGGCGATTGCGCTCAACGAATCCACGACAGCGGCAGAGACCAGGAAGCATCTCAAGGATCTTGAAGGGGCCATAGCCGCATGCGAGAGGATTCGTACGGCCGCCATAGGAACTTTTGCGTACGGCAGGGCGGAAAAGCAGCGGATAAAGGCGAATACATGCAGCGACGAGATCGCGTTGCTTGAGGCGATATCATCCCGGACTGAGAACGAAACCGTAAAAGCTCTGATCGCGGCCAGGATCGCCGTCCTCAAGAAGTCGGTCAGGTAGCCGGTCGTTTTCCCTCGATTTCCTCCGCCACAGACGGGGGAAATTTGGTATAATACAACTTCGACCGCGGTTAAGCAATTTTGAAAGGCATATAGATGAAAAGACCCGACGTCGATAAAGTGCTGATCATAGGATCAGGCCCCATTGTCATTGGACAGGCATGCGAGTTCGACTATTCCGGCACACAGGCTTGCAAGGCCCTTCGCTCCTGCGGATACAAGGTCGTTCTCGTCAATTCGAACCCGGCCACAATAATGACAGACCCGGTGATGGCGGATGCGACATATATCGAGCCGCTGAACGCCGCCAGGCTGGAGCAGATCATCAAGAAGGAGCGCCCTGACGCGATACTCCCCAATCTCGGCGGACAGACCGGGCTCAACCTCTCGATGGAGCTTTCGAAGAAGGGCATCCTCGACAAGTACGGCGTGAAGGTGATCGGCGTCAACCTGGACGCCATCGAGCGCGGCGAGGATCGCGAGGTCTTCAAGGCCACGATGCAGAAGCTCGGCATCGAGACACCGAAGAGCGGCATCGTCCACTCCGTCGAGGCGGCTGTCGAGCTGGTCGAGAAGGAGATCGGCTATCCTGTTGTGGTGCGTCCCGCCTACACGATGGGCGGCGCTGGCGGCGGATTCTGCTACAACGTCGAGGAGCTGCGCACGATCTGCGCGCGCGGGCTCGACGCCTCGCTCACCCACCAGTGCCTCATAGAGGAGTCGATCCTCAACTGGGAGGAGCTTGAGGTCGAGGTCGTCCGCGACTCGAAGAACCAGATGATCGCCATCTGCTTCATCGAGAACATCGACGCGGTCGGCGTGCATACGGGCGACAGCTACTGCGCGGCGCCTTTCCTGACTATTTCGAAGGAGCTTGAGGAGCGCCTCAAGCGCGACGCGTTCAAGATCGTCGAGGCCATCGGCGTCATCGGCGGAACGAACGTCCAGTTCGCCCACGACCCGAAGACCGGGCGCGTCGTGATAATCGAGATCAACCCGCGCACCTCCCGTTCGTCTGCGCTCGCCTCAAAGGCGACGGGCTTCCCGATAGCCCTCGTCTCAGCGAAGCTCGCCGCCGGCATGACGCTGGACGAGATTCCCTACTGGCGCGACGGAACCCTTGAGAAGTACACGCCCGACGGCGACTACATCGTTCTCAAGTTTGCGCGCTGGGCCTTTGAGAAGTTCCGCGCCGTCGAGGACAAGCTCGGCACCCAGATGAAGGCCGTCGGCGAGGTGATGTCCATAGGCAAGACCTACAAGGAGACCTTCCAGAAGGCGATCCGTGCGCTTGAGCGCGGCAGGGCCGGGCTTGGCTTCGTCAAGGACTTCCACGAAAAGACGCTGGACGAGCTGCTTGCCATGCTGTCCGTGCCCAATTCCGAGCGCCATTTCCAGATGTACGAGGCCCTCAGGAAAGGTGCGACTAACGACCAGATATTCGCGCGTACCGGCGTAAAGGCCTATTTCGTCGATCAGATGCGCGAGCTCGTCGAAGAGGAGGAGCAGATACTGCTGCACAAGGGAGGCTTCCTGCCCGACGACATGTTGATCCGGGCAAAGAAGGACGGCTTCAGCGACAAGTACCTTTCCCAGCTTCTGGGTGTTCCCGAGAAGGACATCCGCGCCCAGCGCGTCGGTCTTGGATGCGTCGAGACGTGGCACAAGGTGCCGGTCAGCGGCGTCGAGAACCAGGCCTACTACTACTCGTCCTACAACGGCGAGAAGAGCGAGGTTCCCGTCTCGGACAACAAGAAGAAGGTGATGATTCTCGGCGGCGGGCCGAACAGGATCGGCCAGGGCATCGAGTTCGACTACTGCTGCTGCCACGCGGCGATGGCGATG
>Ga0265298_10000958_pt1 | contig 42947 bp, 34 predicted proteins | sample AusTroGonzalo_MG_3_FD_193486 | JGI IMG/M metagenome (GOLD analysis project Ga0265298, IMG submission 193486) | Bovine rumen microbial communities from tropical cattle in Woodstock, Queensland, Australia - Gonzalo_01 | ecosystem: Host-associated > Mammals > Digestive system > Stomach > Rumen ... | reverse complement strand
AATTATTTAGATAAACAAGATTGTGCAGAATTATCTTTAACTAATAAAATGGAACCTGTTGATTTACAGGAACATTTAATCCATATGGTAATAGCAAGAGATGCAGAGTCTTTAACTAATGTTCTTATAGAGTGTTCTGGGTCTGATATACCAAAATATAGAAATGCAGTTAAAGAGATTATCGCATCAAAGTTAAATAAAGAAGATATATGGTGGCTGATTAAATTTGTTTTGAAGACAAATCCGACATTGTTTAAATTACCTATAATTGAAGCATTAAGTGCTAAAACAATAGATTCAATTATTGTGCCAAATATAAATGCTGAATTGGCCAGTATAGTAGAGCTGTTATTTAAAGAACCAGATAAAGTTTCTCAAGACATAGATTTTCTTTATTTATTCAGAGATTACTATAAAGAAAAAATGCCAAATAGCATCAACAAGTTAAGTTGTAGTATTAATCAGCCTGAATCATTTTTCAAACTTTTTGAAATATACAATATCCATGGCAAAAATAAAGTAACATATCTTCTAAATATACGCAACGAAGCCTCGTTGTTCGCTATATGCCAACTGTTTGCAGACTATAATCTGCAAAGTAGAATGCCAAAAGAGGAGCTTAAAGTCTTTCAATCAATTGATTATAAAAAATCTATATACAATAATCTAAAAGAAAAATCTGATTGTGAAAAACTAGCAAAGAAAATAATACTGTCATCAATTCTGCCACTATCAATATCAGAACAAGAAAATATTGATAAAATTCTTTCTGAAGGATATGAGATGTTTCACAAGCAATTACATAGTGCTCAGGCGAAAAAGGAACATATAGAACGTGTTAAAGAGATGGAGATGGGTAAAAACTATCTCGCATCGCTTGTGGCAGAAAGTGTAAACCATTATTTGGTTCACATTAAGGGATACGGCGTGAGTGGGTTGTTGCCCAAAAAATATTCAAAAATTACAGGTTTTAAAGAGAATGCGGTCGTTACCGTCCAACTTGTAGGTGTTGATAAGAATAAAAAACTATATTTTGTTACACAAAGCGAATGTAATATGGATGACATATATAGCATACCACTGGCAAATATTGGAGATGAGGTTGTAATTAGTTATTTTAATGAAGGAAAGACATGCAATGTTAGCAGTGGATGTTTAAAACAAATAAATCCAATAGTTTTTGGTCAAAAAGAGCATTTTGATTATAAAGCAAAATATCCTGCTACAATAGTTGGAAGAAGGAGTTACTATGACTATGTAATGCAAATAAAACCTTCAGTTTTCGATTCTACCAAAGGGACGATTCGATTATCTAAGGCAGCAAAAGAATTAAATATTGGAATAGTAAGATTGGTAACGTATCTAAGAACGAAAGGTTATTATGTACAAAATAGTCCTAATCAGAAAATCAATGAAAAACAATATCAAATGTTGATGGATGAATTCAGGCACAAAAATAACTAAGTTGTTAAAAAGCGAAGCATAATTGTTATGGGTTTTGTTTCTGATAGAGTCGTTGCTGAATACAAAAAGGTTGACTTGGAAGCGCCAGCGGTGCTCATCAATAGAGAATCGGTGGAAGAAGCAATATCGATATTACGCAAGTTGAAAATATATCGGACACGCGATGTGTTTTTATATTTGTCGGCAATAAACTTGTTAAATGCAGCCATAAAGCAAGCAGAATATAAAAAAGAACTAAAATATGGTTTCATAAAGGGGAAAGCCTTAATGACTGCTAAAATTATTATTACTAGATATCGATACGACAACGTCCGATACTATTATAACACAGACGAAAAATGCTTGTATATTGAAGTCTATGATGTGGTTTTTAGTTTCCACAATATTCTTGAGGATTCTATAATTATTGAAACTGCTGCAAAGGAAGAGAAGATTGTCTGGCCGGAGATAAGACTTCAACGCATAGCAACTCCATTGTTTGAACTTGCAAAGGAGGTTTGGAATAACTAGATTTTCGAGACCGCTGACGCTCATCTGGAACGCTGCGCTAGGCTAGAAATAGGATTAATAAGACAAATAGGGCTAATATGAAAGCATCGGCACTTTTTAAACAATATGTTTGGATGGTGGATACCATAAGGAGGGCGAAGCGGATAACGCTGGCGGAGCTGAATGACCGCTGGCAAAACACTGTGCTGAGCGAGGGACAGCCGCTGAGCCGCTCGACGTTTAACAGGCACCGGGCAGCGATAGAAGAGATATTTGACATTGTGATTGGCTGCGATAGCGACAACTGCTATTTTATAGAAGACAATGACCTTTTGCGCAATGACACGGTGCAACAATGGATGCTTTCGACATTGACAGTGAGCAACATAGTGAGTGAGGCACGAAGCCTGAACAGCAGGATATTGCTTGAAAACATTCCGACCGAAGGCGAGATATTGCGCCAGGTGGTGGAGGCGATGAAGCGGAGCGTGAATGTGAAAATAAGTTATAGGAAATATGGCAGCAGTGAACACTCGGAATTTGTGGTGGAACCGTACTGCATAAAACTGTTCCGCAGGCGCTGGTACTTGCTTTGCCATAACGCAAAGAGATTTATGGTGCTGAGCTTTGACAGAATGATAGAGCTTGAAATGACGGAGGAAGAGTTTGCGGTTGACAAGAAATTTGACGCTGAGGCTTATTTTGCTGAGTATTTCGGGGTGATGATTGATGATAGGATTCCGTTGCAAAGAATATTGCTGAGGGCATACGGCAATGAGAGATTTGCAATGAAGTTTTTGCCAATACACAATTCGCAAAAGATTGTTGAAGAGGCTGAAGACCACATTGATTATGAAATAAAGATAAGGCCGACAGGGGATTTTTGGGCGCATTTGCTGTCGAGAGGGAGGTGGCTGAAGGTGGTGGAGCCGGAGGAGATTGCGGAGGAAGTGGAGAGGCTTCATGAAGAAGCGATTGGATAAGGATTTCTCGACAAGCTCGAAATGACAAAAAAGCCTCGGATGAGGCTTTTTCTATTTTTGAGGTTTGCTGTAACTGCCATAAGATGGGTGGAGGAGCTGGCCGTAGGCACAGAGACGGTGGATGTAGGACTCGGCTACAGGGTGGGTCCGATAATTCGGGCCTAGATCTTTTCGGTTCCTTTTCCAGCGATGGGAAAAGGAACAGAATAACGCCTGCAAGGCGAAAAAGTCTTATCTTTGCAAAAAATTTCAAATGAAGCACATTCAATATACCACCCAAGGCACCTGCTCGATTCTTATCGACGTGACTGCCGATGATGATGACGTCATTCAAAATGTGGCGTTCCTCGGAGGCTGCAACGGTAACCTGCAGGGGATATGCCGGTTGGTGAAAGGGCAGAAGATAGACGAGGTGATCAGTAAACTGGAAGGAATCCGTTGCGGAAACAAGATTACATCTTGCCCGGATCAGCTGTGTCAGGCGTTGAAGGAATTGAAAAGGCAATAGCTTGGAATTTAGGGTATAGACTAAAAATAAACAGGTTATGAAGAAACTACTGATTGTAATCATCGCGGCAGCATTATTGAGTGCTTGCAACAGCAACCAAAATCAACTGCAGAAACGCGCAGAGGAGTTGTGCAAATATATTCCTGACCGTCAGTTATTATCAGGATTACGGTTGGCCGGCAGTTACATTGTTTAAATAACGATTACAAATTGCGAAATTTGTTTCATTTTCCATCAAGGGAAAAGGAAGAAAAAAACAAAACAACCCCCATAGTTTCAAAGATATTTTGTACCTTTGCAAAAACAATAATTTACACGTTAAATGTCTGACAATCATCCATATCTGAACTTCGATGAGTACATCCGGCAAGGGGAGCCGTCGCAAAAGGAGAAGGCTCTGAATTGGAAGACTGCTATCGGCTTGCAGGCCGTAGACGGACTTCGTGTGTCGGATTATCTGCGAGAGACCGCACAAAAGCACATCGAAGGGGAGATATCGTCAGATGATGTAAAACGGCGCATCAGAGAGTATTATCAAACCAAAACCAAACGCGAACCGGATGACGATGGACGCCAGGAAGCGGATAGCGTGTCGAGCAACATTCAGGAAATACTGGCGACAAACACTCTCGATTTTTCAGTCAGAGGCTATATGGCCTTACATCGAAAAATTTTTGACGGTGTTTTCAAACATGCTGGCCAACTGCGCAAATGTGACATCTCCAAAAAGGAATGGGTGCTGGAATGGGACACGGTCGATTATCTGTTTTGGCAAGACTTGCACCGTGCTTTGGAATACGATATAGCAAAAGAACGCGAATTCAGCTACAAAGGCATCTCTCAGGATGATTTGATAAAACATATCGCCAGATTTACTTCAGATCTTTGGCAAATCCACGCTTTTGGCGAAGGAAACACCCGTACAACTGCTGTTTTCATTATCCAGTATCTGCGGTCATTGGGTTTTGAAGTGACTAACGATATGTTTGCCAAGCATTCTTGGTATTTTCGTAACGCACTCGTCCGCGCCAATTACAAAAGCGCGGTGAAAGGCATTGATTATTCGCCAGTATATCTGGAAAGATTCTTCCGCAACCTGCTTCTTGGCGAGCAATGGGATTTGCGAAACCGCTATCTGCATATCCATCCTTCAGAAGAAATGAAACACCTACAATACACCACCCAGGGCACCTGCTCAATCCTTATCGACGTGACTGCCGATGATGACGACGTCATCCAAAATGTTGCGTTCCTGGGTGGGTGCAACGGTAACCTGCAGGGGATATGCCGGTTGGTGAAAGGGCAGAAGATAGACGAGGTGATCAGCAAACTGGAAGGAATCCGTTGCGGAAACAAGATTACATCTTGCCCGGATCAGCTTTGCCAAGCACTGAAGGAACTGAAGAGACGGTAGTTTAGAGTTGAGAGTGTAGAGTTTAGAGTAGTTTAAAGTTTAATAGTTTAAAGAGTGAGATTATGTTACCGGCAAATGCTAAAATTGTTAAATGTCCTTTTTGCGGTGAGCGCAAAGAACTGCTGAATCTGGCATCGGGCAACACCTTTGGTGCCAGACATTGGTCTGACCAGAAAATGATTGCTCCTATGTTGCCTCGGATTTCTCCTGTTCAGAAATGCCCTAAATGTGGGAAGTATTATCTGGAATATAAACAACCTTACAAGGAAGGTGATGATTGGTCGTCGGAACGTGGTGAGCTAACATACCGGCAGTGGAAGGAGGCTTACGCCCAGCTGCAGTCGGATAAGCGTATTAAAAAAGACGATTTGCAAATTGTCAGGCATCAGCTGATTCAAGCGTTCAATGACGAGTATTATCGTGGCGGCGACTGTGCCCCAGCTGCCGAGGAGGCCTATTTTGTGAATGTCATCCATGAATATATCGACGCCTGCTCCTGGAACAAAAAGAACATTCTGTTCAAAGCCGAGCTTTACCGTGAAGCCGGTGATATGGACAAATGCGCCGAGACTCTATCAAGCATTTCCATAGACAAACTTCAGGATTTTGAAGCCAAAATCTATAGGGAAATTGAGGATAGGATGAAAAAAGGCGATAAAATAGTGTTTGAAATTAAAGCCTAATTCTATTCCAAATAAGTGTAACCGTAAAGGCCTGAGCGGTAGTTGGAGAGGAATTCCTTACCTTCTTCAACAGTGATCTTGCCGGCCTTAACGCAGCTTGTTACCCATGATTCCACTGTGCGGACCAGTTTCTTAGGGCTGTACTGCACATATTCCAACACTTCGGCTACGGTTTCGCCGTCTATCAGCTGATCGATGTAATAGCCTTTTTCGTCGACCGAGACGTGCACTGCGTTGGTGTCGCCGAACAGGTTGTGCATGTCGCCCAAAATCTCCTGATAGGCACCCACGAGGAACACTCCGATGTAATATGGCTCGTTCTTGGTGAGGGTGTGCACCGGCAGGTTGTGCGACAGGCTGTGACCTGTGACGTATGTGGTCATCTTGCCGTCAGAGTCGCAGGTGATGTCCTGCAGAGTGGCCTCACGGTCAGGATATTCGTTCAAGCGGTGTATAGGCATCACCGGGAACACCTGGTCTATAGCCCAAGCGTCAGGCAATGACTGGAACATTGAGAAGTTGCAGAAATACTTGTCGGCCAAGAGTTTTGGCAAAGCCAGCAGCTCGTCCGGCACACGTTTCTGGTGTGAGGCCAGCTGGTTGATTTCCAACGCCACCGACCAGAATATGCGTTCTATCTTGGCGCGGGTCTTCAGATCGAGCAAGCCCATGTTGAAGAGGTCGAGGGCTTCCTCGCGGATTTCCTGGGCGTCGTGCCAGGTTTCAAGCATAGACGACTGCTTGCTGGTCAGGTTCTCCCAAGTCTCGTAGAGGTCGTGAATGAGCTCGTGATCGGTGTTTTCAACCTTCTCGTTGTCGTCGTCCCAGGTTGGCAGTGAAGCTGTCTCCAACACTTCCATGATAAGCACTGAGTGGTGGGCTGTCAGAGCGCGACCCGACTCGTTGATGATGTTGGGGTGCTGCAGTCCGTTCTTGTCGCAGGCGTCAACTATAGAGAAGATGGCGTCGTTGACATATTCCTGAATGGTGTAGTTGACCGAGCTTGCGCTGTTGGCTGAGTGAGTGCCGTCATAGTCCACGCCGAGACCACCGCCAACGTCAACAAATTCTATATTGAAGCCCATCTTATGAAGCTGCACGTAGAACTGGGCGGCTTCCTTAAGGGCTATCTTGATGCTTCTGATTTTTGTAACCTGGCTGCCGATGTGGTAATGCACCAGCTTGAGGCATTCCATCATGTTGTTCTTCTCGAGATATTCGAGGGCTTCGAGCAACTCTGAAGGGGAGAGGCCGAACTTTGAGGCGTCGCCGCCCGAGTCTTCCCACTTGCCTGCACCCGAGCTGGCCAGCTTGACGCGTATGCCTATCTTCGGAGTGACTTTCAGGCGCTTGGACAGCTTGGTGATGAGCTGAAGCTCGTTCATCTTCTCAACCACAATGATGATGGTGCGACCCATCTTCTGAGCCAGCAGTGCCAGCTCGATGAAGCTCTCGTCCTTGTAGCCGTTGCAGATGATAAGCGACTCGCTGTCGGTGTTGGAGGCTATGATGGCATGCAGCTCCGGCTTGGAACCGGCCTCAAGGCCTATGTTGAACTTCTTGCCGTGGCTCACAATCTCCTCAACCACAGGGCGCATCTGGTTCACCTTGATGGGGAACACTATGAAGTTCTTGCCTTTGTAGTCGTATTCCTTGGCGGCCTGCTTGAAGCAATAGTCGATTTTCTCGATACGGGTGTCGATGATGTCTGGAAAACGTATCAGCATAGGAGCCGAAACGTCGCGCAACTGCAGCTCGTCCACAAGCTCACGGAGGTCGACCGAGGCACAACCTTCACGCGGTGTCACCACCACGTTACCTTTGTCATTGATGGAGAAATAGTTGATTCCCCAGTTGTTGATGTTGTAGAGCTCTGCCGAGTCTTCAACACGCCATTTTCTCATGCTTCTTCCCATTGTGATACAATTTTTGGATTGCAAAGATATGGATTATATTAATAGGTGTAACAATTTTTGTATATTTGCAAAAAAAATACGACTATGATTTTGATTTGCGACTGTGGCTCGACAAAAGCCGGATGGGGAGTGTTGAAATTCGGAGCAGTGGTTGAGAAATTCGTTTCGGAAGGTTTCAATCCGAATTTTACGGATGCCAAACATATAGACACCTTGATTTGTAATATATTGAATAATCTTGACAATCAATCGGTTACAGATGTATATTTTTATGGTGCCGGATGTGGTGATGAGCTTAACCGAAAGAAGGTGAAGGCCATATTCAAAAAGCATCTGCCCAAGGCCAAAATCAATGTCTATCCCGACACTCTGGCTGCATGCCATGCCTTGTTCGCTCACAAGCCAGGCATAGCTTGCATTTTGGGCACAGGCTCCAACGCCTGCGTATACGATGGCACAAATATAGTTGAATGCGCCAACTCGCTGGGCTATATGCTGGGCGACGAGGGTGGTGGCTGTTACATAGGCAAACGCCTGGTGCACGACTATTTCCTGGGTCTTATGCCTGAGCATATCAGTGTCAAATTCGAACAGAAATATCACCTCAACCGCGAGCGTTTCCTAAAGAAAGTGTATCAGGGCGAGCAGCCTTCGCGCTACCTGGCCAACTTTGCCAAGTTTACAGACGACAATTTGGAAGACAGATACATCAGGAATCTGGTAGGAGAGGCGTTTGACGCATATATAGAGAATTACCTTATGACCCGAGGCATGGTTGTCGACGGAAAGGTGGCCGGCTATGAGGTGGCTTTTGTGGGTTCAGTGGGCTACAGACTGCAGGGCATACTGTTTCAGCGCCTGGGCGACCACGGCATACAATGCGTTAAAATCATCAAGAATCCTTTGGACGGCCTTGTCAGGTATTACCGCAGCATCTGATTATAAGCCTATGACTATCTTGAGTTTGTAGGCAAAATTCTTCTCAATCATATCGAAGGCGTTTGCACCGTAACGGTAAAAGACGCCAAAGCCTATCTTCGAGGTGCCGAGGTCCAGAATGTTGTCAAGCACCAAGCCGCTCTCGAAGAATCCGTCTTTCATGCTTTTTGTCTGATAACCATCGAGTATGTGCTCGCTGCTGATGTCGCCCCAGCCTGCATTGGTCTCGAATATGAAGTCGGGGCTGGTCAGCTTGGTCTTGAAGAACTTGCCGAAGTTATGGCTGAAAAACAGAGCCACAAACCTGTCGCAAATAAACTCGTTAACCTTCATGGTGGCGAAACTCTGGGTGCAGTAGATGCCGAAGTTGTCGTTGTTGGCGAATATGTTGAACAGCTCGGTGAATGGCACGTCGCCTGTAACCAAGCCGCCCTGCAGGGTGATTGAAGTCTTTCCGAGGTAGCGTATCAGCCAGGAGCCGCTAATCTGGAACTGCAGACGGTCGTAGTTGAAAGGCGAGTCGAAAAGGCCGTTGATGCCCTTCTGGTATGACAGCCAGATTATAGGTTTGCCTAGGCTGACAGTGCTAATGCCTTTTGGCGACCGCATGTATCGCTCGCCAGGGGCTATACGCAGCTTGAATTCCAGATTGCTGAGGCGGTATACATTAAAGTCGAACTCCTTGTCGCTGAGGCTGAACTTCACAAAGCCTTGCATAATCTTGGCAAAACGGGTGGACAGCTCGGCCGAGGCCGTGGTGTTGAGGCTGGTCCATTTTATGTAGAAATACTTGTAGAAGTTCTCGTTCAGCGCGTTGAAACCTTCGTTTGAGAAACCGTAGTCGCCTATCATCTGGAACCGGTGGTCGAAACTCAGGTTAAAGTCGAAGTCACGCCTTTTGTCGATGCGCAGCTTGAAGTCGCCTCCGTAGTTGATGTGCTTGCCTCCGAACCAATAGCCGAAATAACCTTTCAGACTATATCTTTCCGAAAGTTTCTTGTTGGTGGTCAGGCCAAGGCCAAGGTAGAATCCGTTGGCTATGTTATATTTCAGAATGTCGTTGAGGCTGAGGTTGACATAGCCCATGGGTATATTCCCCTTGACCAGCAGGTCGGTGGTGAAGTCCAGAGCCTCGTCCAAGGTGAAGCCGCTGTCTTCCATTATGGTGTCGACGAAATGGTGGGTGTTTTCTATTCTGTCGCTCAGGCTGTCACGACGGTATTCACGCCAGTAGCTCTCGTCGTGCATCACAGAGTTTTCATCCATATCGATGTCGGTAGAGCCGAACACTTTGCGGTCAATTTCAGGGTTGATCTTGATGTCGTAAATGTAGCTTTTGCCTATGCCCAACAGTGAGGTATTGGTCAAGTTGGGGTCATCGCCCATGCCTAATGAAAACTGTATGGAATTATCATCAGCCTTCATTCTCAGGAAAATAATGTCGGTGTTCAGCTGCACCGGGAACCAAACCGAGTCGTTGAACTTGGCATAGAGCTGCTGTATCTTCACGTCGAGAGTGTTGGTTTTATCCGCCGCCTCGGCTTTCACGTTAACTATGGCCCACTTGTCGGAAGTTATCGTCATCACTCCTTTGAGAGCGTCGAAGGTCGAGCCTCGGCGCGGCTTGAACGAAATAATGTAAATCGAGTCGCCGGTAGGGGTGGGCATCACCGACTCCAACCCGAAGAAGTATCTGCTCTTGCTGCCCGGGTTGATGGGGTTGATGTAGTTCTTTTTGTAAACGGTGATAAACTCGTCGTAGAAATTGGTGCTCTGCTTCCCGTCAAGTATATAGTAATACATTGGGTTGTTGAGCCCTGATATCTTGTTGGCCTTGATTATGCGCTTGTTCTTGTCTGGTTTTTGGTGGTACTGCTCCGACACTGTCTCCATAACCATCAGGTCGTTGTCGCGTACCAGCCTGCCAAAACTGCCATTTAATGAATCGGGAATCTCGGTGGTGTCGAGTGTGATGGTCATGCGGTCGTAAATGGTGTAGGTGTAGGAGTCGAGCATCTCCGGATTGTTGAGCTTCCGGTTTTTCACCACGCTGTCTATGATGCGGTGGGCAGGGTTCTCGCCAGCCTTGAACACAATCTCCTGCAGCTCGATGTTGTCGCTCTGCATCAGCACCTTACGCGAGGCTTTCAGCTGTTCCACGCTGATGGATTTCCTCTTGTATCCCACATACGAAAAGGTGAGCTTATGAATCTCATGCTTGCTGTTGATGGAGAAGCTGCCGTCAATGTCGGTGGTGGTGCCTAAATGCCCGTCGTCGTTCACTATGACGTTCACAAAGGCCAGCTTTTGGTTGGTCAAACTGTCAACCACCGTGCCGCTGACACTGAAGACCTGGGCTTTCACCGCCAGTCCCATAAATATGATACAAAACAGAAATACTATTTTTCTGAACATTTTCTTTCGGATTAATTTTCTGCAAAATTAAAAATTTTTCAAAACCCCGTGTCTTTTCCTCAAATATTATTACTACTTTTGTCCATCAAAATTGTAAATTTCTAAAATATGGCCGACGGTTATCTTGAGAAACGCATGGAGGAGTTCTCATCGGGCTCCCGCAAACAAATGGTAAAACACGTGTCACTCGACGTCTTGTTCGAGAAGAACCGCAGTCACCGCGGATATAACAAGGATTTTGTGGTGAGACGCGACATGTTGGAACGCATAGTCAATGTCAACACCAAGATTGCCACCGGCAAAAATCAGCAGGTACTGCGTTTCAAGCTGGTCACCCAAGGCCCCGATGCCGACTTTGTGCTGCAGAACATCAAGCTGGGCGGCATGCTGCCCGAGCTGCATCTGCCTTATGCAGGCACAGAGCCCGAGGCTTTCATCATAGTCTGCACCTCGGCTCCTGAAACGAAAATCATCGATATCGACCTTGGCATATCGCTGCAGAGCATGGCGCTGAAGGCCACCGAAATGGGGCTGAACGGTCTGATAATCTGCGCTTTCAACAAGGCTAACATAACCGAGCATTTCAAGTTGGAACATGAGCCTTTAGCCATTCTGGCTGTGGGCAAGGGCATAGAAAACATCAAGCTCGCGCCTATCTCGGTAGACGAAAGCCGTGCCTACTACCGCATAGACGGAGTGCACTACGTGCCGAAAGTCCGGCTCGAAGACATTATAATCTAGAATTTCAGTTTAGAATTTAACCTTCAGCGAGAAGAAAATTCCCCAGTCGTCAACATCAGGATGGTCGAGGTAGCTGAAACGTTTCACGAAGTCTATCCTCAAGATGCTGAAGATGTTGGCTATGCCTATACTGCCCTCGACGTAAGGCTCTTTCTCAAGAGTGTAAGTCATGGACTCTCCGTTTTCTTTGGTCGGGAACTTGAACAGGTTGGCATTGCCGTTGGCCGGGTTGTTCTCATCGGAAATTCCGCCCCAGACGGCGCGCAGCGACAGCACCTCGCGCAGTTTCAACTTGCCAATCAGAGGTATTCTGTTCAGGATGAAACCGTTGAAGTTGTAGTCGAATATTCCCTGTACGTAATACTGGCTCACAAACTCGTAGTAGTTCATCAGGTTGAAGCCCAACTCGTCGTAGTAAATGCCTTGGTTGGCACGGTGGACAAACATCAGAGGGTAGGGGGCTTGTCCCAAAACGGCGCCTCCGTTTATTTTAAGGTCGGCCACACCCAGTATGCTCAAGAACCAGCGCTTGCTGAACATAGCCTGAATACGGTGCACTTCATAGTCAGAACCCAGATACTTTCCGGTCAAGCTGTAACCTATGGCGAACACAGGGGACACCGAACTCGCCAGTTGTTTGCGGTACTGGTGAATTTGGAACACTTTCTCGTTGTGGGCGAAGCGAATTTCAAAGCCCACGGAGTTGGTGGAGAATGGGTTGTAGATTCGGCCGTCGTTGGTCTCATACACCAAATCGCCCAACGGACGCTGTTCCTCATATTCGGCGTAAAACTTATATCCTATCTGGTATTGCGACTCTATGTCGTACATCATCCTGAACTTATCCACAAATACCATGCGGGTGTTGCTCTGACGGTTGAACGAACGGCCCAGGCGGTCGTGATCGTCTTTGATATTGTATCCGAACATGCTCTGTCCCGGTATGGTGACGTCGTGCAGATAGGACACAGTCAGCAGGTTCATTGGGAATTCCCACTGGTTGTTGACCTTATCGTTGAACGAATACATAAACTGTCCGCGATATTTCACCTTGTCGTCCTTGAAACCGTATGCCACAAAGCCTTCCAGGAAGATGTGCTTGTGGAAGCGGGTGTTGGTCTTGGCGCCGAAACGAATGCGGGTGCCCTCAATCTGGTTGTAGCTAAGCATATTGAACACCGGACCTATGTCTATGGGACCTGCGTCAATATAGTTGTATCCTATGGCCAAAGCCGTACCTGCAATCAGACGGAAGCCCAGAGCGTGTTTCAGTCGCTCGTTGTCCTCGGCTATGCGTTTCTCATGTACCGAAAGGCTGTCGGCTCGTCGGGCCTTCCAGTATTCCTCATCGTCCCTGTGGTCGTAAAAGCCCTTGCTGCGTGTCTTTTCGGTCTTGCCTGCATAGAACTTGTCGGGCAGAGCATTATTGATTACAATGTTGGAGAAAACGCCCGAACGCTTGCCGTGCAGGGCCACTCCCAGGTAGAATATGTCGGCCACCAGGCTGTAGCGCGTAGGAATCATTATAGAGCCTTCCTTGCGGTATTCCTGCTGGAACATCATGGCTTCCACAAAGTTGGTGCCTGAATGCTTTGGAATCTGCAGCTGCACCTTTTTCACCATGTACGAGCTGTCGTTGGTAATCCAGAGGCTTCCGCAAAGTCCCATATCCATCTGGTTGGCCGGGGTGAACGAAAGCACTATGCAGTTCTCGTTCTCGTAATCGACAGTGTCCACTATGTAGAAATGGTAGAAAGCCACAGCCAAAGGCGACATAGGGGAGGTGTACTCGTTGTTGAAAAGGCTCACGTTCTTCTGATAGACATCCACAAAGCCTATCCAGTTGTCTATCACAGCCTCCATAGATGTAAAGTCCATGAATTTGCTCAACAACACATCCTTGGAGTCGGTCACCTCTGTGGTCAGAGCGCGCGGTTCCTTACGATAATAGGTTTTGGACAGAGTCTCCACGAAATACATCGAAAGGTAGTTGCGGCCGGTAAGCTCAGACGGACGTATGTTGTCGCCCACAAAGCTTATGCCTCTCAGAATACCGGTGGTGGCTATGCTGTCGCCAAGGTTCGAAGGACCCATCTCCAGCTTGCTGTATTCGTCGTACTGGTAGTAGTCGAAGCCTGTCAAACTGTTCTTTTCGGCGTTTTTCTGCACCTTTCTGATGAGTTCCACAGCCGGGTTGCCTTTGCGCTTGTATTTCTCCTTTACCTTGCGCTGAGCCCTGATTTCGGCTGGTGGCAGGGTGATGTATACCGAGGCCATCTTGATGTTGACGGTCTGTGTGGTGAAACGCTGTATCTTTGTCTCGTAGGGCTTGTATCCGGCATAGTTTACCTTGATCTTGTCGAATATCAAATCCGACTCCAAACGGTAGTTGCCGTTGATGTCTGATGCAGTTCCGTAAATCTTTCCGTCTACTTCGTAAGTTATATTGGCGAAAGGCAAAGTCTCGCCCGATTCTACATCGGTGACTTTGCCCTTAATCACGGTATGTTGTGCAATTGCTAGTAGACAGTTTAAAAAAAATAGTGTTAGTAGTAGTGTTTTTTTCATCAATAACTCCTTATTCAACAGTTACCGACTTGGCCAGGTTGCGCGGCTGGTCGACGTTGCATCCTCGCTTCACTGCGATGTAGTAGGCGAGGAGCTGCAACGGGATTGTCGCCAGCAACGGGGCGTAAGTGCAGACGGTGTCCGGGATTTCGATGACGTAGTCTGACATCTCCTTCACCAGGACGTCGCCTTCGGTCACAACGCTGATAATCTTTCCGTGACGGGCCTTCACCTCCTGTACGTTGGAAACCACCTTCTCATAAGTGCTCTTGTTGGTGGCTATGAAGATGACAGGCATGTCTTTGTCAATCAAAGCGATAGGACCGTGTTTCATCTCTGCTGCCGGGTAACCTTCGGCATGGATGTATGATATTTCTTTAAGTTTAAGAGCGCCTTCCAAAGCCACCGGGAAGTTCTGCAGACGTCCCAAATAGATGGCGTTGTGGCAGTCTTTCATTTGTTCTGCTATATCTTTCACAATGGCGCTGCGCTCCAATGTGGTCTTGATCTTTTCCGGGATGAGGTCGAGCTCGTGAATGAGCTTGGCCACCTCCGATTTAGGAATGAATCCGTTGAGTTCAGCAAGACGTATGGCCAACATGGTGAGCACTGCCACCTGTGCGGTGAACGCCTTGGTTGATGCCACACCTATTTCCGGACCTGCGTGAGTGTAGATGCCGGCGTCGGTGGCACGTGAAATTGACGAACCAATCACATTGCAGATGCCAAGCACAGTGGCGCCTTTGGCCTTGGCCAGCTGAATGGCTGCCAGAGTGTCGGCTGTCTCGCCCGACTGCGAAATGGCTATGACCACGTCGTCAGGGAAGATGACAGGGTTGCGGTAACGGAACTCCGAAGCATATTCCACCTTAACGCGTATGCCGGCGTAGAGCTCGATAAGGTAGCTTCCAACCAGGGCAGCGTGCCATGAGGTACCGCAAGCCACTATGATGATATTGCGGGCGTTGAGAAGCTTCTGTTCGTAGTCGAAAATACCGCCTAAGGTGATGGTGCCGCGACGTGGGTGCAGACGTCCGCGCATGGTGTCACGCACTGTGGTGGGCTGCTCGTAGATCTCCTTCAGCATGAAGTGGTCGAAGCCGCCTTTTTCTATTGATTCAAGATTCATCTTGAGCTCCTGAACGTAAGGAGTCATCTCGATGTCGTCAATGGTTTTCAAGATAAGATCCTTGCCGCGCTGAATCTTCACAACTTCCTCGTCGTCTATGTAAACCACTTTAGATGTCAGACCGACGATAGGGGTGGCGTCTGAGGCGATGAAGAACTCGTCTTCGCCTATGCCTATAACCATAGGGCTGCCTTTGCGGGCCGCAATTATGGTGTCAGGATTGTCTTTGTCAAGGATTGCGATGGCGTAAGCGCCGTTCACATGGTTCAAAGCGATGCGGGTGGCCTCAAACAGGTCGACTTTCTGCTTGCGTTGAACTTCCTCAATGAGGTTGACCAGCACCTCGGTGTCTGTGCTCGACAGGAACTGGTATTTGCGGTGCTCGAGCTCTTTCTTCACTGTGAGATAGTTCTCTATGATACCGTTGTGAATCAGAGCCAGTTTGCCTGAACGTGATATGTGCGGGTGTGCGTTGATGTCGTTAGGTTCGCCGTGTGTGGCCCAACGGGTGTGGGCTATGCCGATATGACCGCTGATGTCTTTGCCTGCTGCAAACTCCTCCAAGTCGGAAACCTTTCCCTTGGTCTTGTATACATTCAGCTCGTTCTTTTCGTTGAGTATGGCAACACCGGCGCTGTCATAACCACGGTATTCGAGGCGCTTCAATCCGTTTATCAGTATAGGATAGGCCTCATTTTTTCCAATATAAGCTACAATTCCGCACATATACTTTTATTTGAGTTTAAATTCATCAAAGTTGCAAAATTAATTCATTTCTGAATTCTATAGAAGAAAATTTTCAATTTTTTTGATGAAGGGCATAAAAAAACAAGGACGCACCGGAGAAGCGCGCCCTTGACACTAAACTAACATTATTATTGATTTAACTACTGTTTTCTGCGTTTTGCGATTGCGTAACCGGCGCCGAGAGCGCTCATGATAATCAATCCGCTGCCAACCGGGACGTCTGAGTTATCGGTTGAACCGATCAGCAAGCCAGGTATCACAAGGATGGTTGGGTCGATTGTATTATCGAGTCTGCTGCTGAAATCCCAGTCTGTATAGAATGCATCCTGAGCTTTGGCACCGAATCCCATTGTCATCATGAAGGCGATTAAAACTAATATCTTTTTCATTTTATTTCTTAAATTTTTCAGTTATCTTAACATTTTATCTAACAATTAACTTCTGAGTTTTGGTTTCGTTTCCGACTATTCTGAAGATGAATAATCCTGAAGGAACGTTGACTGTCTCAGTGCCGTTTACCATCTGGCTCATGACCATGCGGCCCACAGCGTCGAAAACCTGAAGTTGACCTTCGCCCTTGACGATGACATCGCTGCCATTCTGATAAGCGAAGCATTTGTCTTCGACATTGCTGATTTCCTGGCGGCTGAACTTAACGATGAAACGATCTGTTACATCGCCGTTCTTTCCGGTGAATGTATAGCTGCCGTTACGGAGCATGTCTACATCGTCACCAGTGAGTCTGTCGATAAGATGGAGATAGCTGAAATATCCGTTTGCATTGATGCTGATGGTGTATCTGCTCATAGAAGTTGTCTTGAAGCAGAGGTTTACCGACTCAACATCGTCGCTAAGGTTTGCCATAGCGAAGTCCTCGCCATCATAATTGATGTAAAGCATAGGAGCTTCTTCGTTGTAATGGCTCATTTTGTTGAAGCCAAGACCTTCCTTGAATTCTACGCATGCAACATCCTGATATTTGCTGTCGTTGACAGTGAACCAAATGTTGTCGTTGCTGCCTTTCGAGTAAGGTGCGTTGTCTGTGTCACGCATTTCGAGAGTGTGCTTGCCGCTGGCCTGCACGAGGAATGCTGTCATAGGAGGAATACTGGTGTCATCAGATTGTAACTGCCATGTACCATTGCTACTGAGTGTGCAGAAGCCGTTTACGAGTTCGTCGTCGGCGAAAGCAACACCTTTATAAATATCATGGTTGTACGGGTTGCCGATAAGGTTGAAGCCTTTCAGTTTGCCGTTCTCCTCGGTATACGAAATGGAATAACTGACATCACCTGTGGTCAATTTACCGTTAAATTCAATGATTCCCAATTCATTTTCAGTACGATAAATGTAACCGCGACCGTTTTCAAACGCGCTAAACTTGTTAGCGTCATTTCTGTACTCCTGCCACATGTGTTTTTCCTCATCGTAACGATAGATGTTGTGTCTGTCGTCTGAAATGAGGTTTGACACACATGAGAATGGTTCACCGTTAACAGGTGAAGCAATGGCGTACCATCCTGTTTTGTCGGTGTCATTCCATTTCGTGATACCCTTGTTGGTGTATTCCACGCTCTCTGAATATGAGCCCCCAAAGCTCTCAGTACCTTTAAAGGTTATAGTGTGGAATCCCTCTGATATTGTAGCTATGATATCATAGTCGGTGCCCTCAACAAGTTTCCAGCCGTAATAAGTTACGTCGAAACCGTCGATTATGGCACCAGGTACGTAAAAATGGTTAAAATCAGCTCTGCCATCATATTTCTTTGAGATGACATCCGCTGGAGCCTCCGAAGGGGCCTGTATGCCTTGAATGGTTAATTCCGGATATGTATAGTCTGTAATAAAATAGGTGTTGGTGAAATACGCACGGGCACTGTTTGCCAGTCTGTGGAAATTCGCCATGCTGTTCTTGAGAGTTTCATCGTTAGCCTTAACATCAATTTTACCTGCCATTGTGCAGTTGACGTAGTAGACATTGTTGTTAACCCAACCTACGAAACCAGTGCATTTGGTTGCTGTTTTAACATCTTTAGAATCTGTGATGCTACCGTCGAAGATGCAGTTTTCAAAACGGAGGGTACCGCTTTCGTTCTGTCCGACTAAACCACCGTGAGTGCAGTCACCTGGTTTGTTTGGATCCAGAGTTATTATTTCGTCGCAGATGATGTGAACGCTGCTGATGCAATTTTGGACGAGGGTTGTGCGGTTGTTCTTATTGTTTGCATAGGCTATAAGACCACCTGCAAATTTATGGTCTGTTCTGATTACGCCCTCAATTCTAAGATTGCTGATTGTTGCACCGTCTGTGATTCCAAATGGAGCTGCATAGTTTTCTGAACGTTCCATGTTGAGGTGAATGGTGTGGAAATCACCGTCGAAATGTCCTGTGAAAGGATCGTTCTTTGTTCCTATGATGCTTGTGAGAGGTTCCAGGTCGTTGCCAAGATAGAGGTCTGTGGTTAATTTGTAGTAGGCTTGACCGGCTTTGCTGCTGTTGACGTTGTTCATCATTGCGAACCAATCGTCTTCGTTATTAATAAGGTATGGAGTTTCAGCTGTTCCATTACCTGCTATCTGTTGGGCCCAGCTTGTTACTGTGACCATTATCGCGAGGAGAGCAATAGCGAATCTCCTCGCCAAAAAGTCTGTCGTTTTCATGTCGGTAGTAATAATAATGTTTCTGCTCATTTCTACTTTTGTTTAGCGCTGCAAAAATAGAGAGAGAAAACGACAAAAACTTTATTTTGCGTGTAAATCGTTTTATTCTGCGTGTAAAGTGTTTTAGGCTAAGCGTACGGAATTTTATTTTGCGTGTACGTTTTTATTTTGCGTGTACAAAATTTTATTTTCCGTGTATTTGGACGATATATTCCTTTGGAGACATTTCCATTAACCTCTTGAAAACCTGTGAGAAAGCGCTTCCAGATGTAAAACCTGACTCAATTGCCACCTGCTCGAGTTTTGCTGACGAATCATTCTCCAAAATTGAGCAAGCATGTTCTATGCGCAGGCTGTTTATGAGCTTGTAAAACGACTGATAATGGCTTCGTGCTATCACCTCGCTAAGGTAATTTTTGTTGGTATGCATTATGTCGGTAAGATCATTCATTGTGAGATGTTCCTCCAGGTAAAGCTTTCTTTCGTTAATGACTTCAACAAGCTTTGCTTCGATCTCTTGGCAGTATTTAGCGCTAAGGCGGTATTTGACGGTTGAACCCAACAATTCATCTTCACCCTTCTTCCTGAACATTTCAGGTAAATGTTTGGTTTTGCGGTGAGGATTCAAAGTGTAGATGGCAAACCACATGTTAAGTACGGTGAAAATAACATCGCGTACCATTTTCACAACTGCATTGTCGGCTATAAAAGTGACTGCGGCCACCAAACTTATGACCAAAGGCAGCCATTGGATGTTTCTGGCAAACTGAATTGGGAAGTCACCCTCGTTGGAATATTCATCTTCGTCAACCTCGCGTAATGTCATCGCTATTTTTCTGCGAATCTGATCAAGCGCCAGCATATAACCTAATGATATAAATAATATAAGTGCGGTCATAGCCGTATGGAAGGTCGGGGTAAGTTCAATTACACCAAACACAGGCAACAGCAGAATCAGCCATACTATGATAACGGGGTGCATGAAAACTATCACTTGCCTGATTGTATAGAATCTGAGGAAGAAATAACCTCTGAAAAGTATAACCAAAGAGGAGGTGAAAAACAGCAGTCCGGTTCCGTTTACATAAAACAATGCCTCCGGGCGTCCGATTAAAAACAGATAGGGGAGTTCGAAAAGCTGTAAAATGTAAACATAGCCCATAGTGCGTGACATCGGATACAACTCTCCAAAATTATCCTTATATGCATCCGGAACGTAAAATCTTTTCAATGACCAACTGTAAATACTGGTCACTATAAAGATTAAATTGATAGAAAACATCAACATGTAGAGAGTGCTATGAGCCATAATCCGCTGTAGTATAATCGATTATAAATTCGTGTGCAAAGATATAAAAAAATCTTTTTGAGAATTACAAATTTTACTATTTTTGCATCCGATAGTAAGTTGGTTTACTATATACCTTTTTACTTTTATGGGAGAATACAGATTTAAAGGACATTTAGTCGAGGAATTATTTAAGGATTACAGGATAAAAGAGGGTATGAAGGCCTGCATGAACTGCGGGGTTTGCACCGCTGTATGTCCGGCCGCCGAATTTTACAAATACAATCCGAAGAACATAATCAACATAGTCGCTCGCAAAAACGAGGAAGACTTGGAGGATCTCTTGAAGAGTGACACCATTTGGTACTGCGGCGAATGCATGTCGTGTGTGACACGCTGCCCGCGTGCCAATGCCCCGGGCTTGGTAATCATGGCCTTGCGCAAGCTTTCAATGCGTAGCGGACTTTACATGCAGTCAGAAAAAGGCCGTCAGCAGTATGTCGTGGTTAAAGACTTGTGCAGCAATATCTTAAACTACGGCTATTGTGTATATCCGCGTACTTTCGACTATGAGACACATAAGGAATTCGGACCTGTCGGCAAGTGGATTAATGACAATTTGGATGACATACATGCTCGAATAGGCTCGAATCTTGATGGCGACGGTCCCGGCGGTCTGCGTAAGATTCCGAAGGAGAGCCTTGATCAGTTGAAGAATATTTTCGATGTGACAGGAGCCACTGAACTGATGGAACAAGTCTTGAACGATGCTCATCAGGAGGCAGTCAGGGAAAACCTTTCAGACGAGGAGTATTTCATGGAGGTTTACACCAAAAACGACTGGCAAAAACATCTTAATCACTAAGTCTTTGAATCATTAAATCTTTAAATAAAGATGATTATTGAAGGAAAACAGAAAATCTGGGCCGATTACCAGAAAGATATACCCGATGACCATTATTTCTATGTGAGAAGCTGCATCCGTCAGGCGTTCTGGCCTGGTTCGGAGGTGACTTTCTTAGACATCACGAGGAATAAGCTCGGTAAGGATTTTTACGAGAACCCATATCATACAACCTGTGGCGGCATTGCCTATCACAGCGACACCATCCCGCAGGAGACTGCTATGACCATCATAGCCCGTCAGTTCGCCTTGATGAAGGAAAGCGGCTACGAAAACTATGTATGCTCATGCATCACCTCGTTCGGATGCTACACCGAGACTCTTGAGACTTGGCACGAGTATCCCGAGTTGGAGGCTAAAATCCGTCAGTATCTTTGGGATTCATGCAAAAAAGAGTTCGCCAAACCGAAATATCTCGCTCATGCCAGCGACATCATATATAAATTCCGCTTCGAGATTGCCAAACAGATGAAGTTCCCTCTGGTGAACGTCAAGACAGGCAAGCCTTTGAAGGTGGTCGAGCACATAGGTTGCCATTATTCGAAGATGTTCCCGTCAAAAGGCTTCGGTGGCGCTGAGTATCCGCATGTGCTGGTCGGTATGATTGAGGCCTGGGGAGGCGAGGTGGTCGACTATCCGGAACGCCGTCATTGTTGCGGTTTCGGATTCCGTCAGTACTTCGTGCAGGGTAACCGTGGCTATTCTGAATCGAACACATATAAGAAATTCGAGTCTATGGAACCATACGAGCCGGATCTGATTATCACCAACTGCCCGGGATGCCCTTATTTCCTTGACAGATGGCAGTATGTGATAGCCGAGCAGACTGGTAAGACCTACGGCAAAAACGGCTACGGCATTCCTGCTTTGACTTACGAGGAAGTGGCAGGCTTGGTGATGGGCTACGACCCATGGGACCTCGGCCTGCAGATGCACCAGGTGGCGATAGAACCGCTTTTGGAAAAGATGGGAATCCCATACGATCCTAAGAAAAAATATCAGGGAGTGAACGGCAAGGACCTCGGTCAGCCACAATGCCCCTCATGCATTAAATCAGTTTGAATATCATCAATATGAAAGAGAATATAATTATAATAGGTGGCGGTGCTGCCGGAATGGAAGCCGCCACACAGCTTCAGAAACTTGGGCTGACACCTGTAATTATTGAAAAGAGCAACGCTTTGGGCGGCCATATTGCCCAGTGGGACAAGCTTTTCCCGGCTTTCCACAATGCCAAGGATGTGGTAAGCAAGATGTTCGACAATGTGAAGGACATTAAGACTTATCTCAATACCGAAGTTACCGACATACAACGCAATGCCGACGGTTTCCATGCTGTTTTAAGCAACGGCGAAGCAATAGACGGCAAGGCGGTGGTGCTGGCCACTGGCTTTGATCTGTTCAAGGCCGAGCGCAAGCAGGAATACGGATACGGTATATATAATAATGTAATCACCAGCCTTGAGCTTGAGAAGTTTTTCAGAACACGCAAGGACGAGCGCATCAACAACCCTAAGAAAATAGGTTTTGTGCACTGCGTGGGCGCCCGTGACGTGAAAGTAGGTAACACTTACTGCTCGAAAGTGTGCTGCACCACAGCTTTAAAGCAGGCTTGCGAGATGAAGGAAGTGTTCCCAGAAGCTGAAGTTTACACCTTCTACATGGACTTGCGCATGTTCGGTCCAGGTTATGAAGATTTGTATCTCAAGACACAGAAAGACTACGACGTTAAATGCATACGCGGCCGTGTCTGCGAGGTTTCGGAAGACATGGACGGCCGTCTGGTCATCAAGGCCGAAGACACCTTGTTCGGCAAACCTTTGAGAATGACTCTCGACCTGCTGGTTTTGATGTGCAGTATGGAGAAAAACAAGAGCATAGACAAGATTCAGCGGCAGTTGGGCATTGAAAACAATAGCGACGGTTTCATGCAGAACCGAGACATGTATCTGGGCATGAACGACAGCAAACAGGAAGGCGTTTTTGTGGCAGGCACTTGCACTGCTCCAAAGTCGCTGCCCGACACCATTGGAGAAGCACGTTCGGTGGCAGTGGAGGTGTTTAACTACGTAAACAACAAATAGTCATGGATTTCGGATTCTGTTTGTCACCAAGTTCTCATGTCAAGATGGACTCCGTCGACCTGACGACATTCAACCGTCTGAAGGAGACCAATCCTGACGTCAACACTTGCATAGCTTGCGGCTCGTGCACAGCCACCTGCACCGCAGGCAACTTTACCGAGATGAGTTTCCGCCGCATTCTGCTGATGCTTCAGCGCGGCAAAGAGGAGGAGGCCAAGAAGATGATCCAAAGATGCATGCTCTGCGGTAAATGCACTCTGGTTTGTCCCAGGGTATCAACATTCGTAAGATTTTGTTAGACATTACACGATGAACAATAATATTTTCCACCCGTTTGTACTCCCGTTTGTGCTAGGCATGGCTTTCGTGCTGACGTACTGCGTCGTAGGACTTATTAGAGTAATCTGGCAATTGCCCAAGGAAGACCGTAAGCAATTCTTAATCTCGCTGGTGACTCCAAAAACCATTTGGGCCAACATACGCGACCTTTTCGGCGACTGCCTGTTCCATGTGAAAATCTGGAAACGCAATCCTCTGCTTGGCTACATGCATTCGTCCATAGCCTTCGGATGGTTTATGATAATAGTTATAGGTCACGTGATGCTCTTTACCCTGAAGCCGCTTGAAGGCGTTGAGGTTGAGGGCTTTGCACGTTCCTTTACCAACTTCTATTATCCTATATTTTACAAACATTTCGCTACGGAAACCCCTGTTTTCGCATTCCTGATGGACTTCTTCCTGCTGATGATTATCAGCGGTATTCTGATTGCCGTGGTCAAAAAGATTTACTCGAAGATAGTGGGGGTGAAGCGTGTCACCAAGTTCGGCTTTGCCGACAATATGGTTCGTTTCGCTTTGTGGACCATTTTCCCGTTCCGTCTGATAGCCGAAAAGAGCAATATCATGGCTTTTTGGTGGCTGTATTCTATTGATTTGATGATATTTATGTGCATGCTGCCGTTCACACGCTACATGCATATTCCGACCGAGGCTCTGTTTATTCTGCTCCGTCACGCCGGACTTAAGGCACGCGAGCCGCGTAAGGGCTTCGCCTTGGCACAGCTTTATTCCTGCCCATCATGCGGCCTTTGTATAGACGCTTGCCCTATGAGTGTCAACGACCAGAAGAGCGGCAACACCTCGGCCTATTTCATGAAGATTCTCAGAAACGGCGATACGGCCGAAGCTCAGCGCATAGCCGAGACCTGTCTGATGTGCGGCAAATGCGTGCTTGTGTGCCCTGTAAGCATAGAATCCTGCGACATCAAGTTCAGCCAGAGAGCTGCCGTGCCTTATGAAATCCATAGCGATCATTCATATCTCGACGTCATTTCGACCGAAGCGGAGCGTAGTGGAGACCCGAGCGGAGCGAGAGCTTTCACCTTCGGTGAAAAAATCTCCACTAAACCAAAAACTCTCTATTTCGCCGGCTGCATGACTCAGCTTACTCCTAAAATCATGCGTTCAATGAAGCAGATCATGGAGACAGCAGGCGAGAATTACGACTTTTTGGACAAGGACGGCGGCGTCTGCTGCGGACGTCCTATGATACTCAGCGGCAAACCGGCCGAAGCTCAGGCTATGATAGCCAAAAACACCGAATTGATTAAGCAGTCTGGGGCCACCAAGCTGGTGCTTTCATGCCCGATCTGCTATAAAGTGTTCAAAGAGGAATATCATCTGGAAGGCATAGAGATTCTGCATCACACACAATATATCGACGAGTTGGTGAAGACCGGCAAGCTTAAAGTCGGCAAGGGCGAAGTCAACTATGTTTATCACGACCCATGCGAGCTCGGCAGAGCTTTCGGCGTGTACGACGAGCCTCGCGAAGTGATTGAAAACGTCGGTAATCTGGTCAAGGCTAAATCTGAGAAGGTTGAGAGTATCTGTTGCGGCGGCAGCTTGGGCAGTTTCCGGCTCACTCAGCAGGAGAGAGACGAAATCACCCAAAACTCAGTCGACGACCTGATGTTCAATAAACCTGATGAGATTGTGACAGCATGTCCGCTTTGCCTGAAGACCTTCTCCAAGAAGTCTCCTGTGGCGGTAAAAGACATAGCTGAGGTAGTAGTTGAAAACCTTCAGGCAAACAACTAAAGCCTTACTTTCCGATGCAGAACCTGCCGAAGATGTTATTCAACACGTCGCGGCTGGTCACCTCACCGGTTATGCTTCCAATGTGATACAAGGCCTGGCGCAAATCTTCAGCCAGCAAATCGGCTGAAAGTTTGTCGTCCATGCCTTTTCTGACGGCTTCAAGGCTTTCCTTGGCATGCGTAAGCGCCTCGAAATGCCTGATGTTGGTAACCAGAACAGTGTTTCCGTCAATTTTGGGGGTATTGGTTTTACGGCGGATGTTACTCTTCAAGTCATCCACATCTTCAGGGTTTTTAGCCGAGATATATGAGAATGTCAATATGCTGAGGATGTCATACAAATCCATTCCGGTAATGCTGTAGCAATACTCATCGGTCATATAACCGCCATGCTTTTCAATGTTTTTCTCATAATCCGACTTCATGTAATTCAGATAATCGTCGTTTAAGCTGAACATGGTGCCGGCATCCATGACGTCTCTCTTGTTGACATAAACCAACAGCTCCTGTGTCAGCACATTGACGTGCGAAACAATGTTTGACCAGGCTTTGAAAATCTGTTTGAGAGGTTTTGTGCCGTCTAACAGGGCAATCACTATATCGGCCTCGGAAATCTTCTTAAAGGTGCGTTCTATGCCGATTTTTTCGATGGTTTCTGAAGTTTGGCGAATGCCGGCCGTGTCTATGAAACGATAGGTTAGGCCGTCAATGGTGAAGGTTTCCTCTATGGTGTCGCGAGTGGTGCCCTCGATGTCGCTCACTATGGCACGGTCTTCGCCCAATATGGCGTTCAAAAGCGTGCTCTTGCCGGTGTTGGTTTCACCTACAATGGCAACCGGAATGCCATTTTTGATGGCGTTGCCCATGTGGAATGAGTCGGTAAGCTTGCCGATATGTTTCAAGGCCTTGTCGAGCAGTTCGTAAAGCTTGCTGCGGTCGGCAAATTCTACATCTTCTTCCGAAAAGTCAAGTTCCAGCTCCATAAGCGAGGTCAAATCGACAAGTTGGGAGCGCAGCTCTTGCAATTCGCCCGAAAAGCCACCTTTTAGCTGATTTACGGCTATCTGGTGCTCGGCAGCATTCTGCGATGCTATGAGATCGGCAACGGCTTCTGCCTGCGCTAAATCGAGCTTTCCGTTGATGTATGCGCGCTTGGAGAACTCTCCCGGCTCAGCGAGCCTGCAGCCGCGCACCACCAGCAGTTCCAACACCTTCTGCTGCACATATTCCGAGCCGTGGCAGCTTATCTCAACCGAATCTTCGCCGGTGTAGGAGTGGGGAGCCTTGAAAAAGGTCACCAACACCTCGTCAATCAGAGGCTTATCGTCCGGGAGAGGGTCGAATATCTCGCCATAATAAGCCTTGTATGGCTCTACGTCTTTGATATCCATCAGCTCGCCTTTTCTTTTGAAGATATGCAGCACTGTCGGAAAACTTTCTTTTCCTGAAAGCCTGATGACTGCTATGGCTCCGGTGCCCTGGGCTGTTGAAACAGCGCAAATTGTGTCGTACTTGCTCATGTCAATCTATGTTTAAAAAACGTTCAACTTGTTCCGCTTTGATGCGTTTTGCTATGATTATCTTGTTTCTGTCAAGCAGATAAATGGTGGGAGTGGTCTGAATGTCGTAAACCACCAGCAGGTCGTCCATTATACCTGAGTTTACTTCCACGGGGAATATGGTCATTTCAGGATGTCTGGAATGTATTTCCTCCAGAATTCTGCCTTCCTGAGCACATTTTTTGCAGGTTTTATCGTAGAAAACCACCGCGATGTATTCCGACTTTACAGAATACAGTTTGGCTATTTCCGGAAGCTTGGCCCCGATTTTCAGATGTTCCAGGTAATAGGCACGGTCGGCCATCATGTTCTTTATGCTTTCCGACACGTTTTCCATCTCATATTTCAGGAAATATTCATCCACCAGATGTATGTAAACATCGTCCAGATTCATGTATTCGGGCGAGTAATATTTACGGTAGAAGTACCAGATGAGATAATCTCTCACCTCAGTGCAATCGCCTGTTTTTGCTGTAAGTTTGTCGATTTCGGCATTGATAATGTCAGCATTGACAGGCAGGCTGTTGAAATATGCTTCAAGTTTGTTGTCAATCAGAGGATAGGTGAGAATTCGCGGGTCGTCCAGCTGGAAATCGTCCCAGTATTCTTCCATGTTATGCCTCTTCAACGAATTGATGAACAAATTGATAAAGGAGCCTTTCTTCTTGATTTTCAGCTTTTCTCCAAAAGATGTGATATCTTTTTTAAGAGAGTCGATCTTTTGGGCGTTACTTTGGCTGTATGGCTCGCTTTCCAGAGCGGCAATCTGCATTTCGTTCATCCGGACCTTGGCCATCATCTTGAAAAAACGGTCAGTCTCTTTCGCTCTCAAGACCTTGGCTGAATTCAAATCGTTCAGGTCGCTTATGCTCACCGAGAAAGCCTGCTGCTTGCCGACCAACACCTCAGTCATAGGGATTCTGTTTTCGTTCATCAGCAGATAAATGCCTTGTGGCAACTCGTTAGGGCTTAGGTAGCGAGCTGTTCCCTGTATGCAGTGCAAAGTGTCGACTATAGCTGTCTTGCTGCCTCTGTATTTGCAAAAATACCATACGCTATCCTGCTGATCGTCAATGTGAAACACTATGTCGACCTGCGACATGCCGCAGAACGGGATTATCAGAAATAATATCAGAAATATTTTCTTCATTAAAAATCCGTATTTAGAATGCAAAATTACTAAAAAAATTGTATTTTTGCCTGTCTAAAAATTAAAATTATGAAGCCTTCAGCAACATTAAAAATCCTGACGGTATTTCTGTTTGTATTTGGAATACAAGCGATTATCCCATTTGCGGCAATGGCGCAGCAAACAGGGGAGATGCGTGTGGCATTTTGGAATATGGAGAATTTCTTCGACCCTTTCGTCGACTCCACAAGGGTTTACAACGAATTTACAGAGGAGGGCGGACAGCACTGGAATTACAGGCGTTTCCACACAAAGCGCAACAATATGTACAAGGCCATACTGGCTTTTTCGGAGAACAAGCCTTTGGCCGTTTTTGGCATAGCCGAGGTGGAGAATCTGTTTGTCTTGAATATGCTGTTCACCCAAACGCCTTTGAAAAATCACAACTACCGAATAGTGCACTATGAAGGCGATGACCGCCGTGGCATAGATGTGGCCTTGGTTTATTGCATAGACAAGCTGCAACTTATTTACAGTGAAGGGATTAAGCTTCGCAATCCGCATAACCGCAAATTCAGGTCGCGAGATATTCTGTATGTCAAGTTGGCCGACAGACAGGGCGACACTTTGCATTGTTTTGTCAATCACTGGCCGTCCAGATATGGGGGAGAGCGGGAGACTGTCAATTTGCGCCTTCTGGCAGCCAACATCTTGAAACATAAGGTTGATTCTCTGGTTTCAGCCTCATCGGCCATGCCTAAAATCATAATCATGGGTGACTTTAACGACACTCCGGAAGACCCCAGCCTGCAAGCCTTAACTAAGGATGGGATGCTGGTCAATCTTTTTGCCGATACCGGCAAATTGGGCTTCGAAGGCACTCTTAAACATCAATACAATTGGCAGATTTTCGATCAGATAATAGTTTCCAAAGCTCTGATTAACAAGCGAAAAGGCTTGGTTTACAAGACTAAAAGCGCCACTATCTATCATGGCGATTTTTTGTTTGTCAAAGACGAAACATACGGAGGTCTTAAGCTGTTCCGGACCTACATCGGGCCCAAATATCAAGGCGGCTACAGCGACCACCTGCCTGTGTTTATAGATTTGATTTACAAATGATTATCCGCGCTTGCAGATGTTTTTGAAGTCGCAGAAGGAGCAGTTCTTTAGCTCGTCGGTTTGTGCAAACGGTGTGTTTTTGTTGAACAGCCCGCTGAGGAAGTTGTTAAAGTAAGATGTACAGTTCTCCTCAAACGATTTGCTTAAATCGTGGGTTTCGTCTATTTCCAAAGCATATACACCATGACTGAGCTTCTGGAAACCAATAATTCCAGGATTCACATTGTCTGCGTTTATGCTTGGATTTCCTTGCAGGAAAAGGTATTTGTATATCAGCAGCTGTATTGATTTCTCAGCCATATCGGTGATGAGAATCTGGTTTTTGCCTATGCGAACGTCTGAAGGGTTAACCTTGCCGGTCTTGTAATCTATTACCCTGATCTCGTCATTAACCTTGTCTATTCGGTCGGCTTTGCCGTACAGTTCAATCTTATAGCCTTGATAATCAATATGTTTTGTGAGTTCAATTTCGGTGCTTATGATGGATAATCTGTTGCCTTCAGCCAAAAACTTCCGCTCGTAGCGTATAAAGTTATCCAACATATTGTTTATGGCGGTCTTGTTCAGGCAGTTGAAGCCGGTATCTGGCAGTCCATTAGGGAATTTATTGTTAATCAAGGCTTTTTGATAGCAATCCTGGAAATGTTTCTTATACATCTCGTCGAACAATGCCAACGAAATCAAGTCATTCCCAAACAGCTTGTAGAAGTTGTCAAGGGTGTCGTGGATAATACTTCCCACCACATTTGACTGTATCTCTTCCTCGGGAGTTTCGTCCTTGATTTGCTCAATATATTTCCAATAAAACTGCAATGGGCATCTCACGTATGTACCTATGGAAGTGGGGCTCAAGCGATGAATCTTTTGCAGAGCCTCGTCGGTTTTTTCAATAGTGATAGCGTCTTCTATATCTTTGATTACAGGGCTTTTATATTGGTAATATTCAAGTTCTACTTTAGGGTTGTTTTTGGCGTATTCATACTCAATCTGTTTGATAAAACGACTTGGTTCACCCATGCCTGAACCCACGTTGTCGGCCAGATTGTTGTAGTACAAATTGATCTGTTTGGCGTTTTGCAGCAAACGGTAGAAGTGGTAGGCATAGACCGCCTGCTGGTGACTGTAGGTTGGCAGATTGTAAACCTTGCGCAGGTCAAACGGAATCAGGCTGTTGTTGCTCTTGTTTTGAGGAAGCACGCCCTCGTTGACGCTCAGGAAATGAATCACATCGAAGTCGAGGTTGCGGGTTTCGAGCAATCCCATAATCTGCAGGCCCTCGTCTTTCTGCTTGACATAGTTGATTGACATTTGCCCAGCCACCTGAGTGTAAAGCATCTGTAAATCAATGATGTTGATATAGTCAGAATATTTGTTCAGCAGCAGTTCTATGCGATTGACTATCCTTCCGGCCACACTGATTTGGTTCTTGATGAAGTTGTCGTCTTTGTCGAGCAAAGGGATGGATGCTGTAAGTATGCCTTTCAAAGCCTCGACGCACTGCTTGGCACTGTCCCATTTCTGGATTATAAGATTCAGAAAATCAGATAATTGGCCATCGAAAACTTCTAACTCTTTCTTCTGTATGTAGTAGACCGAATTTCTGGCTTTATCCATCAGCCATGCTTGCAACTTATCGTAGCCTTTGTCCTTGAAAATCAGCTTTATAAAGTCTGTATTGCACAGACGCATAAGATTCCATAGATACAGCCTGCTCTCGTCTTTCGACAAGGTCTGCTGATACCTGAATAGCTGATCTACAAAGTGATGGGTGAGGGTTTTGGTGTATGGGTAACCCATTGTCACCCTTATGCTGTCGACTGTGTCGGGTATGGCATTCATGACAGGTATCAAAAGGGACTCGTCGGCCAGAACAACTACCTCTTTGGTTCCCTTTGAGGCCTTGTGTCGGCTTAATTGCAGCTGTAAGGCATTGGTTTGTACCGCATTTCCCGACACCTCGATGATTTTGATGTGTTTGGCCTCGGTTTGGAAGCTGTCGCCAATGAAATTCTTCGGAATATGCGGATGCTTTTGGAAGAAAACTCTTGCAAAATAACCGGCTTCCTGCTTTTCATCTTCCAGATAATACTTGTCCAAGTCCCACAATATCACGGCGTTGCCGCTTTCAACCATTCGGACTATGATGCTTTCCTCGGTAGTGGTTAGGGCGTTGAATCCGGCGAACACTATCTTGCGGCCCTTGGTGCATTTCTGCAGAGTGGCATCGTCAAATGAGGCTATTTTCCTGGTTATCAAGCCGTAATAGCCCATGCCGTTTTTCTCGAGCGATTGGCGGAGGTTGTTGTAGTAGGTGACAAGAGAGGAGAAAAACTTCAGATAGTCAGACTCCAGACTGCCTTCCAGATTGAGGTTCCATTCGTCAATCTCCTTGACACTCTTCAGATGCTCGAACAGCTTGTCGGCCTCAACTCCATATTGATCGATTTCGTCGAAATCCTTGGCCATCTGGGCGGCATAACTGAAGAAATCCTGGTTCATCTTGATGATTTCGAAGATAACGTCGATATTGTCAACGAGTTGTAAGCCGCTCCATTCCTCCATCGCCTGCTGTATTGACACAATCTGAGGCACCCAGAAGTTGGTTTTTATGCTCTTGGCTAACTCGTTGCGCAACTGCAAAGCCGCACGCTTGTTGGGGAAAACTATGGTGAGGTTTTCCTTGGTCAAATCGTAATGACTTGCAATATAATCACTTATCTTCTCGATGAAAGCCATTGTTCAGCGTTTTTGAGTTGTTCGGGTGTGCCCAAATCGAACCAATACTCGGGTTTTATCAACTTGGAGGCTACCTTGTGATTCCTGGCTATTTCACCATAAAGTTTGAAGACGTAGCAAGGATTTACCTCGAAATCTTTGAAATATTCAGGTTTAAACAGATGAATGCCGCTGAATGACAGCAGTTTGCAGTCGGCTGGCAGTTCACCGTCGCCATCAAACACTTCGGTTTCGGAATTATATCTACCTATGAAGTTTTCTTGCCCGTTAAAGGCCAATTTACGCTTGCTGGGCCGTTCTTGGGTCAAAAGCCATGCTGCATCATCACTTTGACAGAAGTCGTCGTAGAAGGCCTGTAAATTGACGCTGGTGAGTATGTCTACATTGTGCACCAGCACGGCTTTGCTTTGCTTGAAAAAGGGTAGAGCCTGCAGTATGGCACCCCCGGTATCCATCAAAAGCGGACGCTCGTCAGAGATTTCGATTGTCACGTCATTTCCATTGGAGCGAAGCGCTGTGGAAAAACCTCCTAAAAACTCAATGATCTTCTCTCCGAAGTGATGGACGTTGACCACAATATGATTGAAACCGTTCTCAATCAGTTCTTCAAGTACAACTTTAATTAAAGGTTGATTATTGATTGATACTAAAGCTTTTGGTTTGTCTTTAGTATACTCTTTCAAACGACTGCCCAAGCCGGCGGCCAGCACAAAAGCGGTTCTTCTATCTTGGCTCATAGACGTAGTTTTTGTGTTGCGCCAAATGGTTGATTTCGACCCTCACCATGGGGTAGTTTTCATGTATCATTTCGCCTATGGTCTGGGCAAAGTAAACCGAACGGTGTCTGCCGCCAGTGCAGCCGAAGTTGATTTGCAGGTTCTTGAAGCCGCGCTCCAGATAGTTGTCGACCGACTGGAACACTATCATCTGAACGTTTTGCAGGAAGTAGTGGGTGTCGGGTTTATCATCCAGGAACTCCTTAACTGGGGCGTCTTCACCCGTCAAGGCCTTGTATTGCTCGTATCTTCCGGGGTTTGGCAAGGCACGGCAGTCAAACACAAAGCCTCCGCCATTGCCGCTCTTGTCGTAAGGAACGCCTCCGCTTTTGAATGAGAAGCTGTTGACCGATATTGTAAGCACTTCAGGCTCAATGTTTTCGTATTTGAGCAGCAATAGTCCGAATTTGTCGATTACCGAGCGTAACTCCGGCAGTTCGAAAGGCAGTGACCAGTGCGAATTGGCATTCATCAGCTCCCGAATGGCATAAGGAATGCTCTGCATGAAGTGCAACTTCTTCTGTATCAATCCCCTAAAACCGTATGCTCCAAGCACTTGCAGCAGCCGCAGTAACACGAAAGCAGGGAAGTATTTGTCGAATGACAAAGTTAATGATGACTGACTTTCGACTGTAGAAATCCTTTGTTTATAATAATCAATCAATTGCAAACGTATGTCCTCTGGTATTCTGGCCTTCACCTGATAGAGCAAAGATACCACGTCATACTGCAATGGGCCGCGTCTGCCGCCTTGATAATCAATAAAATAAGGTTCATTATTGACTATCATGATATTTCTCGACTGGAAGTCGCGGTACATGAAGAAGTCGGCCGGAGCCTCGAGTATGTACTTGGCCAGACGCTGAAAATCAGCGTCCAGACGGGTTTCGTTGAAAGATATTTCCTCCTGTTCCTTTAGGAAACAATATTTGAAATAGTTCAAATCCTCCATTATAGACATCTCATCGAAGGCAGGAGTGGGGAAGGCTTTGGAATAATCCAGACCTTTGTGGCCAATTGTCTGGAAATCAAAAAGTTTATCCAGTGATTTTCGATACAAATCAATAGTTTCCTCATCAAACTTACCGTTCTCAAGGCATTTTTCCACGTGTTTGAAAAGACTGTCGTCGCCCAAATCCGTCTGAACATAAACGTCTTTGCCGGCCGACACAGCCAAGACCTCTGGAACAGGCAGCTTGCACTGGGTAAAATGTTTGGAAAAGCTGTAGAAAGCCTCATTTTCCTCAACATTCACATTGTAAGCCCCTATCAGGGAGCGGCTGTCGGTTTGAATTCGGAAATACTGCCTTGATGAGCCTGAGCCGGGCATGGCCACCAAAGCCACCACCTTCTCGTGAAGCTCATTTTCAACAAGTTCAGTCAGGGTTTGTTTTATTTCATCTAAAGTCTTCATATCTAAAAATCAGCTTACAAACTTACAAATTTTTTCAAAATAGTTAGCATTTCGCTATAAATTTATTATCTTTGCAGCTCAAAAATTGAACACTCATATCGTATTTTGCGAAAGCAAGATTCAGATAACGACTAATTAAATAATTGATTATTAAATATTTATCAGAAGATGAACGCTACCGAACTCAAGACTATTGAGAAGCTCAATCGGCCAACAATCCTGCCGAATTCCGTAAAAATCAACGTTAAGATTGATTTGAATGAAGAAGAAGTTAAGCTCCCTAAGGACGAAGTTATCCCACAGACGGAAGAGATTCCGCAGTCGGATGAAATCATGCCGGAGGCTGACGATTTGAACAACGACAATGAGAATGAAGAACTTGAGGATGATTCGGATTTCGATTTCTCGAATCTCAACAAACTTCAACTCGTGGAACTCCTCGAGGAGACTGTCCAGGATCAGGACATAGCCAAAATCAAGGACAAAGTCGCTGCAATCAAGACCAACTTCTTGAGACTCAATAAGGAAGACCGTGACCGTGAGATGGAACAGTTCATTCTTGACGGTGGCGACAAGGAAAGCTACGAGCATAAGGACGATCCGTTGGAGGTCCGTTTCAAGGCTGCCTTTGAAATCTATAAGACAAATAAGGAGAAATACAAAGAGGAACTCGAAAAGCAGAAAGCCGACAACCTCAAGCAGAAACAGGACATCATCGAAGAACTGAAGGCTTTGATCTACTCGGAGGAGACTCTGAAGAAGACTTACGACGACTTCCGCGCCCTTCAGGACAGATGGAAAGAGATTGGTCAGGTGCCTGCAAACGAGATTTCAAACATCTGGAATACATATCATTTCCTCATCGAGAAGTTCTACGATAAGGTGAAGATTAACCGTGAGCTCCGTGACCTCGACCTCAAGAAGAACCTCGAGGCTAAGATTGAGCTTTGCGAGAAAGCTGAGCTTCTGCTTCTTGAGAAATCGCAGACCAAAGCGTTCAAACTTCTGCAGAAATACCATGATGAGTGGAAGGAGATAGGCCCGGTTCCTCAGGACAAGAAAGAAGAGGTTTGGGAGCGTTTCAAAGGTACTACCGACAAGGTCAACCAAATCCGCCGCGAGCATTACGCCAAGATTGAGGAAGAGCAGAAAGCCAATTACGAGGCCAAGGAAGCCATCTGCGTCAAGATGGAAGAGCTGGTGAACGAGCCTTGCAACACCATCAACGCATATCAGAAGAAGTCGAACGATGTGAACGAGCTGTTCAAGACCTGGAAACAGATAGGCCCTGTGGCAAAGAAACAGAGCGACGAGATCTGGAACCGCTTCAAGACTTCGATGAACACCTTCTTCGAGGCCAAGAAAGAGTTCTTCAACAAGCTGAAAGTTCAGCAGATGGAGAACTACAACAAGAAGTTGCAGATTTGCGTTGAGGTTGAAAACCTGGCTGACTCAACAGAATGGAAGAAGACCACCGACCGCATCAAACAGCTGCAGGAAGAGTGGAAGACCATAGGCCCTGTGCCAAAACGTCATTCCGACAAGATCTGGAAGCGTTTCCGCGCTGCTTGCGACAAGTTCTTCAAGAACAAGGCAGAACACTTCAGCGGCATAAAGGGTGAGGAAGACGCCAACCTCAAGGCTAAACAGGAACTCATCGAGCGCATCAAGGCATACGAACTCAAGAAGGACCGCAACGAGAATATGGAGGCTATACGCGGCTTCCAGAGAGAATGGATGGCTATAGGTCATGTGCCTATGAAGTACAAAGATTCTCTGCAAAACGAATACCGTGGTCTTATAGACGGCATGTTCGACCAAATGCGTGCCAACGACAACGAGACGACAACCAACGAGTATCGTCAGATTGTGTCTGGCTTCAAAGATGATCCGGATTCACGCGACAAGGTCAGAAAAGAGCGCATGAACCTGCAGAACAAGATTCAGAAGCTGCGCGACGAAATCAATACCTTGGAGAACAACATCGGCTTCTTCGCCAACAGCAAACAGTCAGACCTTCTGAAGGCTGAATACGAGAAGAAGATCGACCGTCTCAAGAACGACGTTAAAGTCCTCGAGGCAAAGGTTAAGATTTTGAACGAACAATAATCGAATTGTTTGTATATTGAATTCTAATACCATTGGAACGGCATATTGTCTGACGACTTTCGGCGAGTCGCACGGTCCGGCCATAGGCGGTGTCATTGACGGCTGTCCGGCAGGGGTGTCGCTCGATAAAGAATTGATCGAAAGGGAGCTGGATAAAAGAAGAGGTGGCAAAAACGCTGCCATGTCGATGAGAAAGGAGCCGGATGAGGTGGAATTCCTCTCCGGATTGTTTGAGGGCAAGACCACAGGCACTCCCATAGCTTTCATCATTCGCAACCGTGACGCCAAGACTTCCGATTACGACAATCTCAAAGACGTTTTTCGTCCTTCGCATGGCGATTTCACTTATCAGGAAAAGTACGGCATACGCGATTACGCAGGCGGCGGCAGGGCTTCTGCACGTACGTTGTTGCCTTGCGTGGTGGCAGGCGCTATAGCTAGGCAGATACTTGCAACGCAAGGCATAGAGGTGCGTTCTGATGTGATACAGATAGGGCCCGAGCGCAGCGAGGGCTTCTCAACCGAAGAAATCGAGAATATACTTACAAAATACCGTGAGGAAAAAGACACGGTAGGCGCCGTCATACAGGGAGTTATTAAAAACGCTCCGGTTGGACTGGGTGAGCCTGCTTTCATGAAGTTCAATGCGGTGCTGGCTCAAGCCATGATGAGTATAAACGGAGCCAAGGGCTTTGAAATAGGCGAGGGAATGCACGCCGCCGCCATGCGTGGCAGCGATTGCAACGACCCCTTCACCTTCGAGAGCGGAAAGGTGCGCACCTTAACCAATCATAGCGGCGGCGTTCAAGGCGGTATCACCAATGGCGAAGACATAGTTTTCAGAGTTGGGTTCAAGCCGATTCCGTCGGTGATGCGCCCTCAGCAAACCGTCGACATTAACGGAAATGCAAAGGTATTGGAGATTCAAGGCCGTCACGACGTGTGCGTGGTACCACGTGTGATTCCTATGGTTGAGGCCATGGCTGCTATGGTTACCCTCGACTTCATTTTGTTAAAAAAATGCAATAAAATATGATGCACATTTAAAATTATGTGTATCTTTGCAGCGTAAAACTTCAGGGCAAGGTGAAATTCCTTTCCGGCGGTGACAGTCCGCGACTTCCCTCAGGGGAACTGATTCGGTGAAATTCCGAAACCGACGGTGATAGTCCGGATGAGAGAAGTTTTAGTGGTATTTTGGAATAATTAATTGCCCTGATGTTTGCATTAGGGCAATTTTTTATGTCATACAACGAAAGAGACATCGAATTTATGAGGCGCGCCATAGCGCTGGCCAAGCAGGGCGGAGGTTTTGTACATCCCAACCCTCTGGTGGGCTGCGTTGTGGTCAAGGACGGCCAGGTTATAGCTGAAGGCTATCACGAGAAATACGGAGAGTTCCATGCCGAGCGCAACGCTTTGACTCGCTGCAAGGCCGATACAACAGGTGCGACTCTTTACGTCACCCTCGAACCTTGCTGTCACTACGGCAAGACGCCTCCTTGCACCGAAATCATAATTGAGAAGGGCATTGCCAAAGTTTTTGTCGGCATACTTGACCCTAATCCGCTTGTAGCCGGCAAGGGCGTTAAGATATTGCAAGACGCAGGCATAAAGGTCGTTTCAGGACTTTGCGAAGACGAGATCCGTGAGATGAACAAGGTGTTTTTGAAATACATCACCACCAAGCGTCCTTACGTCATAATGAAGACTGCCATGACCCTGGACGGCAAAATAGCAGCCCATACTGGCGATTCGAAGTGGGTGACAAATGCAGAGTCGCGCAAGGCGGTTCATGCTCTTAGAAGTGAGCTTGCGGGTGTTGTGGTTGGCATTAACACGGTTTTGGCTGACGATCCTATGCTTAACTGCCGCCTCGACGGTCGCTGCCACCAGCCTGTCAGAATAGTGGTTGACAGCAAGTTGAGAATTCCTATGGATTCCCAATTGGTAAAGACGGCAAAGGAATACAGAACGATAATTGCGACAAGCCAGGCCGTCATTTCGACCGAAGCTTTGATTTCCAAAGGAATAGAGATTGTATTTTGTGCCTCAAACGACAATCATGTTGACATCAACGACCTGATGGACAAACTTGGTGCCATGGGTATAGATTCTTTGTTGTTGGAAGGCGGCGGCACCTTGAACGCCGCGTTTCTCGAAGCCGGCTGCGTGGACGAAGTTTGGGCCTTCATCGCTCCGAAAATAATCGGAGGTGCCGCCGCCAAAACTCCTGTCAGCGGCAAGGGAATAGACCTTATGAGCGAGGCCATTAATCTGCACAATATTGAGATTCAGAATATTAACGGAGATATATTAATTAAAGGTAAGATATGTTCACGGGAATAATTGAAGAAATAGGCAAGGTGAAAGCCATAGTCAGACATGCCAACAGCATCAAGCTGACCATAGGTGTGAATAAGATACTGGAAGACCTTCATATAGGTGACAGCATCTGCACCAACGGCGTTTGCCTGACGGTGACCACCTTCGACGACAGTTCTTACACAGCAGACGTGATGCCAGAGACCATGAGCCGCACCAATTTCAAGGATTTGCGGGTTAACGACCTGGTCAATCTGGAGCGTGCCATGCCTGCCGACGGACGTTTTGGCGGACATATAGTTTCCGGTCATATAGACGGTACAGGAGTCATCAGCAAAATGACAAAGGACGACAAGGCAATACGTGTCAGAATTGAGACTCAGCCTGAGATTCTGCGTTACATAGTCGAGAAGGGATCCATAGCCATAGACGGCATCTCACTGACAGTTACAGACGTGAGCCGCTTCGACTTCGGAGTCTCCATAATTGAGCATACTCAGGACGAGACTACTTTGACCAAGAAAAAACCCGGCGACACTGTCAATTTGGAGAACGACATTGTGGGCAAATACGTGGAGAAGTTTACCGGAAGCATAGCCGCCAAGAGAGATGCGGACTTGCTTAACTTATTGAATGATAATAATTTTTAATATAAATGAACAAGGATTTTAATACAATTGAGGAAGCGTTGGAAGAACTCCGCAACGGTAAGATGATTATAGTTGTGGACGATCCCGACCGTGAGAATGAGGGTGATTTAATTTGTGCGGCTGAGTTTGCCACAGTTGAAAACGTGAATTTCATGGCTTCATACGGCAAGGGTTTGATTTGCATGCCAATGAGTTCTGAGATATGCAAACGACTGAAGCTCAACCAGATGGTTTTGGAAAACACCGACAACCACAGCACAGCTTTTACAGTTTCCATCGACTATCGCGACACTACAACCGGCATTTCAGCCGTGGAACGCTCGATTACCGCAATGAAAGTGGTGGAAGACGGCATACGTCCGGAAGATTTCCGTCGTCCGGGCCATATGTTCCCGTTGGAAGCCCGTAAAGGCGGTGTTCTGAAACGCGGCGGTCACACTGAAGCGACAGTAGATTTGATGCGCCTCGCAGGTTTGAAGGAATGCGGTCTTTGCTGCGAGATCATGCGCGAAGACGGCACCATGATGCGTACCACCGAGCTGATTCAGTTTGCCAAAGCCAACAACTTGAAAATAACTTCTATAGCAGAACTTATTAAATACCGCCGCAAAACCGAAGTGTTGGTCGAGCGTGTTACAGAAGCTGAACTTCCTACAAAATTCGGAACCTTCAAAGCCATAGGTTATGTCGACAAAATCTCAGGAGAGCATCATGTGGCTTTGGTTAAGGGTGACCTTACAACAGGCGAACCAGTGCTTTGCCGTGTGCATTCCGAATGCTTGACAGGAGATGCTTTCGGTTCTTTGCGTTGCGATTGTGGCGAACAGCTGCAAGAGGCCATGCGCCGCATTGAAGCCAAGGGCAGGGGAGTTCTGCTCTATCTCCGTCAGGAGGGCCGTGGCATAGGCTTAATCAACAAACTGAAGGCTTACACTTTGCAGGATCAAGGCATGGACACAGTCGAAGCCAATCTGGCTTTGGGTTTTGCCGCCGACTTGCGTGACTATGGCACAGGAGCGGAGATTCTGGCCGACCTCGGAGCCCGCAAAATCGTTGTCATGACAAATAATCCAACTAAAATCAGCGGTTTGGAAGGCTATGGCATAGAAATCGTAGGCCGTGAGCCAATCGAAATGACATGCAACGAAAAAGACGCATTCTACCTTTACACTAAATACAAAAAGATGGGGCACATGCTTCATGTTAAAGAAATTTCAAACAATAAAAACGAATAGATATGAACATTTTAGAAGGAAAATTATTAGCAGAAGGCCAGAAGATAGCTATAGTTGCTGGCCGTTTCAACGAGATTATCACCAACAAGCTGTTGGGTGGTGCCATTGACGCTTTCAAACGTCACGGTGGCGATGAGAAAAACATTGATGTTGCTTGGGTTCCGGGCGCTTTCGAGATTCCGCTCGTAGCCAAGAAGATGGCAGTCAGCAAGAAATACGACGCCGTTGTGTGCTTGGGCGCAGTCATCCGTGGTGCAACACCTCATTTCGACATGGTTGCCAATGAAGCCACCAAAGGCATAGCCACAGTCGGTTTGCAGACCGAAGTGCCGGTTATCTTTGGCGTTCTCACCACAGACAGCATAGAGCAGGCCGTCGAACGTGCCGGATCAAAGGCTGGAAACAAAGGCTATGACGCAGTCACCACTGCCATCGAAATGGTCAATCTGCTGAAACAGATTTAGTCTTTAGTCGTTAGTCTTTAGACCTTAGACTTTAGAGGAGACGTCATATTTATTTATGGCGTCTTTTTTTTTTATAAAAAATGAAACTTTTAGGTTGCAAATATTAAATTATTTATTATCTTTGTAACGTATATTTGAGAATTATGACATTGGATAGAATTATCGAACGTTTGAGCCGTTACGAATCGCCGACGCCGTCGGAATGGCGTGAAAAAGAGGCGGTTTATCAGACTGCCAAATCGCAGGGATGGCTTAAGTATTCAAGAAAAATTGCCATAAAGGTTGCCATGGCTATGAAATACCAAAACATCTCGAGGCAAGAATTGGCAGAAAGGATGGGATGTTCGCCGCAATATGTATCGCGTCTGCTGAAAGGCGAGGAAAACCTGTCGCTTGAAACAATCTGTAAATTAGAAGAAGCATTGAATATTGCTATTTTGCAATATGAGTTTGCGTAATGTTTTACCTCGCAAAAACTCCAACCATGATAGTCGATAAAATCAAACGCTATTGGGAAGAGGACATTGAAAACTACAAGCTTCTGAAAGTCATTCTCCAGTTTGATTCAATCGAGTATATGAAAGAAAAAATCAATGAACTTGAAAGCTATAGTGATGGAGTTATCGACGACGTGGCTTATCCGCAATTACTAATCAAAGTCTATGAAGATAAAAATTATCCTCTTCCCAAAAGTAGGCTAACGCCATTCCAACTCGCATATATCTCAGCCAAAACCGACCGCTCCATCACCGAAGAAGAGGCATCTGCAGCTCTCCGTTGGGTCATAAACAACGAGTTGAATTGGCATTTTTACTTTGTCCGCGACCTCCAAGGCCACATCATCTTTCGTGATTACAAATACAGCAGTATCGGTCTCACACTTTGGTCTCTTTCAAAACTCGGCTACATATCGGAGATTATAGCTTTTAATGAATGGATAAAACATGTTGTTGCTAAACTTGAATCCATAAAATACCTTGATAGAGAATCAATTAATGAAATTGTTGTTAAACTTATCCCAACCGAAACACCAGCCTCAGCATTCCATCCTGATACCTCGAACTGGTAATCCTGAAAGTTCCGATCTCAGCGGTGTGCTGTACGTGGTCGCCAGCGCAGAGACATTCGTCGTAGTCGCCGACTTTCACAATCCGAACGGTGTCGGTGGCATTGTCTGGAAGGCGCTCCATGTCGAAACGGTGCTTCACTTCTTCCTGAGTGGCGTATTCGATGGTAACTGGTAAGTCTTTCTGTATCACTTCGTTAACGCGGTCTTCAATGGATTTGATTTCCTCGGGTGTCAACGCGCGAGGGAAGACATAGTCGAGTTTCGATTTCTCACGTTCGACATGCGATTTGCATGAGCGTTTGCAGCCCCACATCTTCACCATGGTGCCGTTAAGGATATGCTCCGCTGTGTGCATCGGCGGATATTCCTTTTTATTATGTTCGTTGATTATTTCGTCCATCGAATTTATCCTTCCTTATCAAACTCCTCGATTTCCTTTACGATATTGTTGATAAGTCTTTCCTTCAAGTCGTAAAGGTCGTCGGAGATGTCACATTTGTAGTAGTGCGGGTTGATGAGACGTTTCTCGGTGTCGTCCAAGTGGGCGAGGTTGTCGAGGTAATAGTTGCGCTTCTCCGTGATTGATACATACTCTACAATAGGTTTGCCGTCCTTCATTACCTGAGGCTGCAAGATGCGGTATTCGTATGAGCCGGCAGGGAAGGTGGTCGATTTCAATCGGTCCATCTCAGCACGAAGGGTGATTTCCTCGTGATTTTCTATAGCTTGTGCTAGTTTGTCACCACGCAGACATGTCACATCAATCTTGAATCTATTGTTTTTGATGATACGATATGTGATCTGGAAACCAGGATTTATCAGCTTGCTGCTTTCTTCCGAACGCTTCAAAACCGGCATGTCGTCGACCTGTACGAGCTTGTAGACATTGCCGAAACACGGGTTGTGCTTGCTGGTAGCTATGGCATCACCTACGCCGTAGCTGTCTACCTTACATCCCTGACGCTCAAGTTCGGTGATGAGATACTCGTCCAAGGCGTTGGTGGCGAATATCTTACAATTCTTGAGACCTGCTTCATCGAGCATGTCACGGGCTTTAATTGAGAGATAGGTGAGGTCACCGCTGTCGAGACGTATGCCGTAGCCGTTAGGATAGGAGTCGTCTATGCCATTGGCTTTGAATGCCTTTATAGCGTTTTTGACACCGCATTTCAGAGTATCGTATGTGTCGACGAGGAGAATTAGCACCTCGTTTTTGTGTGTCTTAATATAAGTGTCGAAAGCTTCGTATTCGCCTTTCACTGTAGGGCCGAACGAGGTGACATAGCTGTGTGCCATGGTTCCTGTTGAAGGGAAACCGAACTCCACA
>Ga0265298_10000957_pt1 | contig 42950 bp, 41 predicted proteins | sample AusTroGonzalo_MG_3_FD_193486 | JGI IMG/M metagenome (GOLD analysis project Ga0265298, IMG submission 193486) | Bovine rumen microbial communities from tropical cattle in Woodstock, Queensland, Australia - Gonzalo_01 | ecosystem: Host-associated > Mammals > Digestive system > Stomach > Rumen ... | reverse complement strand
CTTCAGTTCCACAAAAGGTTCAATCAGCATTTCCTTAATCCAGGCCCACAGGATCCTGGTCATCTCGTCTCCGTCCATCTCCACCAGCGGGGTTTTCATCCGGATCTTGCTCACGTTTCCGCCTCCTGTATACAAAAGATCATCGCAGAACATTTTACCCTCTGCGATGATCTTTTGCCATAATAATCCAGAAAAACAACAAAGAAACATACGGGGATTCCGTGAATATGTCCTACCTGAAATCATATTCTGCCGCCGCGGAATCAGGTTCCGGAGTCGCCGTAGCAAACACTTCAAAGTGTGTATAGTCGTCTGTTGTCTGATATCCCTCATAGTCCGGATCCGCGTCTTCCGGCACGTATTCGCTGTCCTGTTCCGTCCCGACCGTCAGGCTGGTTCCGTCCCATTCTCCCGCCAAAGGGAAAATCAGGGTCATCTGCAACCAGTTCACGCCGTCCCGATACTGGTTCGGAAAATAAGCAAAATAAACCCGTGGAGACGTCCCGTTCATCTCGTCTACCGGTTCCTCAAAGGAGGCGTTCGGTTCGTTCTTCGCTCGTTTCGCACGATCCGCCGGAATATTGATCGCGTCGTCCTGCGTCATCGCTTCTCCGTAAAGCGCCCGCACTATCGCTGCCGCGATCCCCGGAAACCGGTCCGGATCGCTCACCCGCAACTGAAGGGAATTCAGCGTCTCATAATACAGTTTCACGGTGATCTCCACGCCTTCCGGAATCTCCGCATTGTCCTCCGCGGTAATGCCCATCACGGCCTCTGCCGGGTAGCATGAAAACAAACTGTTGATCGGCTGTTCTCCCGTTTCCGTCAGCAGCTTGTTAATGCTCTCCGTATAGTTTTTGAGAATGCCGAGGGCGGGCGTATCTTCCCGCCACTGAAGGCCGGCCAGCGCTGCCGCCGGGATCAGCAGCAGCGCCGAAATGACCGCCGCGATTCTTTTTACCATTGAATTCCGTCTTCCTCCGCTTTATCCTGCTGCAGATCAACTGCCCGGCGGATCAGCTCCACCGCACCGTCAACCCCCAACACGCCTGTATCCAGGCACAGGTGATAATTCGACACATCGCCCCACGTTCCTGTAGCATAGTAATTATAGTACGTTGCGCGCTGTTTGTCTTCCTTACGGATGGTCTCTTCCGCCTTCAGGGGATCCATGTCGTAAAGTCTTTCAATCCGCTTAACCCGCTCCTCCATGGAAGCTTTGATAAATACATTCAGCACATTCGCGTGGTCCCGCAGCACATAATCCGCGCACCGGCCTACTATCACGCAGGGACCCTCATCCGCAATCCGGCGGATGGTATCAAACTGCGCCAGGAAAATTTTGTGATTCAGCGGCATTTCCAGATACATGCCTGCCGCGTCCATCCGTCCCTGCACGCCGCCCATCAGGGAGAAGAATCCTCTTTTCCCTTGCTTTTCGTCATAAGTTTCCATCACTTCCTGGCAGATCCCGCTGTCTTTGGAAGCTTCCGCCAGCAGTTCCTTGTCGTAGAAGGACACATTCATGACTTCTGCGAGTTTCTTCGCAACTTCGCGGCCGCCGGATCCAAACTGTCTTCCAACCGTGATAATCGGATTGAACTTCATAAGGATCTTCCTTTCTATGATGCTTTCCCCTATGATGTTTATTTCGCTCCTTCTGTCCGTTTTTCCTGCTTCCGTTCTTGTCTTTCTTCCATTTTCGTGCTATCTTTAATCCGCCCCGGCGGGAATACCCGCTGCAGGGCTGCCTCGCAACACGTATTACACAAAACACATTGTGCATTTACAGGAGATAGCCATGAAAACCCCGATCAACGCCCAGACCCTGAAACACCATTTTGCCTACCACTGGTGGGCCTACCTGCTTGCAATCATCGCCGGAACTTTCCTGGTTAATCTTCTTTTCACGGTCACAACACCCCGTGTCCCGGAGAACAAACGCGTGGATTTCTATGTTTACGGCTACGTCGACGATACTGCCCTCAACACATACATGGAACAGATTCGCGTAAAGGAAATGCCGGATATGGAGGTCATGTCCTCCGTCGCCTTCTATCCGGATTCCTCCTACGGACCTATGACGCTGATGACTCATATGGCCGCCCAGGAAGGTGATCTGTATGAGCTTCCCCGGGAGGATTTCCTCTCCTATGCTTCTTCCGAAGCCTTTCTGCCCCTGGAAGATGATGCGGAACTGATGGCTATCTTTACCGATGCCGGCCTGGATCTTCGCCGCGGCTGGCGCACACTTCCCGATTCGGATGTAACGCATCTTTACGGGATCCCGGCAGATCTGCTCCCCGGGCTTTCAAAATACTGCTATTCCGACAACGGATACCTGGCGGTTCTTGCTGCTGGCGGAAACACGGATAATACGTTGAAATTCCTGCATCTTCTCTGTCGGGATATGCTCACGGCCCCGGAAGCAGAAGCCACTGAAGCCCCGTCTCCTGCTCCCTGATCCCCATATTTCATATTTTCCCGATCGCCTGAACGAAAACAGCCCGGCAATGCCGGACTGTTTTCGTTTTATTTCTGATATCCCCGCATTCCGTTTGTAAGCGCCGAAACCAGGTCCTTCTCCTGCTCCCGGAACAGTTTCCCCGGATCATACCATACCGGTGCAGCCACCCTGAAAACATGCTTTTTCCGGTCAATATGCACCGGATACATTTTCAGTGCCCGGCCGCAGTTCCGATACCACATTTCGCCAAGCCGCAGCCAACCCGTGCTGATCCATTCCTTCCGGCTCAGACGTGCGTCCGGCACTTCCGGGAATACGACCAGCGCGCCGTCCCTCTGCAGAATCCGGACGCTTTCGCGCAGCGTCAGCATGATCCGCTGATCATGATACACCGGTACATACGGGGAGCTTTTCACCAGCGGAGGAAGAAGCACTGCCGCCAGATACGGCACTGTCGCGTTAAACATCTTCGCCCGGAACGTTCCCGGTTTCCACCAGCAGTCCTTCCGTGCATAGGCAGGAATCTTCCTTGCATCCACCAGTTCGTCATTGATCCAGGGATGGCATCTGTCCCTTTCGTCAAACTTGACGCATATTTCAATGGGGCCCATGAACCCGACGTTGTTTACGACAAATACACAGGGTCCTTCTTCAAAAGGGACTTCCCATTCGGTCTTCATCCTGTGGGAGAAAATGCGGATCGCCGCGGTTGCCAGTTTATAAAACTCTTTTCCCAAGCTTTTCTCCCCCTCTGACAGTAAGTGATGACCCGAAGCCAAAGATGATGCGCGCTCCCCGTGTAATCAATAGCTCTTAGAGTAGTTCGGCGCTTCCTTCGTAATGGAGATATCATGCGGATGGCTTTCTGCCAGTCCGGCGCCGGTAATCCGGATAAACTCGCTGTTTTTCCGCAAATCGTCGATGGTCTTTGTGCCGCAGTATCCCATACCGCTGCGCAGGCCGCCGACCATCTGGAAAATGGTATCCGCCAGCGTTCCCTTGTAGGGCACCCGGCCTTCCACGCCTTCCGGAACCAGTTTCTTCTGGCCTTCCTGGAAATACCGATCTTTGGAACCTACTGCCATGGCACTGAGGCTGCCCATGCCGCGATACACTTTGAAGGAACGTCCCTGGTAGATTTCCATCGCCCCGGGGGATTCCTCCGTACCGGCCAGCAGGCTGCCCAGCATGACGCAGCTTCCGCCCGCCGCCAGCGCCTTCACGATATCCCCGGAATACTTGATACCGCCGTCCGCAATCACGCGCACGCCGTGTTTGTCCGCTTCTTCCGCGCAGTCCGCAATGGCCGTAACCTGCGGAACGCCGATGCCGGCCACCACGCGGGTCGTGCAGATGGATCCGGGTCCGATGCCAACTTTCACGCAGTCCACACCGGCAGAAATCAGATCGCGGGTTGCTGCCGCGGTGGCAACGTTCCCGGCAAACAGTGTGATGTTCGGATACTTATTGCGGATTTTTTCAACCTGCTTCAGCACGCCCATGCTGTGTCCGTGAGCTGTATCGATATTGATCACGTCCACTTTGGCGTCCAGCAGTGCTTCAATCCGTTCAAATACATCGTTCGTGACGCCTACGGCCGCACCGCACAGCAGGCGGCCCTTCGCATCCTTCGCGCTGTTGGGGTATTTGGAGGTTTTCTCAATGTCCTTAATTGTAATCAGCCCGCGCAGGTTTCCGTTGCTGTCCACGATCGGAAGCTTTTCGATCCGGTGTTCCGCCAGAATCGCCTTGGCTTCTTCCAGCGTCGTGCCTTCCGGACCGGTGATCAGGTTCTCGCTGGTCATCACTTCGCCGATTTTGCGACTGTAGTCCGTTTCAAACCGGAGATCCCGGTTGGTCAGGATGCCCACCAGCTTGCCGTCCCGCGTAATCGGAACGCCGCTGATCTTATAGCGGCTCATCAACTCTTCCGCATCGCTGATCAGGTTCTCAGGGCTCAGGAAGAAAGGATCTGTAATCACGCCGTGCTCGCTGCGTTTGACCTTATCCACCTGCGCAGCCTGCTCTTCAATACTCATGTTCTTGTGGATAATGCCCAGTCCGCCTTCCCGCGCAATTGCTATGGCCATTTTGCTGTCCGTCACCGTGTCCATGGCCGCCGAAAGAATCGGAATGTTCAGTTTAATGTCCTTCGTCAGCTGAACCGACAGATCCACGTCCCGGGGAAGCACTTCGCTTTTCGCGGGCACCAGCAGCACATCGTCAAACGTAAGCCCTTCCCTGATCCTGTCCTGCAGCATGCTGTTGTTCCTCCTGTTCTCTATATTAGTCGATATGATATCAAAAACCGCGTTCTCTGTCAATCCTGTTGCGGATCAGCCTGGATTTCTGTATGATAACAATACAAGGATTCTCTGATGCTTGAGGAGGACTGAACATGTCAGTTGAATGGAACATATCCGCCCAAACCTGGACCCTCAGTGGCGGAAATACCAGCTATGTGCTGCACAGGGACGCGGAAAATCGTCTGCTGAATCTGTACTGGGGTCCCCGTCTTCCCGGGGATACGGTACGGTTTGACCCTGCCGACTATATTTCTTTTGCTTCCTTTGACCTCCCGGTTTCTGTTTTGCCGCTGGAACTTCCGGTCTGCGGTTCCGGCTGGTTCGGCCAGCCGGCTGTCGGCGTCCGTTCCGCCGGCGGGGATGAAGTAGTGGATCTCCGGGTTGTTTCCGCGGACATTTTCTCCGGCAAGCCGGCGCTTCCCGGCCTTCCGGCGGTATATACCGAAAAGGAGGATGAAGCCGAATCCCTGGCAGTTCATCTGGAGGACGCGCTGACCGGTCTGAAAGTTACGGCGCTGTATTCCGTTTTTACGCAAAGCGGTGCCGTCACCCGAAGTCTGTTCCTGGAGAATGCGGGCTCCGCTCCCTTCACAGTAACTTCATTGCTTCCCGCTTCTGTTCCCCTCTGGCAGGGAAATCTGGACGCCGTACATCTGAACGGCGCCTGGGCCCGCGAAAGACGTGTCATACGCACACCGGTCAGCGAAGGAGATTTCAGGATTTCCTCCGCACGGGGTGCATCCGGTCATGAAGAAAACCCGTTTCTGGCCCTGTGTGAACCGAATACCGATGAGTTTTCCGGCTCCGTCTGGGCCGCAAGCCTTGTGTACAGCGGAAGCTTCCAGGCCTTCTGCCATACGGATATTTTCGGACATTCCCGGCTTTCCGTCGGAATGAATCCGGAAGTCTTCTCCTGGCTCCTGCATCCCGGCGAAACGCTCACTTCTCCCGAAGCTGTTCTGATTCACAGCGATTCCGGTTTCAACGGCATGTCCCAAACCTTCCATTCCCTCTATCGTACAAGGCTGGCCCGTGGTTTCTGGCGCGATCGTTCCCGTCCCGTGCTGCTGAACAGCTGGGAAGGCGTCTATTTCGATTTCAATGAGGAAAAGCTCCTGTCCGTTGCCGCCAAAGCGGCGGAGCTTGGCGTGGAGTTGTTCGTGCTGGATGACGGATGGTTCGGAAAGCGGAATGCTGATAACTGTTCCCTTGGAGACTGGGTGGCAAATCCCCAAAAACTGCCGACCGGCCTTTCCGGTCTGTCGGAGAAGGTTCATGCCCTGGGGCTTCAGTTCGGGCTCTGGTTTGAGCCGGAGATGGTCTCTCCGGACAGCGATCTGTACCGTGCGCATCCTGACTGGTGTCTGCATGTCCAGGGCCGTCCCCGCACCCAGGCGCGACAGCAGCTGATCCTCGACCTTTCCCGCCGGGAAGTACAGGATTATATCATTTCTTCCGTATCATCCGTGCTCTCTTCCTCCGGGATTGATTATGTAAAATGGGATATGAACCGGAACATGACGGAAGCGTTTTCCGAAGCGCTCCCTCCTGAGCGTAAGAAGGAAACCCAGCACCGCTATATACTCGGATTGTACCGTGTTCTCGAAGCCATCACTTCTGCCTTTCCGCAAATTCTCTTTGAATCCTGTTCGGGTGGCGGTGGTCGCTTCGATCCCGGCATGCTCTTCTACATGCCCCAAACCTGGACCAGCGATGATACCGACGCTGTGGAGCGTCTGAAGCTTCAGTACGGAACCTCTTTTGTCTATCCCGCTTCCGCCATGGGCGCCCATGTAAGCGCTGTGCCGAATCATCAGACCGGCAGATCGGTTTCCCTGAAAATGCGCGGTGATGTGGCGCTGGGCGGAAACTTCGGTTTTGAACTGGATCCATGCAAACTAACGCAGGAGGAAGCCGAAGAGGCAAAACAGATGATTGCCCGGGTCAAATCCCTCCGGGATCTCACGCGCCGGGGAACTTTCTGGCGGCTCCTCTCTCCTTTTGAAGGACAAAAAACCGCCTGGGCCTTCGTATCTGAAGATCGGGCCAATGTCATTCTTTGCGTATACTGCGCCCTGTCCGTTCCCAATTCCGCACCGCTTCGCGTCCGGCTCCGCGGACTGGATCCGGCTGTCTGGTATAAAGCAGAGGACGGCCGCCGTTTCTTTGGCGCCACCCTCATGCATCAGGGTCTGACGGTTCCCCTCAAAGGAGACTTCTCCAGCGAGATTATCCTCTTAAATGCTTGATGGATGAATGACTCATTTGTCTGAGATCCGCAATGATCTCAGACATTTTTTCTGCCGTTTTTTCAATCTCTTCCCGCGTGGTTTCCCGTCCCATCGTCATCCGGATGCCGCTTTTGAGCATCTCATCCTTCAGGCCGATGGCCTGCAGTACATGGCTCGGTTCCATACTTCCGGAAGTGCATGCACTCCCCCCCGAAACCGAGATGCCTGCCAGGTCCAGCCGCAGCAGCAGTGCTTCGCTTTCGATGCCGGCAAAGGAAAAATGACAGTTGTTCGCAAGGCGTTTTTCCGGGTGCCCGTTCAGCTGTGAACCGGGTATTCTCTCTAGGACGATCCGGATCATCTGATCCCGGAGTTCCCGGATCCTTTGCTGATTTTCTTCCCGTTCTTTTGCGGCGACCGTTATGGCTTTGCCCATGCCGACAATGCCGGGAACATTCTCTGTACCTGCCCGCAGCCCCCGTTCCTGGGCGCCTCCGTGAATCAGGGATTCCAGTTTCGTCCCCTTCCGGATATACAGTGCGCCGGTTCCTTTGGGCCCGTGAAACTTATGGGCGCTCAGGCTGATCAGGTCCGCATTGATTTCCGCTGCATGAATATTCATCATTCCGATGGCCTGCACGGCATCGGTATGAAACAGAACGCCCTTCTCCCGGCAGATTTCGCCGATCTCGGATACAGGTTCAACCGTTCCGATCTCGTTATTGGCCGTCATGATGCTGACCAGAACCGTATCGTTTCCGATCGCGTCCCGAACGCTGTCCGGATCCACCAGTCCCGAGGCATCCACCGGAAGATACGTCACACGAAACCCCTGTTTTTCCAGCCACCGGCAGGTATTCAGCACAGCATGATGTTCAATCTGCGAGGTGATGATATGATTTCCCTTTTCCCGCAGGGCGAAGGCGGTTCCTTCAATGGCCAGGTTGTCGCTTTCGCTCCCGCCGGAAGTAAAAACGATTTCCCTGCTTTCCGCGCCGAGCGTTTCTGCAACCTCCCGTCTTGCCTGTTCGACGGCTTTACGTGTTTCACGCCCGTTTTCGTGGATCCCGGACGGGTTGCCGAAACAGGACATAAAAAAAGGCAGCATCGCGTCCAGTACTTCCGGAAGCACAGGAGACGTTGCCGCATAGTCAAGGTAAATCCGATCCATATGTTTCCCCACTTTCAGAATCTCATCTGGAACAACGTAAAGTTGCGGTCTGCATCATTCAGGACAAAACTGACCATACTCATCAGAAGCGCAAGAAGAATCAGGATAACCACAGACCCGGTGATCACCGCCGTCAGGTTACCGGCGCCGGACATCACCCGGAAACGTTTTTTCCGAATGGCGTTCTTTTCTTCCTCCGTCAGTTCAGGAACATCTTCCGGTTCTTCAGGATCGTCAAACCCGTCGTCGTAGTCGGATTCCACATATTCCTGCGTATCGTACTGCGCTTCTTTGCTGTTTCTGACCGGCGGCTGCAGCCGGGTTTCTTCCGGATCGTTTTCGCGGAAATAGGCCATGGTTTCTCCCCCCGTCAGATGTAATCAAGCCAGGCTCCGTCCTGTTCATCCCGGCCGGTCAGTTTTCCTTCCGTGCTCATTCCCGGGAAGCCGTTCTGCCGAAGTGCTTCAAACAAAACAATCGCCGCGGAATTTGCCAGGTTCAGGCTCCTGGCTTCTTCCCGCATGGGAATCCGAATGCACCGGTCGTAAACCTTCTGAAGCAGGTTCTCCGGCAGTCCCCTCGTTTCACAGCCGAAAAAAAGATAATCCCCGTCCCTGTACTCGGCCTCATGGTATCCCCGGGGTGCCTTTGTGGTCGCAAAATGTGCCCGAATTCCCGGATGCTGTGAAAGGAAATCTTCCAGATCCCGATACACATGATACTCCATCAGATGCCAGTAATCAAGGCCGGCCCGTTTCAGATATCGGTCGTCAAGTGAGAATCCCAGCGGCTCAATCAGATGCAGCACCGTTCCGGTCGCCGCACAGGTCCGGGCTATATTTCCGGTGTTCTGAGGGATTTCCGGATGAACAAGCACAATGTTCATGGACATGCTTTTTCGCCTGCCTTCCGTTTGTTCCGTCTCATGAACAGGAATACCGCCAGCGCAGCAACAGCAACCCCAGCCAGTACGCCCGCGCTGTCCAGCAGGATATCTTCCCACTGTGCCGAACGCCCGTCTGAAAGGATCTGATGGAGTTCATCCGTGCCGGCATAAAGCGTGCCGGCGGCCCAGCTGACCGGATTCAGCCATTTCCGCTTCCCGAACCAGCTTTCCAGGCACAGCCGCATCAGGAAACCCAGTGCGGCGAATTCCGTAAAATGAGCGATCTTCCGAACCACCACCTGAATGCTGTCATACACCTGCAGCTTTCGGCCCGCGTCATATTCATCGAAGTCCGGATAAAAAACGCCGATCAGACTGCGTGTGAAGGTCCCGCTGGTTTCGTCGGATTTTTCCGCCGACTCCGTGGAGAAAAGAAAAATCATCCCCATCACGGCCAGGGTCAGTACGGTCAGCAGAATTCTGACCCAGGTTCTCTGCAGTCCGGTTCTTTCCATCCTCTTGCTCTCCGTCTGCACCCGCAGGTGCGCAATCACGAAAAACAGGAGATGTCCGATCTCCTGTTTTTCGCTGAAAAGGGTTACTGGAAGAGTTCCTTCACACGGTCCATAAAGCTCTTCCGGCCGTCATATTCCTTATCCGTCGTGGTCGCGTCAAACTGACGCAGAAGATCCTTCTGCTTATTGTTCAAACGTTTCGGGATTTCAACCTTCACCTTCAGGATCAGATCGCCCTTCCCGCCGGAACGCAGCATCTGGATGCCAGCACCTTTGATCCGGAATTCCGTTCCGGGCTGTGTTCCTTCGGGAATTCTGTATTTCACCGGTCCGCTCAGTGTGGGCACTTCAATATCTCCGCCCAGTGCCGCGGTCACAAAGCTGATCGGGAAGTCCAGCAGCAGGTTATACCCTTCCCGCTTGAACAGCTTGTGCGGTTTCACGCCGACCACAATGTACAGATCTCCGTTCGGGCCGCCCCGCAGTCCGGGCTCTCCCTGGCCGTTCATGATAATGGTCTGCCCGTTATCAATGCCGGCCGGAACCTTTACGGTCACGGTCCGTTTTCTCCGGGTTCTTCCGCTGCCGCCGCAGGCGGTGCACTTGTCCCGCACCACCTTACCTGCGCCGCCGCAGGCCGGACAGGTCCGCACCGTGGTCATCCAGCCGCCGCTTTGACGAATCTGGCCCGTACCGTTACAGTTCGGACAGGTCACCGGACTGGTTCCGGGTTTCGCGCCGCTGCCCTTGCAGGTATCGCAAAGCTCGTTCCGGTAGATTTCAAAGCTCTTCTCGCAGCCCTTTGCCGCTTCCTCAAAGGTAATCCGCAGTTCGTACCGCAAATCGTTCCCCTGAACAGGGCCCTGGCTGCGGGCTGTTCTGCCGCCCATGCCGCCGCCGTTGAACAGCTGGTCGAATATATCGCCCATTCCGCCGAAATCAAATCCGCCGAAGGGATTTCCGCCGCCGCCCATGCCTGCCATGGGATCTTCAAATCCGAACTGGTCATACCGCGCCCGTTTATCCGGATCCGACAGCACCTCGTTGGCTTCGTTCAGTTCCTTGAAGCGTTCCACGGCCTCCTTGTCGTCCGGATGCAGATCAGGATGGCATTCCTTTGCCTTTTTTCGGTATGCCTTCTTGATCTCGTCGTCCGTCGCGTTCTTGCTGACCCCGAGCACTTCATAGTAGTCCCGTTTCGCAGCCATGCTGTCTCACCTCCTCCTGAAAAGCAAGCCCGTCCCCGATCGGACCGGGCTTGCTGTCAGTATTTCTTTTCGGATTATTCAACGCTGCCGTCCGCGTTCACGCTGCCGTCCGCGTTGGTGGATCCGGGCTGAGCGCCGTTATCCATGGGGTTGCCTTCCGCGCCGGCCTGCTGCTGATACAGCTTGCCAAAAACAGCGTAGACTTTCTGGGTGAAACCTTCCATGGCGTTCTTGATCTCATCGGCGTTGTTGCCTTCCCGAACCTTCTTGAAGGCGTCGATCTCGGTCTGAACCGTGTTCTTGTCTTCGTCTGTCAGCTTGTCGCCGTTGTCGCGCAGGGTCTTCTCGGTCTCATAGATCAGGCTGTCCGCACGGTTCAGGGTTTCAACCTCTTCCCTGCGCTTCTTGTCCTGCTCCGCGAACTGCTCGGCTTCCTTCACGCGCTGGTTGATCTCTTCTTCGCTCAGGTTTGTGCTGGCGGTGATGGTGATCTGCTGCTCGTGTCCGGTGGCCTTGTCCTTGGCGGATACGTTCACAATGCCGTTGTTGTCAATGCTGAAGGTCACTTCAATCTGCGGTACGCCGCGGGGCGCCGGAGCAATGCCGGTCAGCTGGAAGCGTCCCAGCGTCTTGTTGTCGTAAGCCATCTGGCGCTCGCCCTGCAGCACGTGGATTTCCACGGTCGTCTGGCCGTCCGCCGCGGTGGAGAACACCTGGCTCTTGCTGGTCGGAATGGTTGTGTTCCGGTCAATCAGGCGGGTGAAGATATGTCCTTCTGTTTCAAGGCCCAGGCTCAGGGGCGTAACATCCAGCAGCAGAACGTCTTTCACTTCGCCGCCCAGCACGCCGCCCTGAATGGCTGCGCCGATGGCAACACATTCGTCGGGGTTGATGCCCTTGAAAGGCTCTTTGCCGGTCACTTTCTTCACGGCATCCTGCACTGCGGGAATCCGGGTGCTGCCGCCAACCAGGATCACCTTGTTGATCTGATCCACGCTCAGTCCGGCGTCCTTCAGGGCTTTCCGCATCGGTTCCACCGTCGCGTCCACCAGATCGCTGGTCAGTTCGTCAAACTTCGCTCTCGTCAGCGTGACGTCCAGATGCTTGGGGCCGGTGGCATCCGCCGTGATGAAGGGCAGGTTGATGTTCGCGGTTGTGGTACCGCTCAGTTCGATCTTCGCTTTCTCGGCCGCTTCCTTCAGCCGCTGGCAGGCGATCTTGTCCTGCTTCAGGTCAATGCCGTTTTCTTTCTTAAACTGCTCCGCGACATAGTCGATGATCCGCTGATCGAAGTCGTCGCCGCCCAGACGTGTATTGCCGTTGGTGCTCAGCACTTCAAACACACCGTCACCGATGTCCAGAATGCTCACGTCGAAGGTGCCGCCGCCCAGGTCGTACACCAGAATCTTCTGATTCTCTTCCTTGTCCAGACCGTAGGCCAGTGAAGCAGCCGTCGGTTCATTGATGATCCGCAGTACTTCCAGACCGGCAATCCGGCCGGCATCCTTGGTAGCCTGCCGCTGGCTGTCGTTAAAGTAAGCGGGAACGGTAATGACCGCCTGCGTCACTTTTTCGCCCAGATAGCTCTCGGCGGTTTCCTTCATCTTGGTCAGGATCATGGCGCTGATGTCCTGAGGAGTATACTGTTTCCCGTCGATGTTGACCTTGTATCCGGTGCCCATCTCACGCTTGATGGAAATCACGGTCCGGTCCGGATTGGTCACAGCCTGACGCTTTGCCACCTGGCCGATCAGGCGTTCTCCGTCCTTGGTAAAAGCCACTACGGAGGGGGTTGTTCTGCTGCCTTCGGCATTCGCGATCACGACGGGCTGTCCGCCTTCCATCACCGCCACGCAGCTGTTGGTTGTACCCAGGTCGATACCGATAATCTTGCTCATTGTCTTTTCCTCCCTTTATCTGTTACTGTTGCTTCCCAATTTATTTGTTACGGAATATTATTCCGGAACAACCTTTACCATCGCGTGCCGAAGCACTCTGTCTCCCATTTTGTACCCCTTCTGGAGCACCTGACAGACCGTTCCGGGCTCGCCCTCGTCTTCCGTACCCTGCAGCACGGCATTTTCCAGGTTCGGGTCGAATTTTTCGCCCTTCCGGTCAATCGGCGTAACATCCAGTTTCTGATAAACCTCAGTCATCTGCTTCAGCACCAGTTCAATACCGTTTTTCAGCGCCTCATCTTCGCAGTTCGCTGCGGCGCCGACTGCCCGTTCCAGGTTGTCCAGCACCGGTAGCATGACCGTTGCCACGTCCCTGCGGCCGTCTGCGTAAGCGTCCGCCCGGACGGACTCATTCCGCTTTCGGAAGTTTTCAAAGTCAGCCTGAACCCGCTGGGCCATCGCCAGATACTCAGCCGTTTTTGCATTGGCTGCTTCCAGCAGTTTTTCCAGCGGATTCTCCGCGGGTTCTTTTTCCTGCGTGGCTTCCGTTTCTTCCGGCTTTGCCTCTTCCGGTTTGACCTCTTCCGGAATTTCGGCTTCCAGCGCTTCCTTCAGTGCCTCTTCCGCGGCTTCCGCGGTATTCTGCGCTTCGTTTTCATGCCGGTTTTTCTTGTCTTTGCTCATCATGCGTGCCTCTCATTTGAGTGTTTTTAGTGTTCAATTTGCCCTGTCGTTCTTTTGCTCTGGTATCGGAGTGACAGAGTGACAGAGTGACAGAGTGACATGGTGACATGGTGTTTCCCCTAATCGTTTTCCTCCCCGGTGAACATATCCGTCAGCTGGTGACCGATAATGTTCAGGATCGAGAGTACCTTGGAATACTGCATTCTGGTGGGGCCGATCACGCCGATGGTGCCCTGCTGCCCGCCCCGGCTGGAATAGGCCGCCGTCACGATGGAGCAGTCGGCCATTTCCGGAACACCGGTCTCCGGCCCGATCCGGACTGTGAAGGACATCCCGCCGCTTCCGCGAATAATGTCCGCCAGCTTGTCGCGGGTCTCCATCAGACTCAGGAAGTTCCGGGCTTTGTCCACATCGCTGTATTCCGGATAGGCCAGCATGTTGCTGGTCCCGCCGACAGCCATGTGGCCTCGTCTTGGTGCATTCTGGCCCTCGTTCAGGAATCCGTACAGTTCCTGCAGCATCCGGTCGTTTCCGCTGATCCGTTCGGCAATGACCGGCATCCGTTCGCATGCTTCCGTCAGTGTGGTTCCGCGAAGTTCCTCTGTCAGGGACCGGCTGATGGCATACAGCGTATCGCTGTCCATCTGTCCGCCCACCCGGATCACACTGTCCCGAACCATTCCCTGATCCGTCACAATGACCACCAGCGCCGTTTCCGAGGAAACCGGCACCAGCTGAATGGTTTGAATCCTCGGCTGTACTCCCTTCGGCGAAAGCACCACCGCCGTGTAGTGGGTCAGGCTGGAAATCACCTGGGCCGCATGATCAATCACGTCTTCCATCTGGTGAATCCGACCGGCGAAGTGGCTTCGAACCGTCTCGGCAGAGTCGTTGGGAATCCTGCCTGTCTGCAGCAGAGTGTCCACATAAAGCCTGTAGGCTTTTGCGGAAGGAATCCGTCCGGCTGAAACATGCGGCTGATCCAGAAAACCCAGTTCTTCCAGATCGCTCATTTCATTCCGGATCGTTGCGGAGGAAAGGCCCATGTCGTATTTCTTGCTGATCGTTCTGCTTCCGACGGGCACGCCGGTCAGAATGTAATCATCAATTATGGCCTGAAGAATCCGCATCTTGCGGTCATCCATCGCCATCTGCCCTCCTCCTTTCTTTCGCGTTGTTAGCACTCGTCACCTTCGAGTGCTAACCACATGCATACTCTACCACCCTCTGAAGGGTTTGTCAATACTTTCTGTGAAAAAATAGTCAAAGAAAGTCAAAAAACTTCCTCTCTGTTACAGAGAGGAAGCCGAAGGGGTCTAAGGGGGCGATCGGAAAGCCCCCTTATCCACCAAACATACTGATCAGGAAGCCCGCCGCAATAGCGGATCCGATCACACCGGCCACGTTCGGACCCATGGCGTGCATCAGCAGGAAGTTCGAAGGATTAGCCTTCTGCCCTTCACGCTGGGAAACCCGGGCCGCCATCGGAACTGCGGAAACACCGGCAGAACCGATCAGCGGGTTGATCTTTCCGCCGCTCAGCTTGTACATCAGCTTGCCGACCAGCAGTCCGCCGATGGTGCTGAAGGAGAAGGCGATCAGACCCAGTACAACAATCTTGATGGTATCCAGCGTCAGGAAGCGGGAGCCAACCATGGTCGCGCCGACGCTGATGCCCAGGAACAGGGTAACAATGTTCATCAGGGCGTTCTGAGCCACATCGCTCAGGCGCTCCGTGACACCGGTTTCCTTCAGCAGGTTGCCGAACATCAGGCAGCCGATCAGAGGCGCGGTGGAGGGCAGCAGCAACACGACGAAAATCGTCACGACGATCGGGAACAGGATCTTTTCGGTCTTGCTCACCTCGCGCAGCTGGGTCATCTTCACACTGCGTTCCTTTTCGGTGGTCAGCGCCCGCATAATGGGCGGCTGAATCATCGGAATCAGGGCCATATAGCTGTAGGCTGCCACGGCGATCGGTCCCAGCAGTTCGGGAGCCAGCTTCGTCGTGGTCAGGATGGCCGTGGGGCCGTCCGCGCCGCCGATAATACCGATGGAAGCGGACTGCTGCGCGTCGAAGCCCAGCAGGTTCGCGCCGAAGAAGGCGAAGAACACGCCGAACTGTGCAGCAGCACCCAGCAGCAGGCTCTTCGGATTGGAGATCAGCGGACCGAAGTCGGTCATCGCGCCGATGCCCATAAAGATCAGGCAGGGATAGATACCGGCCTTCACGCCGATATACAGGATATCGATCAGGCCGCCTTCGGAAAGGATATAGCCATAGTTATGGAAGTACTGCTCATATCCTGTCGTGAACGCCCCTGTGTTCAGGAAGCGATCCCACAGATCCTGATGATACAGGGCGTCCGGCAGCTGTCCGTTCGACGTCATAAAGACAGAAGATACGTTCGCCAGCAGGCAACCCATGGCGATACCGACCATCAGCAGCGGTTCATACTGTTTCTTGATACCCAGGTACAGCAGCACGCACGCGATGGCGATCATCACCAGGTTCCGCCATCCGTCCGGGTTGCTGAAGAATCCGGCAAATCCGGATTCCGTAACCAGTTTTCCGAGGGATTCTAACATCGCTGTCTTCCTCCCTTATCCCAGTACGATAATCGGCGTTCCGGTGTCCACCTTCGTGCCGACATCCGTCAGTACCTGCGCAACGGTCGCGTCGTGGGGTGCCATAATTTCGTTTTCCATCTTCATGGCTTCCAGCACAGCCAGCACTTCGCCGCCCTTAACGGTCTGACCGGCTTTCACGTTGACCTTCACGATGGTTCCGGGCATGGGGGAAGTAACCTGCTCACCAGCCACGGCGGCAACTGCGGGTGCCGCGGGAGCGGCGGGAGCTGCAGGTGCGGCGGCGGGTGCGGCTGCAGGCGCCGGAGCGGCAGCGGGAGCCGGTGCATACGCTTCATATTCGTCCAGCAGCATGGCTTCTCCCTGATTGACTTCAACCTCGTATGTCTTTCCCTTCAGAGTAACTTTATACTTCATCTTATTTGACCTCCTTGATGGATACGAACCGAAGCTCGTTCAGGGGTTTCTGCAGCTTGTCCGCCACGATCGCCATGATCAAGGCAGCATCCCTGGGATCCGTGTCGTAAATCTTCACTTCGCCGGCTGTTCCGGGGGCCGGAGGCAGCGCTTTTACTGCGGGAGCAGCGGGCGCGGCAGGGGCCGCCGGAGCGGCAGCGGGAGCAGCCTTGGATTTTTTCGACTGCGCCACCATGATCTTGCCCACCAGGACGACAACGATCATCAACAGGCTCAGTCCGATAAAAACCACCAGGTATCCCAGCACGGCGTCGAGGAGGTTCCCTCCGATATCGAGTCTTAAGCGGCCATCCGTTGCGGTTTTCGCAACCTCGTTGACGGCCTCTTCAGCCATAGCAAATGACATCTGTGCCGTACCTCCTTACGCTTCTTCGATGGTGTACTTGACAACCCGTTCCCGCTTTTCCTTCCGGGCCTTCAGGAAGTCTTCCGCCTGCTTCGGGAAGCAGATCCAGCTCATCAGGTCTTCTTCGGTTTCAGCCAGATCGCCGAGGGCCTTCTTGGCCTTCTCGAAGTCTTCGCCGGTCCGCTTGCTGTCTTCAATACGGCAGTCGGTGGGTTCTCCGCCGGCGCCCAGGATCTTCTCCTGCAGGGCCTTGTCAACAGGAGCCGGAGCAATGCCGTATTCGCCCTTGAAGTAGTTCTTGACTTCGTTGGAAATGTTCTTGTAGCGTTCACCCACCAGAACGTTGGTCACGGCCTGGTTGCCGACCATCTGGCTCAGCGGGGTCACCAGCGGCGGATAGCCCAGATCCTTGCGGACTGCAGGAATCTCAAGCAGCGCTTCGTCGAACTTGTCCATGGCGTTCATGTCCTTCAGGTTGGCAATCATGTTGCTCAGCATGCCGCCGGGAACCTTGTAAACCAGCGCCTGACTGTCCGTAGCCATGCTCTTGGGATTGATCATCCCGTTGTCCACGTACTTCTGCTTCACGGGCTTGAAGAAGTCGTTCACCTTGTTGATGATCTTCTCATCCAGTCCGGTCTCAATGCCGTACTGCTGGCAGGCATAGAACATCGTTTCGGTGGCCGCCTGGCTCGTCCCGTTGGAGAAGCAGCTCGTGGCGGTGTCAATCACGTCCACGCCGCTCTCGATGGCTTTGGTCAGAGTCATGTAGGCCATGCCCGTGGTGCAGTGGGTGTGCAGGATCACCGGCACATCGCCAACAGCGTCCTTGATGCCCTTGATCAGATGCTCGGCTTCGAAGGGACTCATCGTACCGGCCATGTCCTTCAGACACAGAGTCTCAAAGCCCATCTTCACCAGTTCCTTGCACATCTCAACATATTTTTCGACGGTATGCACGGGGCTCTGGGTATAGCTGATGCAGCCGGAAGCGATCGTCCGGGGTGTGGCATACTTCTTAACGGCGTCCAGGGCGGTGCCCAGGTTGCGGAAGTCGTTCAGGGCGTCAAAAATACGGATGATATCAATTCCGTTCTTGATGCTCAGCTCAACGAACTTCTCCACCACGTCGTCATGGTAGTGCTTGTAGCCCAGCAGGTTCTGTCCGCGGAGCAGCATCTGCAGGCGGGTGTTGGGCATATTCTTGCGGATGTTGCGCAGCCGCTCCCAGGGATCTTCGCCCAGGTAGCGCAGGCAGCTGTCAAAAGTCGCGCCGCCCCAGCATTCCACGGAATAGTATCCGGCCTTGTCCATCACCGGCAGGATCTCCTCGAAATCTGCGTAAGGCAGCCGGGTCGCCATCAGGCTCTGGTTGGCGTCCCGCATAACGGTTTCGGTAAACTGTACTTTTTTCATATCCGTGAATCTCCGTTCAGAATATTATTTAAGAACACACGCAGGATGCCGCCTGCTTGGGCGGCATCCCTGTGTCTTTCTTCAGAGGATGACCCCTGTCAGCCTTACAGCTGGGGACCGGCGGCAACCAGCGCCTTGCCGGCTTCGTTGCTTTCGTACTTGGCGAAGTTCTTGATGAACCGTCCGGCCAGATCCTTGGCTTTCTCGTCCCAGTCGGCAGGATTTGCGTAGGTATCCCGGGGATCCAGAATACCGGTGTCAACGCCGTTCAGTTCGGTGGGCACTTCGAAGTTGAAGTAAGGAATCTTCTTGGTGGGCGCGTTCAGAATGTCTCCGTCCAGGATCGCGTCGATGATGCCGCGGGTGTCCTTAATGGAGATGCGCTTGCCGGTGCCGTTCCATCCGGTGTTGACCAGGTAGGCCTTGGCGCCGCTCTTTTCCATCTTCTTCACGAGCTCTTCCGCATACTTGGTGGGATGCAGTTCCAGGAAGGCCTGGCCGAAGCAGGCGGAGAAGGTGGGGGTGGGTTCTGTGATGCCGCGTTCGGTGCCGGCCAGTTTCGCGGTGAAACCGCTCAGGAAGTAGTACTTGGTCTGTTCGGGCGTCAGTACGGAAACGGGGGGCAGCACGCCGAAAGCGTCCGCGCTCAGGAAGATCACGTTCTTGGCGTCGGGGCCGGCAGACACGGGATTCACCTTCTTGACGATCTTCTCGATGTGCTCGATCGGATAGCTCACGCGGGTGTTCTCGGTGACGCTCTTGTCGGCGAAGTCGATCTTGCCGTTTTCATCGACGGTCACGTTCTCCAGCAGGGCGTTCCGGCGGATCGCATTGTAGATGTCGGGCTCGGATTCCTTGTCCAGGTTGATGACCTTGGCGTAGCAGCCGCCCTCGAAGTTGAACACGCCGTTGTCGTCCCAGCCGTGCTCGTCGTCGCCGATCAGCAGGCGCTTGGGGTCGGTGCTCAGCGTGGTCTTGCCGGTGCCGGAAAGGCCGAAGAAGATCGCAGTGTTCTTGCCTTCCATATCGGTATTGGCGGAGCAGTGCATGGAGGCAATGCCCTTCAGCGGCAGGTAGTAGTTCATCATGGAGAACATGCCCTTCTTCATTTCGCCGCCGTACCAGGTGTTCAGGATGACCTGCTCCCGGCTGGTGATGTTGAAGGCAACCGCGGTCTCGGAGTTCAGGCCCATGGCCTTGTAGTCGTCAACCTTGGCCTTGGAAGCGCAGTACACGACGAAGTCCGGCTCAAAGGCGGCCAGTTCTTCTTCGGTGGGAACGATGAACATGTTCTTGACGAAGTGAGCCTGCCAGGCCACTTCCATCACGAACCGGATCGCCATCCGGGTATCCTTGTTTGCGCCGCAGAAAGCGTCCATAACGAACAGCCGCTTGCCGCTCAGCTGTTTCTGCGCCAGAACCTTCAGCTTGGCCCAGTTTTCTTCGCTCAGGGGATGGTTGTCGTTCTTGTAGCCTTCGGTGGTCCACCATACGGTGTCCTTGCTGTTTTCGTCCATGACGATGTACTTGTCTTTGGGGCTCCGGCCGGTGTAGATACCGGTCATCACGTTCATGGCGTCCAGTTCGGTCAGCTGGCCCTTGTCAAAGCCTTCCAGACCGGGCTTGTTCTCTTCTTCAAAGAGAACTTCGTAGGACGGATTATGAAGGATCTCCGTAACGCCGGTGATCCCGTACTTGGTAAGATCGAGAGCTGCCATTCAGGGGTACCTCCTTTATTCCTCTAAGGTCACCCGGGTAAATATCCCAACGTAACCCAATTTCTTATTTTCAACAATTCTCCCCTATTTCCTGCTTTGTAACAAAAATATAATAATTTGCTCTGAAGGTTGGTAAAATAAGGGATTCCATGTTCCCAAAAAAGTCATCCGTCAAGGAAAACGGAGTCCGATATTGCATCGAACTCCGCCATTGTCGTTCTGATGGAAATCAGGAAGCTTACGCTCTTTCTTCGATTTCCCTCTCCAGTTTTGCCACCAGCTCTTCCATACTCATGGAAGTCGTCTGATCCGTCGCCCGGTCGCGTACGGCCAGCGTTCCTTCGTTGATTTCCTTTTCGCCGATGATCAGCATGTAAGGTACTTTGTCCTCCTGGCGTGCATAGCGGATCTTGTATCCGATCTTCTCGTTCCGCTCGTCCAGTTCGGCCCGGATTCCCTGCTTTATCAGTTCTTTCGTTACCTTCGCGGCGTAGTCCATGCTCTTGTCACTCACCGGCAGCACCTTTACCTGAATCGGCGCCAGCCACAGCGGGAAAACGCCCTTTGTCTCTTCAATCAGATAGGCCATAAACCGGTCAATGGAGCCCAGGATCGCGCGGTGCAGTACAACGGGCGTCTTTTCGCTTCCGTCCGCGTCGATATACTTCAGGTTGAACTTCGCCGGCAGGCAGAAATCCAGCTGACAGGTACTCAGTGTATATTCCGCTCCGATGGCGGGTTTCACGTTCACGTCCAGCTTCGGTCCGTAGAAGGCGGCTTCGCCGATCTCCTCGGTATACTGAATGCCCAGCTGGTTCAGCACTTCGCGCAGCGCGCTTTCCGCCTTGTTCCACATCTCGTCGTCCTGGTGATATTTCACCTTATCCTCCGGATCCCGCAGGCTCAGCACGCAGCGGTAGTCCGTGATGTGGAAGTCTTTATAAACGTCGCGGATCAGGTTCACAACACTGGAAACCTCGTCCTTGATCTGGTCGGGCGTCACAAACAGGTGCGCATCGTTCTGGCAGAAATGCCGTCCGCGCTCAATGCCCTTCAGGGTGCCGCTGGGCTCGAAGCGGAAATCGTGCGCCACCTCGCCGATCCGGATCGGCAGATCCCGGTAGGAGTGCAGCCGGTTGGCATAGATCATCATGTGGTGCGGGCAGTTCATGGGGCGCAGCACGAAGCTTTCGCCTTCGACTTCCATCGCCGGGAACATGTTCTCTTTGTAATGATCCCAGTGTCCGCTGGTCCGGTAAAGATCCACCGTACCGACGCAGGGCGTCATCACGTGCTGATAGCCCAGCATCCGTTCCTTTTCCTTGATATAGTTTTCCAGTTCCATCCAGATCGTGTAGCCCTTCGGCAGGAACATGGGCAGTCCCTTGCCGATCAGGTCGTCCGTCATGAACAGCTGCATTTCCTTGCCGATCTTCCGGTGATCCCTGGCTTTGGCTTCCTCCACCTGACGCTCGTATTCCTTCAGCTCGTCCGCGTTCCGGAAGGCAACGCCGTTCAGCCGTGTCAGCATCTTGTTCTTCTGGTCGTTTTTCCAGTAGGCGCCGGAAATCGCCGTCAGTTTGAATGCTTTCAGCGCCTTTGTATAGCAAAGGTGCGGCCCGACGCACATGTCGATGTAGTCTCCCTGCTGATAGAAGGTAATCACCGCATCCTCCGCCAGGTCGGCGATATGCTCAACCTTGTAGATTTCTCCTCGGTCCTTCATCAGCTGCACCGCTTCCTCCCGGGGCAGCGGATAAACCTTAAAAGGCAGATTCTCCTTCACAATTTTCTGCATTTCGGCTTCGATGGCCGGCAGATCTTCGTCCGTCAGATGCACGTCTCCCAGGTCGATGTCGTAATGGAATCCCTTCTCGGTCGCGGGTCCGTAGGCAAAGTGTGCCTCCGGATAAATCCGTTTCACGGCCTGGGCCATAATGTGCGCCGCCGAGTGCCGCAGTACCTCCAGTTCTTCCTCCACCGGGCATTCCGCCACATGTCCGTCGTTGTAAATGATTTTCATGATGTTCCCCTCCTCGTTTGATGTAGGTTGTGGTGTAGGGGCTTTTGCCAAATCAAAAGGCATCCGCCCTGCGTTGCTGCCGGGACGGATGCCTGTAAAAGCATTCGCGGTTCCACCCTGCTTGTTGAAACAACCACTCTTTGTTAACGGGATATCGGTCGTTAACCGCTCGCCGTCCGGGAATGGTATCGAATCAGAACCTGCTGCGGGGCTCCCACCTTCCCCCGCTCTCTGTGAGCCGGCGATCTGACCGCATGTTTCCCTTCATCCGGAAAGATTACAGAGAGTGTAACACTTCCCGGCAAAAAATTCAACCATAAAATAATCACGTCCGGACAGGACCCCATTTTCCCGTCAGACAGGAATCAGGCACCCGGAAAGAGAATACTTTTAGGCGAATCTTCACCCCGATTTTCCTGTGCAAGGTGGAAGCATATGAAAAGCAAAACGCCCTCTCAAGTGCCGAAGACGCCTCATGAAAACGGCAGGTCTGTCTCTGAAAAGAAAAATCCCCTTTTCCGGGCGGCAAAGCATATCCTCCTTCTGCTTCAGAATAAAGTCATCGCTTCCCTGATGATGTTCGGTCAGGGGATTCTGTTTATTGTTTCCCCTTCAGGTGACATGGAGCCGACCGTTCGGGTCTCCGCTGGCGTCGTCCTCGCTTTTTGCGTGTTTATGATGGTTTATCATCTGGTGCGAAAAGAGAAAAAAGGGCTTGATATCCTTATCGCTGTCATCAGCTTTGTTTTTGCCGGTGCGGCTGTTTACTGTATGATCAGTCCGCAGACCGTTGAACCTTATGTCAAAACAGTCGTCGGTTATGTGACGGTAGCTACAGGTCTCGTCAATCTGGTTCAGACCCTGAAAATCGAAAAGAAAAAAGACTGGAAGTTTGTCGTCAGCGTTCTCGGTGCTGCTGCCATCACTGCCCTGGGTATCGTGATGATCATTGCGGAGGAATCCGATGTGGCTGCCATGCAGCAAAGCATCGGCGCCATCCTGATGCTCAACGCCCTGGCCAACATCTGGTATATCATCCAGCTGCGTCAGCAGTCTCATTCCGCTCCGAACACATACCGGTCCAGCCGTTCAAAGGCTTCCTGAACCCGCCGCAGCGGAAGCGCCAGGTTCATCCGGATCCCCCACGGATCGTTGAAAGGTCTCCCGTCCTGCCAGGCCACGCCCACGTCCGTTCCCGCTTTCAAAAGATCGTCCAGGGTCTTCCCGTGTTTTTGGCACCATTCTTCGCAGTGCAGGAAAAGCATATAGGTGCCTTCCGGTTTCCGCACGGAGATTCCCGGGAAACGTTCCCGTATAAAGTCATAGGCATAATTAATGTTTTCGGAAAGCACGCCGCACAGCTGGTTCACCCATGCCTGTCCGTCTTCGCCGTATGCGCCGATCAGCGCGTGCATGGACAGAACGTTCATGGAGTTGTAGGCGGAAAGCGAGGCTTCCTTCTCCTGACGTTCCCGAAGCAGGTCATCGTAGATAATATGATAGCTTCCCACCAGTCCCGCCAGATTGAAGGTCTTCGAAGGAGCATAGAAGGCTGCTGTGTGGCTCCGGGCGTATGCATTCACGGATTGGGTGGGTGTATGATGATGGCCGTTCAGAAGCAGGTCGGACCAGATTTCATCCGAAACAATCCAAACCTGATGCCGCTCAAAGATATCCATTGCCCTCTGAATCTCTTCCGGATTCCACACCCGGCCGCAGGGATTGTGCGGATTGCAGAAGATCGCAGCGTGAATCCGGTTCTCTTCAATTTTCTTTTCCATATCCGCATAATCCAGTCGCCACACGCCCTCGCCGTCCTGAATCATCGGATTCAGGACAATTTTGTATCCGTTGTTTTCAAGAACGTGTGTAAATCCGATATAGGTCGGACTCTGCAACAGCACGGCATCTCCCCGGGAACAGAGTGCGTTCAGTGTGGAGATCACGCCACCCAGCACGCCGTTTTCATATCCGATATGTTTCCTTTCCAGGCCGCTGACATAATTCCGGGTCGCCTGCCAGCGAATGATGGATTCATAATACGCTTTGGATGGATCAAAATAGCCGAAAGCCGGATGCTGTGTCCGCCGGATCACGGCTTCCTGAATCGCAGGGCAGGTCATCAGATTCATATCTGCCACCCACATGGGAATCGCGTCAAAACCTTCCTTCGGTCCGGCAGGCGCAAAGTCATGTCCGATGGCATCAACAGCGATGGAATCCATTCCATGCCGATCCGGCATGGTTGTAAAATCAAACTGTTTCATATGCTGTTATTTTCCTGCTCCTTCAATCACGGTTTTTTTTGCATTTTCCAATGCCGCAATCACCCGGTCGCACCATTCGTCGAATTCCGGATCCTCCTTCTGACATTCCGGATGGCTGAGCACATAATCCAGCGTGATCCGGACGCCCCTGGCAAAAGGAACTTTCGTCACCATATCCGGAACGGCGCGTTTCAGTTTCCGGTTGTCAAAAACGACGGAAACGGATTTGTCTCCGAGCAGTCCTCCCGCAAAGTCGTATCCGTACGGTTCGCCTGCTTTAGCGAGAAATTCGGTTGCAACGTAATAAGGCTTCAGTTCAACGTCCAGCGCGTCTGCGATGGTCTGGTAAATCTGATTCCAGGTCAGCGTTTCATCCCCCGTAATCTGGAAAGCTTCCCCGATGGCGTGAGGATTGGCCATCAGACCGATAAAGCCCGTGGCAAAATCCGTGTTAAACGTCATGGTCCACAGGGAGGATCCGTCTCCCTGAATGATGACCGGTTTTCCGTCCAGCATGCGCCGGATCACCTGCCAGGAACCCTTGTTCCCGTGAACGCCCATCGGAACATTTCGCTCGTCGTACGTGTGGCTGGGCCGTACAATCGTAACGGGGAATCCTTCCTCCCGATAGGCCTTCATCAGTGTTTCCTCAATGGCGATCTTGTTTCTGGAATACTCCCAGTAAGGATTTGCCAGCGTTGTGCCTTCCGTAATCAGATAGCTGGCCGCAGGTTTATGATAGGCCGAGGCAGAACTGATGATGATATATTGCCTGGTCTTTCCCCGGAACAGCCGGATATCCCGCTCCGCATCCTCGGGATGGAATGCGATGAACTCACAAACCGTGTCAAACTGCATCCCTTCCAGTACTTTCGCCGCCGCTCTTTCGTCATGTATGTCCGCAACAATCTGGTGAATATTCCCGGGCAGTTCTGCTTTCCGGTTTCCACGGTTCAAAAGCCAGACGTCCCATTGGGGATCTTCTGCAAGTTTCCGGACAATCGCCATACTGATGGTGCCGGTTCCTCCGATAAACAATGCTTTCATGCTGATTTCCTCCGTCACTATTTTCTTTTTGGTTTCTGACGACAGTTTATCCGTATTCAGAGGTTCCGTCAAGTATCCGGCATAATCTTCCGTTTTCTTTTGCAGAAAGCGGTCCGGCCCCTCGGGCCGGACCGCTCTGGTCGAAAAGTGTTATTTGTCGTAATTGACAACCTGGCTGAAATCGGGAGCTTTCAGGCTGGCGCCGCCGATCAGACCGCCGTCGATTTCGGGCTGTGCCATGAGTCCCTTCACGTTCTTGGGGTTCATGCTTCCGCCGTACTGGATGCGGATCTTGTTGCCGGCAGCCTTGCCGTACTTGCGGGCAACGGCCTTGCGGATCACACCGATCGTTTCGTTCGCCTGCTCGTCGGTGGCGGTCAGGCCGGTGCCGATGGCCCAAACGGGCTCATAGGCGATCACGACCTTGGCAACCTGTTCCTTGGTCAGGCCGTTCAGGGCGATCAGGGTCTGGTATTCAACCAGCGCGTCGGTATATCCGGCTTCGCGCTCTTCCTTATTCTCGCCTACGCATACGATGACTTTCAGTCCGGCTTCCACGGCGGCCAGCACCCGCAGGTTCACGGTCTTGTCGGTTTCACCGAAATACTGTCTCCGTTCGCTGTGGCCGATGATAACGTATTCCACGCCGCAGGCCTTCAGCATGTCGGCGCTTAGTTCGCCGGTATAGGCGCCGCTCTTGGCCCAGTGTACGTTTTCTGCGCCCAGCTTGATCTTGCTGCCCTTGGCCGCTTCCTTCACCGCCGCAAAGTTCACGGCCGGAACGCACACGACCACGTCGCAGGTTGCGTCTTTCACCAGAGGCTTCAGTTCGGTCACCAGCGCCTTGGCTTCCGCGGGCGTCTTGTTCATTTTCCAGTTGCCGGCAATAATCGCTTTACGCATAACTTTTTCTCCTTCTATAATGAATTATCCATTCCCATTCACGCTGCTTTTTTCGCTCTTATTTTTCGTCCAGGCATGCAACGCCGGGCAGCGTCTTGCCTTCCAGGAATTCAAGGGAAGCTCCGCCGCCGGTGGAAATATGGGTCATCTTGGCGCCAAGGCCCATCTGTTCCACAGCCGCAGCGCTGTCGCCGCCGCCGATGATGGTCACGGCATCGCTGTCTGCCATCGCCTGTGCCACAGCCAGGGTACCCTGGGCCAGGGTGGGATTCTCGAACACGCCCATCGGTCCGTTCCAGACGACGGTCTTGGCAGACTTCACGGCATCCGCGAACAGTTCGCGGCTCTTCGGTCCGATGTCCAGGCCTTCCATGTCAGCCGGAATCTTGTCGGAGTCAACAATCGTGGTTTCAACAGGTCCGTCAATGGGATCCGGGAATCCGGCCGCGCAGACGGTGTCGATGGGCAGAAGCAGTTTCACGCCCTTTTCGGCGGCCTTCGCCATCATGTCCTTGCAGTAGTCGATCTTGCTTTCATCCAGCAGGCTCTTGCCGACTTCGTATCCCTTGGCCTTCAGGAATGTGAAAGCCATACCGCCGCCGATGATCAGGGTATCAACCTTTTCCAGCAGGTTGTTGATCACGTTCAGTTTGTCTTCAATCTTTGCGCCGCCGAGAACCGCCACAAAGGGACGGTCGGCATTTTCCAGCGCCTTGCCCATGATGGACAGTTCCTTGCCGATCAGATAGCCGGCAACATTGGGGCTGGTGTAGGCCGTAACGCCGGCGGTGGAGCAGTGCGCCCGGTGGCAGGAGCCGAAAGCGTCGTCCACATAAGCATCCGCCAGAGAAGCCAGATCCTTGCTGAACGCTTCACCGTTCTTCGTTTCTTCCGCCCGGAACCGGGTGTTCTGCAGCAGCACCACGTCGCCGTCTTTCATCGCAGCAACAGCGGCCTTTGCATTCTCGCCGACCACGTTATCGTCGTTGGCAAAAACGACTTCCTGACCCAGCAGTTCGCTCAGGCGCACCGCCACAGGCGCCAGGGAGAACTTTTCTTCCGGACCGTTCTTCGGCTTTCCCAGATGGCTGCACAGGATCACCTTGCCGCCGTCGGCAATCAGCTTTTTGATGGTGGGCAGCGCCGCCACAATGCGCTTGTCATTGGTGATCTTTCCGTCCTTCATCGGCACGTTGAAGTCGCAGCGTACCAGTACCCGTTTTCCCTTGACCTGGATGTCGTCAACCGTTTTCTTTGCCATGGATGGTCACTCCTTTAAAATATTAGTTGGTCTGTAATCTATTGCGAAAATCCGCTTGGGATTTGCAATCTGTTCTCAAAGGTCAGCCTTGCCCCTGACTCCTGAAACCTATCCCCTGTTCAGTATTTCAAGCATTTCCTCCGCCGCGCCCTGATCCGTCACCAGCAATGCGTGCGGAGTGTGCCGGATCACGGAAAGAATCGCTTCCGCCTTGGAAGATCCCGCCGCGGCCGCTACCATCCGGCAGGTTTTTTTCAGCCGCGCCAGATCCACGCCGACGCTGGAGGATTCAAGCAGGCATTTCCCCGAAAGGTCGTAATAGGCGCCGAAGCTTTCGCCGGCGGCTCCTTTCTGCTGGAGCTCGGTCTGCGTCTGCCGGCTCATGTTCCGATCCTTCATGGTTTCCGATGCGATGCCGATCCCGTGCAGAATCACATCTGCCCTTTCGAGCAGTTCCATCGCTTCCTGAACCTCAGGCATCTTCAGCATTTCCTGCATCGCTGCCGCGTCCATATAATCCGGCAGATGAATCAGCCTGTAATGTCCGCCCAGCCGCCCGGCAATCTCCTCCGCCAGCGTGTTGGCCTGCAGTTCCACGGATCTTCCGATGCCGCCCCGTGCCGGAACAACCATCACGTTCAGCGGTGTCTGGCTCTGTATGTTCCGTGCAACGGCCGCCACGGTCCGTCCCCCCGTCACCGCGAGGGTATTGCCGCTCGCAAGCATTCCGCGCAGCTTGGCCGCGCAGATCCGTCCAACGTCGGAAAGCACCTGGTCGTCGTTGTCTGCATCACCGGGAGCGATCAGCACCCGTTCCACCGGGATCCGCTCGGCCAGCCTGTTTTCTGTTTCCGTCAGCCCGTTCATGGCCTTGGAAAAATCCCGCGCGCTGTCCAGCACTTCCTCCGCCTTTCGGCTCAGACTCATTCCGGAGGCATCCAGTTCCAGATAACCGAGTTCCTTCAGCAGCGCCGCCGTATTCCGGATTTCCCGTTCGGGCAGATTCAGCCGGGAAGCCAGTTGTCTGCGTCCGACAGGCTGCAAAACCGAGATTCTCTCAAGGATCAATGCCCGTCGGGTCATCTCTTCTGTCAGGTCGGGAGCCAGTTTCCGCATCAGCGTAATGAAACCCGTGTCCATACGGCTCCCCCTCTCTTCTGTGGGACGCTTTTGGCCCTCATGGGCCGTTCGTGTCCCAAAAGAAATTTTATCACGTCGGAAAGCCGTTTACAAGGCTTAGAATTGTTACTTTTTCGTGAACAATCCCGTTTATACCCGGATGACCTCCGTCCCTTCCAGGGCGCGCTGAATCAGAGCTTCTTCGTCAAGATGACTTTCGCCTTCCAGAATCTTGTCCATTTTGGGGTGTGTCGCCGGATGCCGCGGCGTAAATACCGTACAGCAGTCCTCAAAGGGCTGTTCTGAAATTTCAAGCGTCCCGATTTTCCGTGCAATGGCAATGATCTCGCTCTTGTCAAAACCGATCAGCGGTCGGAAAACCGGCATCTGCACCACCGCATCCGTGGTTCCCAGTGCCGTCATGGTCTGGCTGGCCACCTGACCGATACTCTCGCCCGTGACCAGGGCCTCACTTTCCGTTTCCCGGGCAATTCTCTCTGCAATCCGCATCATATACCGCCGCATGATGAGCGTCGTATACTCGTCCGGGCACTTTTCATGAATCTGCATCTGGATTTCCGTGAAAGGCACCACATGCACCTTAATGCCGCAGCAGCTGAAGCTTAACTTGCGCGCAAGGTCCAGCACCTTTTCCTTCGCTCTGTCGGAGGTGTAAGGATAGCTGTGAAAATGAACGGCATTGATCTGAACGCCGCGTTTGGCAATCATCCATCCGGCCACCGGACTGTCAATGCCCCCGGAAAGCAGCAGTGTGGCATTTCCGTTTGTCCCGACGGGCATCCCGCCGAAGGCAGGAATTTCCTTTACATAAAGGTAAGCCATATCCCGGATTTCGATGTTCACCAGATAATCCGGGTTATGGACGTCAACCTTCAGATCCGGATTCGCGTTCAGAATCCGGTAGCCTGCTTCTTCGTTGATGGCCGGAGAATTCAGAGGATATCGTTTGTCGCTGCGGCGGGCATTGACCTTGAAAGTTCCTTTCAGGTCCTTCACCATTTCGATCGCCTGATTGCAGATTTCGTCAAAGTCTTCCTTCGGCATTTCCACCGCCGGACTCACGCTGTGAACGCCGAACACCTTGGTAACCCGGCTGATGCACTCGTCCAGGTCGCTGAACCCTCGTACGAATATTCTTCCGTCGTGCACCCATACTTCCGCGCCCATCCCGCGCACTGCATAGCGAATTTTCCGTACCAGCGCACGGATAAAATAGGGCCGGTTCAGCCCTTTCAGAAAGATCTCCCCGTACCGTACAAGCAGCAAATCCTGCATTGCAGATTCCTCCGTTTATCTTCGAACGTATTTTTTCAGCATCCCGTAATGGAAAGCAGCGCGTTCCGCGGTATAGTCAATTTCTTCTTCTGTGGTTTCCCGGCTCAGGCTGAAGCGCAGTGAGCAGTCGGCCCGTGCGGGCGAAACCCCCATGGCCTTGAGAACGGGGGAAATCTTTTGTTTCCGGCTGGCGCAGGCGCTGCCCGCGGAAACATAGACGCCGTCCCCTTCCAAAGCGAAGAGCATGGTCTGGCTTCGAACCGGCTCCAGGGCCACATTCAGGATGTGGGGAGCCCCCTCCGCGGGCGCCGGACCGTTCACCTGTGCGTCCGGAATCTGTTCCTTCAGTTTTTCCCAAAGTCGGATCTTCAGTTCCCGGATCCGTTCCGAATCCCCTTCCCGCCAGTCTTCGACTGCTTTTCCCAGGGCCAGGATACCGAAAGTGTTTTCCGTTCCGGAGCGCAGGTTTCCCTCCTGTCCGCCGCCGAAAATCAGCGGTTTCACAGCGTGTCTTTGCGCCAGCATCAACGCTCCTGTCCCTTTCATGCCGTGAATCTTGTGAGCGGAAAAGGCGTAGGATTGAATTCCGAGTTTTTTCAGCCGGATCGGAACCCGCAAAAACCCCTGCACCCCGTCCACATGAATCGCCGCTTCCGGACAAAGCCGCCGCCGCAGTTCGCTGACCGCCTCAAGCGGCTCCACGGCGCCTGTCTCATTGTTCACCTGCATCAGGGAGATCATCGCCGTTTCTTTTCCCATCATTTTTTCAAGTCGTTCCAGGTCCACGGTTCCGTCCGGGCATGCCGGGATTTCCGTCACCCGGTGCCCCATCCGGCGCAGTTCCTCCGCGCAGGCAGATACCGCCGGATGTTCAACCGATGAAATCAGCACCTCGCCGGGTGTCCTGCGGGTCTTCATATGTCCCAGCAGCGCAAGATTGTCGCTTTCCGTGCCGCCGGAGGTAAAGATCAGTCTGTATTCCTCCGCACCGGCGGCTTTCAGGCACGTTTTCCTTACGCCTTCCATCCGTTTCTGGATTTCCATGGACGGCTTGTATAAAGCGGATGGATTGTACCATCCGCTTTCCGACAGTTCCCGTATCAGTTCCCGTACGGCCGTACTCGGTCGCGTCGTTGCACTGTTGTCCAGATAAGCTGTCATCTTCTTTACACCCGCCACGCGCTTGCCGGAACATAGTGCCGGATATTGGCGACCATCTCTTCGCTGGGCTCCAGAATAATCATTTTCTTGTCCTGTTCCTTTGTAAAATAGAAGTAGTAAAGTTCCGCGTCCCGGTTCAGGAACCAGTTCATCCTTTTAATCCCTGGCATGTTCACATACCGCTTGAAATCCTCGGAATTCACTTTCCCGAAGGCTTCAACATTGCGAACATTCAGACTGCCAAGGGATTTCCTCTTTTTGTTGTTGTATACTTCCGCAAAATCCAGCGAACCGTTGGTGAAGGTATATTCGTATTCTGTCAGAAGCTTGTCATGGAAGAAATAGGTATAGGCACAGATGCCGCCGCACAGCAAAAGCATCACCAGGCTGGGCCAGTGAAACTGTCCCTGGGATATACTGCTGCTGACCGCCGAAAGCATGAAGGCGGCAGTCAGTCCGCTCAGTCCGATAATTACCCAGCTCAGCATATACAGTGCTCTGTTCAGCCCGTTATTACGTTTCACAACGACTTCTTCAATAAAATGATCCTGCATATCCGTTTCCTCCGATTTTCACATTTGTTTTTCCCCGGTTACTGCGCCCTGCCCAGAAGACTGTCCGCAAAAGCGGCGAACTGCGCTGTATCTCCCGGCATTCCCTCCAGTGCCTTTTGGGCCAGTTCAATTTCTTTCCGGGCATCCGCGGCAGTGCCTTCAACGCCCCGCAGAGCAACCCATGTCATTTTGTTCTGCTCCAGGTCTTTCCCCGTGGATTTTCCAAGCTTGTCCGCGCTTCCCGTCACATCCAGAAGATCGTCCGTCATCTGAAACGCCAGTCCGATGTGAAAGGCATATTCGCGTCCCGCGGCAATTTCCGCTTCTTCCGCACCGGCCAGCGTCAGCCCGGCTTCCACGGCCGCTTCCAGAAGGTCCGCCGTCTTGTGTTCGTGAATATAGCGTACAATGTCCTCCCTGGGTTCCTGGCCTTCGGAGGACACATCCTCGCTCTGTCCGGCAATCATACCCGTAACGCCGGCATGCCGCATAATGATTTCCATCGCGCGGAGCCCCCGCAGATCTTCCATCTTCAGGGCAGCAGCTGCCATCACCTCCGCTGCAGCGTTCAGCAGCCCGTCGCCGGCCAGAATGGCAACATTTTCTCCGAACACTTTGTGGTTGGTCGGCTGACCCCGCCGAAGATCATCATTGTCCATCGCCGGCAGATCATCGTGAATCAGGCTGTAGGTATGGATCATCTCCAGGGCGCAGGCAAAGGGCAGTGCCTGTTCAGCTTCTCCCCCCGCTGTTTCACAGGCTGCCAGCAGCAGAACGGGGCGGATTCTCTTTCCCCCGCCTTCCAGGCTGTAGCTCATGGCTTCCCAAAGCGGGGACGGAATGTCTCCAAGCGAGGAAAGCGTCGGGATCAGAGCCTGTTCCGTCATCCGTCTGTATTCGTCAAACGCTTTCATCGGAAACCTCCGTTTCTTTGCCGTTCTGAAGCACCGTCACCCGGCGGTTCATGTTTTCCAGTTCCGACGAAAGTTCCGCCAGAATCTTCATGCCCCGCTCATATTCTTTCACAGAGTCTTCCAGCGGAAGCGCTCCGCTTTCAATCTTTCCGGTCAGTTTCTGAACCTCAAGAAGTCTTTCCTCAAAGCTCGGTGTTTTTTCCTGCTCGTTCATAAACCGGCCTCCCCGTTTCTCTTTATTGTAGCTTCCGCCGTACCGTCAGCAAACCGAATGTGTACATGCTCCGCTTTCCGTGCTTCTTCCGCCCCGGTTACAATCCGTCCTTCCGGGTCTGTTACCATGGCGTACCCCCGGGCAAGTACCCGCAGCGGATTGATGGCTTCCAGCCGCTCCCTCATCCGGATCGTCTTCGTTTCCGCATTTTCAATACGTCTGGAAAGGGCTCCTGTCAATGCAGGTTCGGCCAGATGCAGACGCGTTGAAGTGTTCTCAAGTCTGACCTGCATCGCATGGATCAGTTCAGCCCGGCGCATGTCGCTTTCGGAGGTCAGCCGGGCGATTCGCTTCTCGGGGCTGAGCCATGTCAGACGCAGCATCGCTTCCCGAACTTTGGCGTCTTTCCGTGCAATCTCGTTTTCCGTCGCCCGTTTCAGGCTGATCCGCAGTGCTTCCGTCCTTCCGCGCAGTTCCCTTCGGTCCGGAAAAACGATCTCCGCCGCGTTGCTGGGAGTGGAAGCCCGCACATCCGCGGCCAGGTCGCAGATCGTGGTATCAATCTCATGCCCGACGCCGGAAACAACAGGAATCCGGCTGGCAACCACGGTTCGGGCCACCTGTTCTTCATTAAAACACCATAGGTCCTCCGCGGATCCTCCGCCCCGGGCTACGATGACGACGTCCGCATCTGTCTGTTCGTTGGCTGCCCGGATCCCTGCTGCAATTTGAGCCGCCGCCGTTTCTCCCTGCACCGTCACGGGAATCAGAACGATCGGCACAGCCGGATCCCGCAATGCGGAAACATTCAGAATATCATGCCATGCCGCACCGCTTGCCGAAGTAACCACCGCCACTTTTCGCGGCACCATGGGAAGCCTTCGTTTTCGTGCCTGATCAAAAAGGCCTTCCGCGCTGAGCCTTTGTTTCAGCTGTTCAAACTGAAGGAACAGGTCCCCGGTCCCGTCGGGCCGAAGGCTCATGGCATACAGCTGATAACTGCCGTTTTTCGGATACACGTCCACATAACCGCTGATCAGAATCCTGTCCCCGTCTTTGGGCCGGATTCTGGCATGAAAAGTATTCTGCCGGAACATCACACAGCTGACAGCAGACTCTTCATCCTTCAGGGAGAAATACCAGTGTCCGGAAGCCATGTGATGTCTGAATCCGCTTACTTCACCCCGAACCGTAACACTGCGGATCCGCGGCTCTCTTCGGATGGCTTCCGCAATCAGCAGATTCAGTTCGGATACGCTGATTCCGCCTGTCTCATTCACGTTTCAAAGTCCTTTCAGCCGCATCCGCAGTGTTTGAAAGCAGCATGGCAATCGTCATCTTTCCGACACCGCCGGGCACCGGCGTGATCCATCCGGCTTTTTCCTTTACCTTCTCGAAATCCACGTCTCCGCAGACCTTGCCGTCAACACGGTTAATCCCGACGTCGATCACAATTGCGCCTTCCTTCACCATGTCTGCCGTTACAAAGCCGGCCTTCCCGATTGCAGCAATCAGGATATCTGCCCGGCGGGTATGTTCCGCCAGATTTTTCGTCCGGCTGTGACACAGTGTCACCGTGCAATTCTGCTGCAGCAGGAGCATGGCCATGGGTTTCCCGACAATATTACTTCTGCCGATGACGACAGCTTCCTTTCCGCTCAGATCCTCGCCTGTGGACCGGATCATGTACAGTGCGCCTTTGGGGGTGCAGGGTGTAACGCCTTCCGTTCCGGTCATCAGGTGACCGGCGTTGATCAGGTGAAACCCATCCACGTCCTTCTCCGGAAGGATTTTCGCCAAAGCGGCTGCTTCATCCAGATGTCCGGGCAAAGGCAGCTGCACCAGAATCCCGTGAATGGCCGGATCCCGGTTCAGCCGGTCAATCTCCGCTTCCAGCTCTTCCTGGGTCACCGCCGCGTTCATCCGGATCGTCCTGGACAGCATGCCGGTTTCCTCGCATCCCTTTCCCTTGTTCCGGACATAGATCTCGCTTGCCGGGTCATCACCGACCAGAATCACTGCCAGCCCGGGAATCACACCCTGCTCTTTCATGGCGGCCACCCGCCGTTTGACGTCTTCCTTGATTTCCGCCGAAAAAACGATTCCGTCCAGTATCTGTGCGCTCATACCCTTCTCCCCAACTGTTCAGTCATTGAATCCCGATGAAGCCTGAACCTTTTCCTGCCGAAGTGCGGCAAGCCCGATCAAAGCAACGCCGACAGCGTTGTCCCCGCTCATGTCCGGCTTTCCGAACACAGCCCGCGGTGTATGCCGCATTCCCTGCAGCCGTCGCAGAAGCATCTCCCTGAACAGTTCCGAGGACGCCACACCGCCGGTAACCAGCACATTCCCGAGTCCGGTTTTCACCGCCCCCGCGCAAAGCATCCGGGCGATGGTGCGTGCGAGCAGGTCGTAAATCTCCAGGGCAATATCTTCCCGTGAATGTTTCCCGTCCCGGATCCAGCGCTGAACCTGACTTTCGGCGCCGCTGAAATGGCAGGATAAGTCTCCGTTTTCCATGCTGCAACCGAGAAGTCCCTCGCAGCGGCCTTTCGCCGCCAGTTTCTCCAGCTCCGGTCCTGCGGGAAATGAAAGGCCCATGGCCACACCCGCCCGGTCCACAAGCTGTCCGGCGTGAAGGTCCAGGCTCCCGCCGATCTGTGTGATCGACTGTTTCCGAACTTCCAGCAAATCCGTCGTTCCGCCTGAAAGATGAAGCGCCAGGTAATCTTCCGAATCTTCAAGCTCACTTCCGGCCTTTGCTGCGGCCAGATGCCCCCGCTGATGCGTGGTTCCGATAAAAGGCACTCCCATCGCAGCGGCCGTCAGCCGTCCGAAGGAAGCGCCTGCCATAAACACCGGCATATAGGAATCTGCCCCGTCCCGCGGAGCCGTGCTGGCTGCCACCGCGCCGATCGAACCGCCCGCCGCTTTTCTCAGGCTCTCTTCCGTCGCGGCCAGCTGCCGCAGATGAGCAAAAACAGCTTCGTTCTGCCGCAATCCGCGTTCGCCGGGGGGGACAGGCAGCAGTTCCCTGAAATTCAGAAGAATCTCCCCGTCTTCATTCACCAGGGCAACGCTGGTTCTGTAGTTGCTGGTGTCCAGTCCGAGTACCGCAGTGTTCATGTCTGGTGTTCCCGGACAACAGCACCCAGAATACCGTTCACAAAAGGTTTGTCTTCCGGGTCGGAATACCTTTCCGTCAGTTCCAGGGCTTCGGAAACCGAAACATTCGCAGGCACGTCCGGATTGTAGAGAATTTCCCAAACCGCAAGCCGAAGAATCGTAAGATCCACCAGTGACATGCGGTCAACAGGCCATCCTTTTGCGGTTTTTCCGATGATTTCATCCAGCTCTTCCAGATGGCTCAGTACCCCGTTAAACGTTTCCGTAATAAAAGCCCGGTCTTCCTCATCCGGTTCTTTTTTCCCGATTTTTGTCTCTCCGGGAATCCCGTTCTCCCGAAGCTCATCGTATATCATCTTCAGCGTGTCTTCTCCGCCCTGACCTCCGGAAACTTTTTCAAAGATCATTTGCATGGCGGCGGACCGCGCGGTTGTTCTGGACATGTGTATTATTCTCCGTCTTCTTTTTCTGCAGTCTGCTGCTCTTTGAGTGCCTCAGCCATCACGGGCACCGCATGTTCTTCCTGTTCCCTGGTGATTTCGCTTTTCAGGTCAATGACCTTGGCTTCCTTCTCCGGGATAATCTTGTTGGCAGTGTCCTTGATAAACTCCTGTTTGTTTTCAACCGTACCCAGGAAAAAACCGATGCCGAAAAGCGCCACCAGCAGCAGTGTCTTCCAGAAACCGATCAGCATAATCAGCACGGCGACGCCGACCAGTCCCAGACCGATTGCGATTCCCATAGCGGGAGTACCCATTTTCAACTTTCTCATGCGTTTTCTTCTCCTTTCGATTCATCCGCTGCGGATGCTTCTGCTTTTGTATCATCCGTTTCGGACGCCGCTTTTTCAGCTTTTATCTTTTCTTCAGATGTCGAAACCTCCGCTGTTTCCGACGTTGCCGAAGTCTCTTTTTCGCTGCTCACAAGGTTTTCAGGCGGAAGCGGCATAATGCACGGTTCCTCCTGGGTGCTGAAGAGCTGCTGATGAATAGGCCGGTCGTCTTCTTCAAATTCAAGGCTGTTCCTCATGCTTTCGGCTGCCGCCAAGGCTGCAGCAGCTGCGGCGCTTTCGGAAACAGCCGGGGTTTCTGCTGCGGGCATCCCCTCCGGTTTTTCTGAAGGCGTTACCGCCTCTGCCGCTTCCGCCTCGGAAATCTCATCTGTTTTCGCGTCTTCCGTGCCCTTTGGCAGCCTGATCGGGGGCTCAATCAGAAAAGGCGCGTCCGTTGCGTCTTCTCCGGAGGATTCAATCAGCAGCCGGACGCCCTTGATCTCCACGCCGCTGCAGGCCGTCACATACTGCTTGATCTGCTTCTGCATATTGTCCACCGTCAGCGGAATGCTGACTCCGCCGGCTACAATTCCGCGGATAATGATCAGCAGGCCGTCCCGGTCGTTCTCAAGGCGTATGCTTTCCGCCTTGATTTCCTGGTGCTGGTCCACGCATTTGCGCACCAGAGTTTCCAGCGTTTCCAGGGAAATCGCGAGATCACCGTTTTCCAGCTTCTGAAAAACAAATTTGTCCTTCCCGCCCGGGTGACGGAACAGTACCGACAGGCAGTATACGCCGAGAATCAGCAGAATGGCTGCCACCACACCGATCAGGATTTTGCTCGGAGTCGTGTCAACGCTCAGCGCTCCTGTAACGGCGCCGGCCACATCCGCCCCGAAAAACACCTGTGCCACCAGCCCCGCGCAGGCCGCTATCAGAATCAATCCCGCAACAGCCACCAGAATACGGTCCAGAACGCGAATTTTCATGATCATTCCTCACTTCTCAGAAAAGTCAGAAAGACAGAGGAACACTCCTCTGTCAGAAAACAGTTCAGGCTTCTTTCTCCGGTTTTTCCTCGGTCGAAGGTTCAGCTGTTGTGTCTTTCTTTACCTTGGTGCTTTTGGTCCGTGGCTTTGCGGGTTTCTTCTCTGCCTGTTCATTCTCGGGTTTTTCTTCGGCTTTTTCCGCCGCTTTCCCCGTCGGTTTTTTCGCGGGCTTCGGCGTCTCCGGCTCTGTCAGCATCTCCGGTTCCGTGCTTCCCGCTTCCAGCGCTACGCTTTCAACGCCGGACTGCAGGATGTTGCTCTGAGCGCTGTTTTCTTTTTCAAAGCTCACGCCCTGAATATGGACATCCACCCGAACAACGTGAAGGCCCGTCATGGATTCAATTGCCTTCCGGACATTTTCCTGGGCATCCATGGCCGCGCGCTGAATCGGCGTTCCGTACTCGACAATCACATACAGATCCACTGCCGCTTCTTCCGTGCCGATTTCAACCTTAACGCCCTTGGTGACGTTCCGGTTCTTGTTCAGGATGTTTCCGCTGACGCTGCACATCCCCGCAATGCCTTCAACCTCGTTGGCAGCAAGCCCCGCAATAATGGCGACCACTTCGTTGGCATAAGTGATTTTCGCGGAAGGTGTCGTGTCGTTTTCCTGTGTTGCGGGCATCGCGTTCGTATCTTTCTTGGCAGCCATGCATCAATCCTCCTTCATTGGAGTTCACAATTCAATGGTACAGACTTAATATATTATATCAGATTTCCGTTTTTTTGGCAACTGACCCTCTTTGTTATTCGGCGTCCGCGGTTTCCGGTTTCTTTTCTTCCTCCGCAATCCGGATATGGAGCTCATCAAGCTGCTTCTGTTCCACCGGTCCCGGGGCGCCCATCATAACGTCCTGGGCGTTTTTGTTCATCGGGAAAGGAATCACTTCACGGATGGAATCCTCACCCGCCAGCAGCATCACCATCCGGTCCACACCGGGAGCAATGCCCGCATGAGGCGGCGCGCCGTAGCAGAAAGCATTGTACATGGCCGGGAACTTGGCCTTGACGTCTTCCTCGCCCAGACGAACCATCTCAAATGCCTTGATCATGATCTCAGGGTCATGATTCCGAACGGCACCGGAGGAAAGCTCCACACCGTTGCAAACCAGGTCATACTGGAAAGCAGTGATTTCCAGGGGATCAACCTCACCCGCTGCGGCTTTGTTCAGAACGTCAAGGCCGCCGTTAGGCATGGAGAAGGGATTGTGGCAGAATTCCAGTTCCCCGCTTTCCTCGCCGATCTCATACATCGGGAAATCAACAATCCAGCAGAATTCGTATTTTTCCGCATCCATATGGTTTGGGCAAAGCTCGCCAAGTTTACGGATCAGAACGCCGGCCGTTTTCTGCGCCGCGCCTTTCTTTCCGGCGGAAAGCGCCACGAATGTGTTCGGCTTCAGCTCCAGCGTACGGATAATCTCCTCTTTCTTTTCCTGCAGGAATTTTGCAATTCCTCCGCTGATCTCCCCGTTCTCATCCAGTTTGAACCAATAGCTTTTGTTTCCGCTGACGACTTCCACGTCTGCGCAAAGCTTATCGATCTGCTTCCGTGTAGCGGTAAAGTCCGTCACCGCAACGGCCTTTACGACATTGCCTTCAAACGGTCCGAATCCGCATCCGCCGATCAGCCCCGTCACGTCCGTCACCGTAAGGTCAATCCGCAGATCCGGTTTATCCGTCCCGTAAGTTTCCATCGCTTCCAGATAAGGAATCCGGCGGAAAGGCGCCGAAGACGCCGTATGATACTTTCCAAACCGGGAAAACACAGGCGGAAGCACATCCTCCAATACGGCGAATACGTCTTCCTGTCCGGCAAAAGCCATTTCCATATCCAGCTGATAGAATTCGCCCGGACTTCTGTCACCCCGCGCGTCCTCGTCCCGGAAACACGGAGCGATCTGGAAATAGCGGTCAAACCCGCTGGTCATCAGCAGTTGTTTGAACTGCTGGGGCGCCTGCGGCAGCGCATAGAACATGCCCGGATGTTTCCGTGCAGGTACGAGATAGTCTCTCGCCCCTTCCGGAGAAGACGCCGTCAGAATCGGTGTCGTGATTTCAAGGAACCCATGTTCCGTCATGGCCTGGCGAAGCGCGCTCACTACGTTGCACCGCAGCACGATGTTCTTTTTTACTTCAGGATTTCGCAGATCCAGATATCTGTACTTCAGCCGGATGCTCTCATCCGCCTCCCGGCTTCGGCTGATCTGGAACGGAAGCGCGTTATACCGGCACTTTCCGAGTACTTCAACCCCGTCCGGTACAACTTCGATATCGCCGGTTTCCATTTTCGGGTTCTTGCTGGCACGTTCCCGAACGGTTCCGGTGACTGAAACGACGCTTTCCTTATTCAGACCCAGGAAAATATTCAGGATCTTCTCATCTTCTGCCACCAGCTGGGTGCAGCCGTAAAAATCGCGCAGCACGACAAAGGCCAGGTTTCCGCCCACTTCCCGGACATTTTCAACCCATCCGCTCAGACGGACCTTTTCTCCGGCATTCTCCAGCCGGAGTTCATTACATGTATGTGTTCTGTTCTGCACTGTTCTTACTCCCTTTCCTGTCCGATCATCGTACGGACCGTTTCACAGGCATCCTGCACGGAAACTGTTGCTTCCTCGCCGCTTGCCATGTTCTTGATCTTTACATTGCCTCCGGCAGCTTCTTCATCACCGATGACGGCGGTCAGCGGCACGCCTGTCTTATTGGCATATTTGAACTGGGCTTTCAGGCTCCGCCCGCAGTGATCCAGATCAGCCCGGATCCCCGCCCTGCGCATTCGCTGAACCAGATCGAACGCATGCAGCCGGTTTTCACCCATATAGGTAACAAAGATTTCGTACGGACTTGTTTTCGGAATTTCAACGCCTTCCGCATCCAACAGCATCAGAACCCGTTCAAGGCCCATGCCGAAACCCACCGCGGGAATGTCCTGTTCCCCGATCTGCGCAACCAGGTTGTCGTATCTGCCCCCGCCGCAAACCGTCAGTTTACCTTCTTTCGTCTCCGTCACAAGTTCAAAAACGGTTTTCGTATAGTAATCCAGGCCCCGGACGATCCGGCTGTTCACCCGATACGGAATGCCCGCCTGTGTCAGGCATTGCTGCAGCTGATCAAAATGTGCCCTGCATTCGTCGCACAGAAGATCCAGCATACTCGGCGCATCCTTTGTGAGCTCCTGGCACTTCTTCTCCTTGCAATCCAGCACCCGCAGCGGATTCCGTTCAAAGCGTTCACGGCAGGTTTCGCACATCGAGTCAATCCGCCCGCCCAGGAACTCTTTCAGCCGGCTGTGATAGACCGGCCGGCACCGAGGACATCCGATACTGTTGATCTCAACGCTCAGGTTACTGACTCCCAGATCCTGCAGCAGATGATAGGCCAGCAGAATCAGCTCCGCGTCCGCCGTCGCCTCTTTCGCTCCAAAGCATTCCAGACCGAACTGATGATGTTCCCGAAGGCGTCCGCTTTGCGGATTTTCGTATCGAAAAATCGGGGCGTTCAGGTAAAACATCTTGCAGGGCAAAGCATCTGCGTAAAGGTTGTGCTCCAGAAAACACCGCACGGCTCCGGCTGTTCCTTCAGGCTTCAGCGTAATGGAACGATCGCCTTTGTCTTTGAAAGTATACATTTCCTTCTGAACGATATCGGTTGTATCCCCGACCCCGCGCAAAAACAGCTCGGTATGTTCAAAAACCGGGGTCCTCACCTCGCGGTATCCGGCCAAAGCGGCCGCAGCGCGCATTTTTGATTCAAGATACTGCCAGCGGTAGCTTTCCGCAGGCAGCACATCCTTCGTTCCCCGGGGAGCCTGTGTCAGCATAGTCACCCTCCTGTTCATCACGTCATAACTAAAAAAGTATATCATATTTTTCTTTCTTGTAAAACAAAAAACTTGACAGGACACTGAAATCAGCCTAGTCCGGGCATTATAAAACCCGGCATGCATTTTGCACGCCGGGGAATCGCCAGTCAAAGCACACCGTTCGGGCCCTTATCAATCACCACGAATAATAGGAGGCCTCCTCCACGCACTTCTGATGTTCACTGTCCACCTGATCCGAGGAATGCGTCTTGCTTTTGTAGAAATGAATACAGAAGTGACCGTCAAATCCGTTGTCGCTGATGGTGGAAGTCCCGTGCGGCATGGCATTCATGGATGCCGCATATACATGACCGTTGTACTTCACAAGCACCGGCCGCCTTTTCCATGTCCAGTGGCCGACAATGCTCAGAATCGTCTGCGTATCTGAATATGTATACGGTTCCACGTCCATGTGATTATATCCGGTCCAGCGTCTGCACGTAAAGACCTTCCCCGTCCGGCAGTCTTTCACCTTGAAAACCGTATGATGCGGAATGATATTGGATCCGCCCTTAAACCAGTTGACTTTTTCAGTCCCGCTTGAGGATGAACTGTCCGAAACCGCCTTTTTCGCGTCTGAGCTGTTCAGCTTGGCCAGCGTTTTGGAGTTGACCGAACCGGTAACGCTCAGTCCGTTCCGTTTCTGAAAGGCTTTCACGGCATTTTTCGTCATATTCCCGTAATCGCCGTCCGCACTGCCTTCAAGATACCCAAGCGCAATCAGCCGCTTCTGCACTTTCCGTACCGCGGCGCCGGTATCTCCCGGTGAGCAGGTTCCGTCCGAAGAGGATGAAGACGAGGACGAAGAAGATGAGGAGGAGGACTTGCCCGCCTTCACGGCACTGCTGCTGTTCAGTTTGTTCAGCGTTGTGGAGTTGACTTTTCCGGTTACTTTCAGCCCGTTGTTCTGCTGGAAGGCCTTCACGGCGTCTTTGGTCATGTTTCCGAAGCTGCCGTCCGCGCTGCCGCTCAGATATCCAAGTGCAATCAGGCGCTTCTGCACTTTCTTTACCGCGCTGCCGCTGTCGCCGATCTGGCAGGTTCCGTCCGAAGAACCGCTGCCGGAGGATGAGCTGCCGGAAGACGAACCACCGGAAGATCCACCGGAGGAAACACTGACATATTTCTTATATACATAGCCTGATTTGCCGTTGCAGGAAATCCGGTACCAGCTCCCGGAAGTATCTTTAATGGTAACCTTGTCTCCGGAATGAACAACGCCGACCACATTGCTGTCCGTTGATGCACTTGCCCGGATGTTCAGGGTGTCCGCTGTCACAGTTCCTGTCTGTGCCAGTGCTGAAAACAGGGGAATCAGGCAAAGGATGACGGCCAAAGCAAAAAAGTACATCAACTTTTTCATGCAAAGACCTCCTTTTCCTCGATAATCGGTCATATTTTATTACGAATTTATTACGATGTCAACAACGAATTTAACATTTTCTTTTGATTTATTACTCATTCGTA
>Ga0265298_10000955_pt1 | contig 43027 bp, 28 predicted proteins | sample AusTroGonzalo_MG_3_FD_193486 | JGI IMG/M metagenome (GOLD analysis project Ga0265298, IMG submission 193486) | Bovine rumen microbial communities from tropical cattle in Woodstock, Queensland, Australia - Gonzalo_01 | ecosystem: Host-associated > Mammals > Digestive system > Stomach > Rumen ... | reverse complement strand
GGTCCCTACTACACCCGAAAGCAAGATCTTTCCTCCACCACCGACGCAACTTACAACTTGGCGGTAACCGTGGAAGACAAGGACAGCTCTGGGCTTTACATTACCCAGGTGTTCCCCAACGGTCCCGGCGAAAAGGCTGGACTGAAGGTGGGCGACAAAGTCCTTGCCATAGACGCCACCGAACCCGGCGACGTTAGCGGATTCAACAAGCTCTCCACAGGAAACGATGGTGACAGCTTGTCACTAAAGGTGGTAAGGGAAAGCGACACACTCAACATCAAGGCACAGCTATTCTGCTACAATACCCCCACCGTGTTCGTGACCTATAAGGATTCCATCCCCGTAATCAAGATTACCGAATTTGCAAGCGCCAGTGCCATCCGTTGCGAAGACGCAAACGACCAGAGTTTTGAAGACGGCTCCGCAGACGAATTCGAAGCCGCCCTGAAGGCCACCAAGGGCCCCACGGTCATCGACCTCAGGGGAAATGGGGGCGGATCCATGGACCAATGCCTTGCCATGGCAGAAGAATTTCTTTCCTTGGGAGACACCATCTCGATACTCGAGTACACCGATATAGCTCCCGATTCCGTTAGCCAGTTGATCCGAAAGGACCTGGTCATAGCCACAAAAAATGGCGCAGGGAAAGGCCGTTACTACGTGTTCCTTGCGGACACCAATACGGCAAGCTGCTCGGAAGTCATACTTATGGGAGCCACCCTGAACTTGAAATCGCCCGTAGTGGGGCAAATCACCTATGGAAAGAGCATCGGTCAATACTACCTTTCCACCCTTGCCTTTGGCTACGGCATTATCACTTCCATGAAGATGTATGACAAGAACGGTGTCAGCCCCCATGACGTGGGAATCCTCCCCGACTACGAGATTGCAGATACCTTGAAGGCCCTGGACAAGGCGGTGGAACTGGCAAAGGCGGGCAAAGAAAAACGTTCCAAGGGTTACGGCACCAAAAGGCTCCACCACTTTACGGATGCCTTTGCCAAGAAGGCCACTGACAAAAGGGGCCTCCCCAAGGGCGGAGCCTACCGGTGGAAAGAAGCTCCACCCATGAAAAAGTAGTTTAGTCCAAATTACGCATACGCACCATCACGTCGGTGGTGTCGTTTGCCTTTACGGCAGGAGCGGCAAGGGTCGCCTCTATTTGCGTGCGGATTTCGGCCACTTCCCGCTTGAGGCGGGACAGACGTTCGCCTTCCAACTTGGGGGCGGCAATCATGGTCTTGGAGGCGGGATTTATCCAAGCTCCCTTCTCGTTCTTGAAACCCAGATGCAGGTGCGGACCGGTGCTGCGACCCGTAGAACCCACGCGGCCAATGCACTGGCGGGCAGAAACCTTGGCCCCAACGCCCACCCCGCGGGCGGACAGGTGCATATACCAGCTTTCGGAATTGTCCCTGTGGCGTATAGCAATCTTGTTGCCGCTGTACTGGTCGAAGCCGGACACCGTCACGATACCTTCGGCGACGGCGTAGACGGGCGTACCCGTAGGGCTACCGTAGTCAATACCCGCATGCATCTTGCGCTGCCCCGTAATGGGGTGGATTCGGTTACCAAAGGGGCTGGTAACGTGTAGGCGGTCCAGCGGATAGCGAAGACCGTCGTAAACCAGAGCCTCACCCGTCTCGGTGTAATGGGCGTTAAAGGAACTCTTGGGGTCCGGATCTTCGTAGCGGAAAGCTTCGTGGTGGCCCACGATGCGGCCCTCGAATTCGGCATAGACCACCTTGCCCGAAATCCAGATGGAATCCTGGTAGAAGGTCTCTTCTAGCAATATGCGGAAACGGTCCCCAGCACGGGCCAGAGGGAACGCCACCTTGCACTGGAGCACTCCGCTCACAATGCCCACCATGCGACCGGGGATGCCCACCTTAAAAAGGGTGCCGTTCAAGGTACTGCCCTCGGTAAGGGCACCCTCAAATATGGACTGACGGCGGACTACCGGCTTTTCGATTAAACTGTAAACGTAACCCGAATCGGTGCGGCTCAGCATGTGGACCGTGGCAGGGTTGGGAGCATAACGGAACCGTTGGACGCTACCCGCGGAATCGAGGGCCGCGTAAAAGACCTGGCCCACGCGTAACTTGGAAAGTTCCACGCTGTCCTGAAGGGCAAGCACAATTTTCCCACGTTCCTTTTCGTTAATCTGCATGCGGACCAACACCTGGAAAAGTCCATCCCCTGCACGAACGGTATCGTTTTGAATAATCCAATCGGCCGGAAGCGTCTGGTATTTTTCCAGTTCGGTGTTCAAGGAATCACGCCTGGCCTGCAGGGCAGAAACTTCCCCCTGAATGGCCTGTATTCTTTCTTGCTCGTTGCAAGCCACAAGGAGGATGGACAAAAGGAGGAATAAAAAAGCGCTACGTACCATACACCTACAAAATGCTGATGTTTTAAAGCGGGGAATTTCAACGCAAAAATAAAAATCGCCCGCGAACCTTCGGGGCGACTTTTAAAAAACTGGACCTAAATCCTAGTTTGCTGCGGGAGCAGCGGCGGCGGCAGGCTGAGCTGCAGGGGCTGCGGGCTGGGCAGCAGGTGCGGCAGGCTGAGCAGCCGGAGCGGCAGCAGCAGCGGGAGCTGCGGCAGCGGGCTTAGCTTCGGCCTTGGGAGCAGCAGCGGGAGCTGCGGCAGCGGGCTTGGCTTCGGCCTTGGCAGCGGGCTTGGCTTCGGCCTTGGCGGCAGGCTTGGCCTCGGCCTTGGCAGGTTCAGCCTTGGCGGGTTCTGCAGGAGCAGCGACGGCGGGCTTAGCCTCGGCCTTGGCAGCGGGCTTGGCGGCGGGCTTTTCAGCCTTTGCGGCAGGCTTGGCCTCGGCCTTGGCAGGTTCAGCCTTGGCGGGTTCTGCAGGAGCAGCAGCTTCGGCAGGAGCGTCGGCAGCACGGGTGGCGATCAGTTCCATTTCGAACACCAGGGTGCTGTTGCCTGGAATCTGCGGTCCACGACCACGGGGGCCGTAAGCCAAGTCGCTAGGAATCCAAGCGGTGACCTTCTCGCCCACCTTCATGAGCTTGAGCATTTCGGTCCAACCCGGAATCACGGCGCCAATGGGGAATTCCAGAGGTTCGCCACGGTCAACGGAGCTGTCAAACTTGGTACCGTCCAGAAGCGTACCGGTGTAGTGCACCTTCACGATGTCGCCATCCACAGGAGTTGCACCCGTACCCTCGGTAATTACCTTGTACTGGAGTCCGCTTTCAGTGGTCACCACGCCTTCGGCAGTCTTGTTCTGGGCAAGGAAGGCTTCGCCGGCGGCCTTGTTGCTGGCAGCGGCAATGCTATCCTTCTTCATCTTTTCAGCCTGGCGAGACTGGGAGAGTTCCGTCAAAGTCTGGAAGATGGTGGAATCGGCCATGAGCCACTTTGCGGAATCCTGCTTATAGCGTTCAACAAATGCCTGCACAAAGAGGTCCAGGTCCAAATCGATGGAATCACGAGTTACCAACTGGAAGTGGGCCTGGTTACCGAAATGGGCACCCAGGGCGTAGCTGTACTTGTCCTTTTCCGTCACCAAGGCAGTCTTGGTCTTGGGACCCTGGCACAACTGATCACAACCTGTCAAGACAAGTGCAAGCGCACCTGCGGCAACAATCACTTTTTTATTCATGAGTTATCCTTCCTTTTAAATAGACGTTGATAAAATAGCAAAACTTTGACCGACGGTAGCCAAAAAATGCTAATTTTTCAAAGAAGAATTCGTATATTATTGAAAAGCGTTTGTTTTCTAAGGAATCTGTATGTGCGGAATAGTCGCCTATATCGGTCAAAATGAGGCCCTCCCCATCTTAGTCGGTGGGCTCAAGAAACTGGAATACCGAGGATACGACAGCTCGGGCGTGGCCCTTGTCGATGGAGGAGTCATAAAAACGGTCCGTGCTTCCGGCAAAATCAGCGCCTTGGAAGGCAAACTCAAAGAAACTCCCGTGAGGGGAAATGTCGGTATCGCCCACACCCGCTGGGCCACACACGGTGCCCCCACAGAACAGAATGCCCACCCCCACACCAGCTTTGACGGAAAGATTTCCATTGTCCACAACGGCATTATCGAAAACTATGCCAGCCTAAAGGCAAAGCTTATTGAAAAGGGAGTCTGCTTCAAGTCCGAAACGGACACCGAGGTAGTGGCCCACCTGATTGCCAGGAACTACACCGGAGACTTGAAAGAAGCCGTTTTGAAGGCCCTGTCCCTTATCGAAGGAACCTTCGGCCTGGCAGTTATTTGCAGCAACGAGCCCGACACCCTAATCGGAGCCCGTCGTGGAAGCCCCCTGATTCTTGGAATTGGCAGCGAAGGCGACTTTTTCCTCGCAAGCGACGTTTCCGCCATTATCAACCACACCCAGAAGGTGGTGTACCTGGACGACAACGACGTGGTCCAAATCAAACGGGACGGCTATTCCATAGTGAACCTCAATAGCCACGAAGTGAGCCGCGACGTGCAGGACGTGGACTTCGATGCGGAATCCATCGCCAAGGGCGGTTTTGCCCACTTTATGCTCAAGGAAATCTTTGAGCAGCCCGAGGTCCTGAAAAACACCATGCGTGGCCGTCTGCTCATTGCCGAGGGCAACGCCAAGTTGGCCGGTCTGGACACCAACATCAAGGAACTGCGGAACATCAACCGTATTATCATTACCGCCTGCGGCACCAGCTACTACGCCGGCATGGTAGGCGAATACATGATAGAGGACCTGGCGGGAGTTCCCGTAGAAGTGGAGTACGCTTCCGAATTCCGCTACAGGAACCCTATTATCAAGCCGGGGACCTTGGTCCTGGCCATTTCCCAATCCGGCGAAACGGCAGACACTCTGGCTGCATTGAAAGAAGCACAGCAAAAAGGTGCCACCGCCCTCGCCATCTGTAACGGCGTAGGTTCCACCATCGCCCGCACCAGCGACGGCGGCGTTTACCTGCACGCTGGGCCCGAAATCGGCGTGGCCAGCACCAAGGCATTCACCTCCCAGGTGGCAGTCCTTGCCATGATCGCCCTGTTGCTCGGACGGCAACGCAGGCTCTCCTTCGAGGCCGGTGCCGACATCGCCCGTGCCATGACGGAACTCCCCACTTTGGTCGAAAAAACCTTGCAGCTTTCCGATTCCATTGCCGAAATCGCAAAGCAGTACGCAAAGGCCAACAACTTCCTGTACCTGGGCCGCCACTTCAACTACCCGGTGGCCATGGAAGGAGCGTTGAAGCTCAAGGAAATCAGCTACATCCACGCCGAGGGCTACCCCGCGGCCGAAATGAAGCACGGACCCATCGCCCTTATCGACGAGAACATGCCCGTGGTGGTTGTGGCCCCCAAGGACGCCCTGTTTGACAAGGTTATCAGCAACGTGCGTGAAATCAAGGCCCGTGGCGGCCGCGTAATCGCGGTAACCACCGAAGACTGCAAGCCTTTGGACGAATTTGCGGACCATTTGATTAAGGTCCCCAAGACCCTCCCCATGCTCATGCCCATGCTCACCTGCATTCCGCTACAGTTGCTGGCGTACCACATTGCGGTACTCCGGGGGAACGACGTGGACCAACCGAGGAACCTGGCAAAAAGCGTGACGGTGGAATAGTGTGGAATGTGGAATGTGAAGTGTGGAATGTGGAATTAGGGAGGTGTCATCCTGAGCGGAGCCCGTAGGGCGAAGTCGAAGGATCCAGGCCCGAAGTTGCAAATGTGAAGTAATTGGTTGTTAGGATGGCAGAACTGGAAGAACAGGAAGATTACGAAGTACGCATAGGAGCCTTTAACGGTCCTATGGACCTTCTCCTGTACTTGGTCCAGAAAAAGGAAATGTCCCTGGACCAGATTCCCATTGCAGAAATCGCCGACGACTTTTTAAAGTGGGTGCAGCAGTTTACCGTGGCCGACCTTTCCAAGGCCGGAGACTTTTTGTACATGGCGAGCCGCCTCATGGCCCTGAAGGTGCAGGAACTGTTGCCTGCCGAGGAGCGGGACCCCGCCCTTATCGAAGAATACAACGAGGACCGCGAAAAGCTGATGCAAGAGATGCTGGAGTACCAGCGTTACAAGCAGGTGGCCGGCGGCCTCCAGGAAATGGAAGGCGAAAACTTCGGGACGTATTCCCGCGGGCGTTTGGAAAAGACCCAAAGCGATGACGAGACCCTGGCCGATGCCAACATTTGGCAGCTGTTCCGCGCCTACCAGAAAAGTTTAAAGACCAAGATTTCGGAAACCATCCACCACATTGAACTGGACTACGTGACCATTCAGGACAGGCAGCAGGCCATCAACAACTACCTGAATGTCCATGGCCGCGCCCTGTTCGAAGACCTGCTGGACAACGACAGTCACCCCATTGTGGCTGCAGTGACCTTTATGGCCTTGCTGGAGATGATCAAGACCGACGAGCTGGTTTTCCGCCAGAGCGAACTGTTTGGCCCCATCTGGATTTACCGCAAAAAGAACAACGAGGAATTCGCCGACGAAATGGCTAGCGAGACCGTGTTCTTCTCCAAGGACCCCGATGTAAAGCCGGGGCTGGTGGAAGAAATCCGGAAAGAAGCCACCGCTCGCAAGGAAACGGGCAGCGTAGGCGACATTGCCGCCGTGATGCGGGAAGTTTTGCTGTGGGCGAACCGCGGGCAGATCGTTACCGAGGAAATCCTGGACGCCATGCTGGAAGGCCGCGAAGACCTGAGCGAAGTGCAAGAGGACCCCTACGGGGATGCGGCTGACGATTCCGCAACTGCCGAGGATACTGCCACAGCCGAGAGCGCCGCCGCAGGAACCACGGAAACTGTTGCCGAGGAGCCAGCCCCGGCGCAACCCGAAACCGCAGCAGTCGAAACCGCCGCAGCCACGGAGGTACCTACAGCAGCCGAGAGTGCCGCAGTAGCCGCTCCCGAGATTCAAGAGGATGACGACAAAACAATTCAGCAAGACCCTGCGGTGGAAGACGAGGACGACACCCTGGAAATCCACGGTGCCCAGGACTAAATGTCTACTCTTTTAAATTGACTTACTTCTGGAACGTCGCCGTAAACGTGTCGCCGTCTTTCGGGGACACGAGCCGCGGGTTGTCCTTATTGCCATCGGTCCAGCCCGTAAATACGTAACCTGCAGCGGGGACTGCTTCCAACAGCATATCGTTCCCTGCAAAGAACTTTCCCGTGTAATTCGTGCTGGGGAGTTTCATGCCGTCCACAAGGACCTTGCCACTGCCGTTTACCTTGATGGTGACATCAATATCGTCACCCAAGTTAAATTCGGCACGGTATTCATTGCGGGTGGTTCCCGTACGAGTTACTCCGTAAGACGTGACATAGGAGCCAGTCCTGTCAAAACTGGAATAGGGGCTACCCGGGCGCACAAAGGTATTCAAGTCACGGTCCATTTCCGAAGAGGGAATCTGACTGTTTATCCGTTCTACCGCTTCGTTGACTCGCTCGCTTGTCAAATAGCTGGTAAGCAGGATGGCGGCATGGTTAATGAACAACCGTTTAAAATCCGGATTCTGAATCAGCTTGAGGTATATACCCGCCAGGCAACCATCGCCATTGCAGTTGCGCTGGCCACCCCTCTTCAACCAGGTAAACATGCTGTTAGTCGTAAAGTAGTCTGTCCACGGCCACCCAAATCCATGGTCCACGTCAAAAATCATGTACTTGAAAGGCTGCTCCGGCGATCTCCATGCACGGACATTGTTATCGGGCCAATCCCCGTTATGGATGTAAATTTCCAGGGTAATGTAATCCGCGAAGCTACCTATATCAAGCATGGTCTGTGCTTGAGCGTAATTGCTCTTGGCAATTTGCGCCTCGGCGGCATCGGAGGTATCCGTCTTGAAATGGTTACTTCCCGCAAAAAGGGAAAGCATCGCGATATAGGAATCCGCAGACTCCCCTCCTGTCGCAGTCACTTCCTTGCTCAGGTGCTTTACCATATCCACCTGTTTGGAATCTATGCCATAGTTGGTTTCCACGAAATGTTCGTTCAACCTTTCCCGCAAATCGTGAATGCCGTAATACCTACCGTTATAGAAAACCACCACCATGCGGCTACGCTGGTAATCTACAGTAGTTCCCTCGGCAAGGCTGGTAAGGGCAGCATCCCCGTGGAAATCCCCCACGTAGCGGTTTCCGCCATTACGCAGGTTGAATCCCTTGAACTTGTTGGCCTCGGGCCGTGCCGTAAACATGCTGTATTTTAAGCGGCCGTCCTCATATACCTTCCTCATTTTCACGGACACGGACTTCTTTTCGTAAGTACGGCTCCAGCCACCCATCAGGGATATTCCCGCATCAATTTGCCAAGTTTTTTTGGCACTGGAACTTCCGTTTTCAAAGAACTCCACATGTACGGGATGCTCCGCCTCTTCCATAAGTCCCGGGGCACAAGATTTGGGGTTGCTGCCGGCGCAACCCGCCTGGTAGATGTAATTGAGCTGGAAAAATGCAGGATCCACACTGATAGCTACCACCGGCATGGACACCGTCTCGTTGATAAAGAAGGTGTGGCTTGCCTTGCGGACGATTTCTCCATCCACGAATTCCGCACAACGGACAGGTGTGTTCTGGGTAACCGTGTAGGGTGTGGTAAATTCATCCGAGCTTTCCGTGGGCATGGAGCCGTCAAAAGTGCAGCGGATGGTCCCGCCCTCTTGTGCCGTGGGCACGGGGATGGTCAATTCGGAATAAAATCCGGCAGGGGGCAGAAAATGGACCTTGGTATCCTCTTCCTCGTCGTCACCGGTAATGTCCTTTTCTTCGCCACTGCTATTTTTTCCGCTGTCCTTGCCGGAGCTGCTGGATTTTGGAGAATCCTTGCTAGAACTATCTGACGATTTCATTTCTTTGGCCAGTTGGTCCAAGTACCATGTGTAAAGGGAATCCGAAGCCAAAATGCTGTCGGGAATCACCTTGCCATCGGGGCCAATGACTTCGGAACCCTCGTCGGGCTTGCTTGCGGAACTGTCGTCGCCGCAGGCAGAAAGGACAAATGCCAAAAGGCAAAGGAAAAGAGAGACTGACACGAATAAAAATCTTTTTTTCATCATTGTACCCTCCCTAATCCATTAGGCAACGGACGGAAAATCCGTTTACGCTATCGTCCGATGTGAATCCAGAATAATAAGAGTCTTCGCCGACACCATATAGAGAACCATAAGAACCAGAGCTAGACTGCAACCACCAACCCGTAATATACTGCCAGGTCGTAAACTCATCGGCAATTACATCGTTTTTCCCTGCAGGCAAGGCGGTAAAACCGAAGGTGTCCTCCCCGCCCCATTCTTGCGCCTTCAGGTTTTCAAAATCGTCACCCACGGTTTCAAGGAGTTCCTCGAACTCGGCTCGACTTGGCAAGTGCCAACCTTCAGGGCAAACGCTCTGGGCCTGCGTTGCCGAATACAGCCGTCCATATTTTGCACAGTTGTCCGGGTCATTGTCAAAGCAGGCCGATCCCGTAACTTCATAATTCAGGTTCTCCGCCATCCAGACCTGCGAGCCGATTAAAACAACCCGGTACGTCTGCCCGCCATAAGTAAACGCCTGTACGGATTCACTTTTTGCCACGCCCATTCTACATGCAAAATCCTGAACAGAGCCTTCTGCATTTTCCACGGTTACCACAGGCACATAGTAACCGCCTTCGGTAAAGGTCCTTGTAACAACAGTCGGGTCCGTAGCATCCACCACATAGTCATCTTGCCAGGTATAGGTCAAGGGTTCCGCCCCCTCGCTTGTACAGCCCGTAACCGTCCAGCGGTAAGAAACCGCGTCCACTTCGGTAAGGTCGTCCGATTCCGATAGCAGCTCGGGAGAGCAGGTACAGTCCGTTATTTCCCTGGGGTGCACATTCAAATCGGAGCAAGCCAAGGCCGTTTCGGTGGCCTGTCCCTTGTCCAGAACCAAAGTAGACTGGATTATTCCAAACTCCGACTGAGTCATTTCCGGAGACGCCTGGTTGCTGGTAGAAATCAAATTCCCATCCTTGTCCCTAAAGGTCCATGTATAGGATTTTGCCGTCGGTACCGGGAACACCCTGGAAGTCATGCGCCAAGAAGCAGTCTCTCCTTTGTGGACAACGCTGGATTCGGGGCCACAACTAACAGCGGAAGCCGAACATATGGTATCCCCAGCATAGACCAAGGAATACTTTGCGTAACCCAGCGGGTCCGTCCCGACGTCAATGCTTTTGCTGGCCCAAGACCACTCATAAGCATCTCCACAGACATATCCGTAATCCGGATCGTACGTGCACCTTGAAGTTAAAGAGGCCTCAAGGGTTTCTTCTATGGATACTCCACCCGTAGAGACAAGGGTAACATCGATAGAGGGAACATCGTTGGGAATCCCGGTTATGTTACTGACACTGAATCGCTCCGACAAAAAGCTGCAAGTCGCACCGATTTTTCCCATCACGGAAACAGCCTTGCACTCAGGTTCCACGGTTTGTCCGTCGTTATTGGTCACCGTCACTGTGGGGGCGTACTTGCCCGCAAACTCGGGCGAACCCTGGGCCGACGCAGCCGTTCCCGAAGCTCCATTGCCCCACTCGTAAGTAAGGGGCGTACCCCCCGTACATCCCGACACGGTCCAGGTGGCACTTACAGTTTTACCCTCTTTAAGCGTCAAGGCCGTCGCATCGGTACTGCATTCACAGCCTGTTGTCTGGATGCCCGTCACATGTACTCCGGGGCAAACGATTTCATCACTTTCCGATTCCCTACCCACATTGATTACCAGTTTTGCCCTATAGGTTCCACCACGGCTATAACTGACCGACGGTGCAAAAGCTTCTGACGTTTTTTCGCTGGCATTCTCGCCAAAATCCCAGGAGTAGGTAACCACAGTTCCGCCCATATTGACAAAGGAGTATTTTACCTGCTGACCCTTTTCCACCTCGTTTACTGACACTCGGCAAACCCCGCGAACCTTGGTACCATCGTCTTCTACCTGAACCGAGGAACTGGACTTGGGTTTAGCGGTGGACGATGAACTTTGTTCAGCTTGAGACGAAGAACTTTCCTTGGCCTGCGATGAGGAACTCTTTGTCATAGTGGCTGCAAAAGCCGTCACTTTTTTCCCGCCCACATACCAGGCGCCATCCTTGCATTCGTAGGCCGCCATTTTTCCAAGCACATAGACATAGCTGTTCTTGGAGCAACTCGGCAAATCCGATTCCGAAATTACGTGGGATGAAACCATCACCCATTTTTTGGAAGCACAAGCTACCAGGTCATTGAACAACACGGACAGCTGGCCTTCCCTTTGGGATGTACACGTCTTTAAGGAATCCGAAGACTTGACGGAATCCTGAACCAAAGCCTCTATAAAGCAGTCCACGAATTCACGCTCCGAGAATTCCTTGCCCTTGGAATCCAGCCAAGTCCCCGCCTTGCACTGATAAATGTTTCCGCTAGCCTGAACGTAGAGGCGTTCCCCTTCCGAGGCCTTGTCGCAGGCGTGTATGTTGCAAACGCCACTTACTACACTGTCTGCGCTATCCCAGGGCAGTTCCCGAGTTTCTTCGTTACTGGCCTCGCCCTCTTTTTGGGCCCCTGTTCCAGAGGAATCGTCTCCGCACGCCAAAAGGAGCGCGGTACCCATGAGCACCGGGAAAAACCAACTGATCTTTTTCAACATAAACACTCCAAAATCAATCCCAGTTGATACTGGGAGGAGGATCCTTCAGGTCCTTGTTCTGCTTCGCCGCCTCAAACTTCTTTTCCAGGAGTTCGGCACGGCTTTTCTGCGCTTCCTTGGCGGCGGCGAACTTGGCGTCCAGTTCGGAGCTGCGAGATTTCTGCTGTTTCAAGAAGTCATCGAAAGACTTGACTTCCTTCTTGAATTCCTTGTGGGAAAGAACTTCACCGGTATCGGCGTCCACCACGATTTCGCCCTTGCACATGGGGCATTCGATAGTCAAGGTTCTCACCGCCATAAGGCCTCCTAGTCCCTGCGGCCGCCGATTAGGCCCGCACGGTACGCCCAGTAGAGCAGTTGCAGAATAGAGGAAATAGCCGCCGCCACATAGGTCAGGCCCGCTGCAAAGAGTACGCCGCTGACCGTATTGTATTCCCGACCCTGGGCCACAATGTCCATACGGGCCAAGGCCTTCTTGGCACGGGAAGAGGCATCAAATTCCACGGGAACCGTCACCAGGGTGAAAAGCGTCGCAAGGGCAAACAGCAATACGCCCACCACTGCCAGGGAATAACCCAAGTTACGACCCGCGCTCATCAAGATAATTCCCAAAATCACCAGCCAAGGTCCCAGATTGGAACCGATATTTGCCGCCGGCACAATAAAGGAACGGAGCCACAGGGGGAAGTACCCTTGGGCGTGTTGGATGGCGTGTCCTACTTCGTGGGCGGCAACGCCAGCAGCACTGGCATTCTGACCGTAATAGACTTCCTTGGACAGGTTCAAGGTCTTGTTCAGGGGGTTGTAATGGTCCGAAAGGAACCCCTGATGTACCAACACCTTCACGTCGGTAATGCCCGCATCCATCAAAATGGCCTTGGCCACGTCAGCACCAGTAAGCCCGCTCATAATGCGGACTTTTTGACCCGCAGCAAAACGGGACTTGACCAGCATGGAGACTGCGCCAGAAAGCACCAGCGTCACCAGCAAAATGGACATGTATAAAGGGTCGAACATCATATCTCTATTCTCCTAAGAAGAATATACAAAACTACATATCGCCGGTCTTGATGCCAAAACCGTCACGCAGGTGGGTCAGCACTAATCCGAGCACCATATAGAATACAGACAAAGTTGCCAGGGGCACAAGGTACTGGGCCGCTTCGAAAAGGCCCGCCCCCCGTTGTTCAATGGAAACCCAAGCCGAGATGGCAAAGGTGGAGGGAACCAGGCACGAAAGGGTCTGCATCCAAACGGGAACCTGTTCTGCAGGCCAGCTGAAATTCGACAGGAACAGGAGCGGGATAGACACGTAAAGGAACAGCTGCATGCTGGTTTCGCGATGCACAAACACCTGGGACAGCACCATGGCAAAGTTGATGACAGAAAAGAAAAAGATGAAGGCAAAAACTATCATAGGCAAGAGTTCTCCCCGGCGAGGGAAATCGAAGACCTGGTAGACCACGAAGTGGTAAAGTACAATAAAACTGCAATAATGGATAAAGTAAGCAAAAGATCGCCCGAAATACCTGAAAAGCAGGATTTCATTCTCATAACTGGCATCCCGCTGCAACTTACGGAACTTGCGATGGGCTCGGGCACCCCCAAGTACGCAAAGGCCCATAATCAAGGTCTGCTGCAAAATCATGATTAACACGGAGGGCACCACGTAGTTGGAATAACTGCCCGTATTGTTGTACATAATCTGGATTCCCAAGGGAATAGGATCCCGCATGGCCATGGCCTGGGCCGCAGGGACCTTTTTCGACAGGGCTATGCGTTTGACCTTGGTAGTGGCCCCGAGGGTCAAGGCACAGGTGGCAAAGGCCGTGGAGATGTTTCCATGAAGCATCACATAGGCACCGTGGGTAAACACGTTGATGTTCACGTTCTGGCCCTTCTGCAGGTCCGCCTCAATATTCGGGGGAATCACCATGAAACCGTAAATTTCTTCGTTGGCCATGGCCTCTTCCGCATCACGCACCTGGTCAAAGACATGACGGACGCTCACCTGCTGGGCAGCATCCGCCATGTGCACTAAATCGCGAGCCATCTTGCTATGGTCCAAGTCCACCACGGCCACGGGAATCTCGGTAACCGTCTGGTACTTGTAGGGCAGCGGATAATAGAAGGCGTAAAGCACGCTGGCCACCACCAGCAACAACAGGGCCGCCGTATCCGTATAGAACAGCTTCCATTCGTTAAAGGCCACCATAAAGAACCGCTTGAGGATATCAATCATGAGGATCCTCCGGCGTTTCCGATTGCGGGTCCGACTGCGGATTCAGCAGATTCAATTTCAATCGTGAAGTCTTGCGTTCTCCACGGGGCTTACCAATACCATGGTTTGCCGGATTCAAATCGTTGTAGACCGCACCAATGGCAGCCCAAATCTTGTCCTTGGTCTTGCCGTGTTCCCGGACCCAATCCAGTTCCTTGTTCCTAGAAGACGCCCAGCGTACGGCAAGGAGCCTTGTGGCCAACAGCATCCAGAACAGTGCCATGAACAAAAGCGTCACCAAGCAGTCCCAGGCGTGGGGAATCCCCACGGGGCCAAGTAGCATAGCAGACTGTATCTTGAGTATATGCGTCAGGGGAAGCAGGTAGGCGTAACAACGTACCACAAAAGGCATGCCTATCAACGGGAAGGTCTGTCCCACAAAAGCAAAGGCAGGCCCGCCAATGACGCCAGAAACACTGGAGGACACGCGCATGTTTCCCGTAATCCCCACAAATGTGGCACCAGCACCAGCACTGGCAAGAACCATGGCCAACTGGCCTGCCGACACCATGATGAATTCCTCTGGCGACATGGGAGAGACCGTTCGTCGGGCATAGACGTAGGTGGCCATGAAGGAAACCCACTGGATAATGACAAAGGGCAACATGGTGGCGGTAAAAAGCACCATGCGGGACTCCCCCGCTATCTTGAGCATGTCACGAACCGTGTGTTCCCTGAAGGGGAAACTGAATACGTAAACCGCCCCAAGTATTGCCGCCATGTGAAAAATGGCACTTACCAATCCAAAACCCAGGAACCCCTGGTAGTTTCCTTCTTCGTTGCCAACGGCGTGAAGTTCCACCCGCACGGGGTTCGCGATACCTGCAGTAAAAAGCCCTTCGCCAAGACTGCTCACCACCGCACGGATTTCCTTGGTGGCGAAGGAATTGGCCAAGTAGTTCTGCCCGCTGGAAAAGACGGGGATTACCGGCGCCTCGAGGCGAAGGGCGCGGCGTTCCATGTCGTAAGGGATGACTACAAAGGCCTGCAGTTCCCCACGAACCATGGCCTGTTCGCATTCCGCAAAATCCCCGCACATCTTGGTTACGTGCAGCACGGGGTCTGACCGAAGTCCGCTTTCCAGCTTATACGCCAGCTGGGACGCATCCTGCTGCACAATCCCGATGGGCACGTGCAGTATGGTGCGGGCCGAAAAGAACTCCACCATGAACAGGGATACGCCCACAGGCAACAAAAGAATTACCAGCCACAAAACAATATCGTGGCTAAAATAAACTTTCTTGACCGTATCGAAAAAGGCCTTGATCACGACCTAGGCTCCGACCGTTACTACTTCAACTGTTCCAGCGGGAGCAGCACGCTCATGCCGGGGCGGAGGTTTTCCAAGTCCACCGTGGGCCGCATACGTACTTCAAAAGTTTTCAGGTCAAATCCACCGCTCTCCTTGGAACTTTTCCAGGTGGCGTAATCCCCCACGGGAGCGATGTAGGTCACTTCCATCTCGGCGGCCACTCCCAAGGCGGGAATGGGCAGAATAAAGGTCTTGCCCTTGGTCACGTTCTTCAAGTTGTCTTCCCGCAGGTGGAACACCGCCCAGGAATCCTTCAGGTCCGTTACGGCGATAATGGGCATACCCGCCCCCACGACCTCGCCCTCTTCCACCACCTTCAGGGTGACCTCACCCGCAATGGGGCTCTTGATTTTCGTCTCTTCCAGGTAGGCGTTCACTTCGGCGTTGGCACCTTCGGCCTGCTTGACCAAAGCTTCTGCCGCTTCCTTGTCTTCGGCACGGGCGCCCGCCAGGGCCATCTCGTACTGGGCACGGGAAGCATCGGCGGCACTTTGGGAAGCCTTCATCTGAGTTTCGGCTTCGTCCCGCTTTTGCAGGGGCAGCACACCTTCGTTGTAAAGTTTCTGCACACGTTCATAAGTGCTCTTGGCCAAATTGGCGGCATCCTGGGCACGGTCCGCCATGGCCTTCAATGCGGCCACATCTTCGCGGCGGGCGCCATTCTTGGCCTTGTTAGCCTGAGCCTTTGCAGCCCCCAGTGCACCTTGAGCCTGCATCTTCTTGGCCTCGATTTCGGGGCTGTTGATGACCGCCACCAAGGCGTTCTTCTTGACGGTCTGTCCTTCACGGACCATAAGTTTTTCAATGCGACCGGGAACCTTCCCCGCCACCAGTACACGGCGGGCTTCCACCTGCCCTTGAAGGTACTTGTCCTTGGGCTTGGTGGCAAAGTTCTGCAGCTGGAGCACGGCGGCCACCAGCAAGGCCACCAAGACCACAATCGCAATAATCTTGCTGACAAACTTTATCTTGAACATTATTCCTTCCCCACAGTTTCGTTTTTCAACAAGTTCCCCGCCTCGGCCACCTCGCCACTAGCTTCTAAAAGGCCCAGCCAGGCAATAACCGCATCGTAATGGGCTTTCAAGTCCGCCACCTGCAATCTAGAAAGGGCCAGTTCCGCATCCACCACGTCCAATCCCGTGGCAAGTCCGGACTCGTAAGCCAGTTTTTGACTACGCAGGGCCTCATCCGCAAGTTCGCGGGTCTTCTTCAGGCTTTCCAGTCGACCCTTGGCGTGCTCCAACTCCCGCCAGCGTTTTTCCACCAGCAAGCCAATGTTATCCAGAGTCTGTTCTTCCATGCTGGCAAGGGAGCGGTCCAAAGCCTTGGCATTTGCCACCTTGGAACGGGTCTCACCCCCCTTGAAAATATCCCACTGTGCCTTAGCCCCCACAGCCCATTCCGGCTCCAGGATAGTCAGGTCCTTGGTGTAGAGTTCCTTGTAGGCAAACAGGGCCACCGTGGGGAAATAATCGGCACGGGCGGCACTCACCGCATCCTGACTGCGCTTGCGTTCCGTACGGAGCTGGCGAAGTCCCGGATGGTTCTCCTTGGCCTTCTGCTTGATTTCTTCCATGTTCTGGATGCTCTCCGGAGCCTCCACCGGAGTCACTGCAGTAATGCTGGTGTCCGTATGCAACAGGCTTGCCAGCGCCATCCGGGCCAGGGACTGGTCCCGCAGGGCATCGTCATAAGCATTCTCCGCCTCAGCAAGAGCCACCTCAGCCCGGAGACGTTCCGCCTTGCTAATCTGGCCACTGGCCTCCAGCTTCTTGGAACGTTCCAGATGGTCTTCCAGATTCTTCTTGGTGTTCTCACGCATCACCGCCAATTCTTCGGCAAGCCGGAGCGTAAAGTACTTGGTGGCCACATCCATCAGGATGGTGTTCTGGGCCATATCGAAGGCCGCCTTCTTGGCGTTCACGTTCTCCTTGGCAGCATCGTAGGCAGAATAAATCTTGAGTCCCGTAAAGATGGGCCAGATGGCGGTAACGCGGGCGTTAAAGAACAGCTCGTCCTGGACCTTCATCCTGAATTCCGCGTCCTCTATCCTTTCCTGGACAGCATCGGCCTTTTGCTGGACCGCATCACCATACTTCTTTCCTTTGGCATCGGCAATGCTCTCTACCGTACCGCCCAGCTTCTGCTCCGCAAAGGCTTCTGCCTCGGCCTGGGTCATTCCCTGAGCAATGGCTCCATTATAAGCCTGTTTGTAAGCCCGGTTGGCCTCACGGTAGGCTTCCAGGTAGGCCACGGAATAGGCCGCATTGGCTCCGGCTGTTCCCACACTGCTTGCAAGGTTTCCAAGTGACGCCTGGACATCTCCCAGGTCAATATAGATGGGGTCGTTAATCCTTGTAACGCTGGCGCTCAGGCTCACCGTGGGCATAAAGCGGGAACGGGCCTCGCCCTGGGCACTTTCGGCCATGTCCACCTTCGCCTTTTCCGCTTTTATCTGGGAATTGCTGGACTTGGCCATTTCCAGCGCCTCTTGCAGGGTAATAGGCGCAGACCAAGCCAGCGCCACCCCCAAAAGGATGTACAAAAGACAACGTTCCATGGCCCCTAAGATAGCAAATCCAAGGAGCAAAGGAACTTATAAAAAGATTATGTTAGGTGATTTAGACAAACTATTTGCCTACGGTGGGGTCAGCCACCTTCCAGGCAGAGGCCTCGTAGCCCATAGTCTTGTAGTCTACGCGTTGCAAGCTCTTGCCGTAGCCGTCCGCTTCTTCAAAACCAGCCCAAGTGTCGGAATACAGCGTGGCATCAGACCAATCGTAGTACCACTGGACCATAACTTCACCCTCGACTTCGTCGTAGGCAAAGGGTTCCTTGACCGCAACGGTTTCACCGCGGTTAGAGAGCTTACCCTTGTACAAGAAGATCTGCACGTCACTTGCAATGGAGTAATCCTTGCGGATGGCAGCAGTATCGCTTGCCAATGTATCCGAAAGGAGCAAGGCACGGCCACCCTTGGGCAATATGGCACCCGAGGGGAATTCCATATTGATGCCTTCCACCTTCCAACCCTTACTTCTGGAATTCTTGGTTACGTACAAATTCACATCGGCATCACCCTTGTTCACCAGTTCCATGAACTCAAAAGGCACGGAGCCAGAGGTAGGCGGATGGTAGTAGATTTCGTCGATAAAGAGGGGTCCTACCTTCAAGGCGGCATTGGCCGCACCTTGGGTAGCCTTGCTCAACGCCCCCTGGGCCGTAGAGCCATCACTGATGTCCACAACGCCACTGCTCAGTTCGCTAGCGGCCAACAGCAGGCTAGATTCTACACCCGTCTTTTTACCACCTGAGGTTTCATAGAGGTAGTAAGAACCACCATTGGGATGCAAGATAATCCTGGCTCCCCAAACCTTGTCGTCATTGGCCTGCAACGTCAAGTAGCCCTTGGCAGGAACTTTCCCACTGGCAATGGTCCAAGAGGTATCACGGTACTTGGATTCAAGAATCCAACCCGAAATGTCCACGTCAGCGTCGCCTGCATTGTACAGCTCCACCCAGCCATCGCTGGTTCCCAAAACATAAGGCTGAATTTCGTTCAGGCGGACCTTGGTGGGAGTGACGTATTCGTCGGCAGCACCGGGGTTACCCCAATCCTTTTTACTTGCAGCCCAAGAACTGGCCTGAGCGGGGTTACCGCTTACAAACACCAAGCTACGTCCCTTGCCGTCGGCAAGGCTGGGCCACGGAGGATCCTTGCTAAAGGCGCAGCTTACGTCACCAGAACCCGTCAACTTCACGTCAATGACATCCCCCTCGTTAGAGAGTTTGCCCAGGGAATCCGTCTTCACGTCTATGTCCCAAGGGCCAAAGAGACGGCCCTTGAAGTCCGGATACTTTTCGTGGAACAGAGTGGGGTCGTTGGTCACCACGATGTACTCGTTAACGTCCAATGGTTCTGCCGGGAAGTAGTAAGAAACGGCACCGTCCAAGTGAAGGTTGTAGTACTCCATGTCGCTCATGGCAGAACCGCCCATAATTTTCAGTTCCACCCATTCCAGGGGGGACTTGTCAGGAGCGTTGTACATGATCTCGGTAACCATAACATAGGCGCCACCCGCGTCAGCGGAAGCCGAAGAATATTCCGGCTGGTCTTTTCCGCCGCCCTCGCCGCCGCCACCATTTTCCGGAGAACTGCTACTGCTGTCATCGGAACAGGCCGACAAGGCAAAGGCAGTCACTGCCATCAAACCATAAAAAGCCACTTTTTTGAGAAGCATACTGCCTCCTATATCGCGGATAACCGCAGTTATAAATTTCCGGCAAGCCGAGTCCAATAGGGATCCTTGAAATCCTTGGGGTGTTCGTAGACCCTGGACCATTCCGCCGCCGCATTACCGAATTTAGAAAAACCACCCCGACGCAGGTTCAAAAAGCGAATCAAATCAATCATCCAGAAAGGCACCTGGGAACAGGGGCACTTCAGTTCCAACACCGCATCGCAACCGGGCTTGAAAAAACGGGGAATGCCGGTGGAATGCATGTAGTGGGGATCCACCGTGTAATCAAAGCCCGTCTCTTCCCTAAACCGCATACCCGTATCAATGGTCACACGGGAATACTCTTCCCGCAGGCCAAACCAAGCACGACGCTTGTACTGGGTCAAGAGCCTGGGGTGGGCATTGTGCAAGTGGGTCTTGTACAAAAAATCCTTCAGGTACTTGCGGTCCGTTTCGCTCTTGCAGGGCCAATCTTCGGGTTTCATGTTCCAGACTTCGCCGGGACTGATTCCCTTGATGGTAGCACGACTCTTGTAGCAAACTTCCTTCACCTTCCGCTTGCTTTCAAAATGGAAAGTACCATCTTGAGCGGGGTGTTCCCCGTAGGTGCGGATGCGCATGTTGAAGCGGTCCAAGAGCCTTGCCTTTTTCCAGCCCAAGAAAGTCCAGCGGTCCGAATCCAGATACAGGTTGGTAATCCAGTAAAAATGACCTGGAGTAATTTGCGAGTAATGGTCCTCTTCGCAATAGGGCGCAATGAATTCGCCAATACGGTCCGCCCACGCCACAGGAATGTGGTACTTGAGCTCGAATCGCTCCAACAGGCTAAAACCGCGGGCTTCCGCCATTACTTGAGGCCCTCCCGCAGGTGGTTCTTCACATCGGGCCTTGCAAAGATTCCCGCATAAGTCAGTAACATCAGGTAGCGTTCATAAATGTCGGACTCCAGCCTAATGGCCTTCAGGTCGCTTTCCAAAGCACTCTCGCGGGCACGCAAGAGCAGCAGCGGGTCGGCACCGGCCGACTGGGCAAAGTCCTCGAACAGGTTGCCCGCATTCACCTTTTCCACAAATTCCTTTTGCACTTTCCACTGGGCCACCAACGCCACGATTTCTTCGGACAGGCGGGACACCTTCTGGGTCAGGCTACGGACCGCATCCAAGTAATCGCTTTCCGCGTCCAGTTCGTCCACCTGATTCCGCAAGGCATTGCCGTTGTTGTCGTCAAAGAAGGGAAGCCTTACCGCCAAGTTCACAAAGAACTTGTCCTTCAGCTGGCGGTCGTCATTATCGGGTACCAGGAATTCGGCAGAACCCCCGCAGTTGATAGAAGAACAACCTGTTTTGTCTTTCCAATCCTCGTAATAGTCGCTGTAAGTGCCATAGGGACCCACATCACCGGCATCCAGCTCCTTATACTTCTTCATCAAGGATTCCACCCTCAAGGCATAACCTATGCCTATATGGGAAATGTAATCGTTGCCCTTGGACAAATCCCGCTTGGATTTGGCCTGCTCGTATTCCATCTTGGCTTTGGCCTTCATAACCTCAGGGAATTGGTCGTTCACGGAAATCCCGTCTTGCAAGCCCTTGGCAAGTTCGTCCATGGTGGGGAGCCACGAGGTATCCAGTGCCACGGAATCAAAGTCCGGAATCCAGGAGCGCATCTTCAGTTCTGCATCCCGCAGGGCGGTGCTGTCGCCCATAAGTTCTGCACGGCGGGCGGATTCCTGTTCCAGCGCCACAATCAAATCCTGGGAGTTGAAAGTCTCACTACCTGCTTTCAAATGCAGCACCTCTATGCGGTCCAAAACCACCTGGTACAGCTGCTTGTCCACTTCCGCAATCTTGCGGCGGTTCACGTAGCGCAAAGCACGCTCGTAGCGGTCGTAAAGCAAGTAGGAACGGTCCACCGCCAAACGGGCATTCTGGTAATTCTTGTGGGTTTCGTACTGACGCTTGTCCGCCGACCCCACTCCAAAAGCCTTGGGCTTTAAACGGAGTTCAAAATCGTGCTTTGCAAAGCTGAAACCGTCCAGCTGGTAGCGGAATTCCAGGTTGTCCCACAACTTGGTACCCACATCCTGGGACGCTGCCTGGGAGCGCTTTTCGGAAGCCTGGTACACCGGGTCCTTGTCCACGGAACCCACCAAGCTTTCCCAAGTCAAGGGTGCAGCAAGGGCACTGCCAACAAAGGCCGTCGCAAAAGTCGCTATGAAAAAAAGTCTACTTTCGAACATTTCACAGTCCACATTAATCTTCAGCATTTCCAAAGATGGCATCCATTATCTCGGTCGCCAAGTCCTTAATCTTGCCCTCTTCAGAAATGGCCACCATCTCGCCCAGCAAGAAGGGATTCTCTTCAGAAATCTTGATGGTCACTTCACGTCCATACACGGGCATGTCGGGCATTTTCCACATACGGTCCGGGAACACCACGATACGGCTGGAAAGGCCAACCACCTCTCCCTTGATGGGGTGACCCGTGCCGCCCAGGGTACGGACTTCCACATCCTTCCCCAAGTTCATGCGCTGGTAAACCTGCTCGTTGATGTAGCCACGAATCAGGGAGGGAGACTTGTGGGTCAGGGTCACGATAGGCGTAAAGCTGGAAACCTTTTCCCCTTCACGGACATTCACGCTGCCCACCACCCAGTTTTCCTTGGCAATCTGCACCAGGTCCGCCTGTTCCTGCTTCAACTGTTCCAATTCCTTACGGAGGGTGGCTGCCTCAGTGACTCCACTCCTGCGCTGGAGGCTTCTGCTCCCCTGCAAAAGGGCAATCTGCTCGTTGGCATTCTTCTCCGCCATGGCCAGTTCATCTTTCAGGTTCTTGATGTGGAGCGCCATAGCATCGTCACCGCCCGCTTTGGCGTTGCTGGCAGACAAGCTCTTGAGCTTGGAAGAAATTTCCTTGTTCTTCTGGTATTCCGATTCCAACCGGTTGATTTCAAACCGGAGTGCGGAACTGCGGGTGGCCAGGTCCGCCTTCACAGAGGCCACACGCTGGTCGATTTCCGCCTTGTTCAGGCTGCTACGACCCTCGATGGCGTCTAGTTCGCGGGTAACCTCGTTAATCCTAAGGGTCAAATCCGGGCGGTTCAGTTCCACGATGGTGTCCCCCGCCTTGATTTCCTGGCCGGGCATCACGTGGACCTTCACGATTTCGGTAGCGCTAGGCACGCTAATGATGGTTTCGGAGGCTTCCGCAATGCCTTGGAACAAGGCCACGTTCCCCTGGTAAAAATACCCCAGGCCCACGATGGCCGCCACCGCAAATAGCCAGGCGATAGAAAGCTTGCGTTTGTAGACAGAAGAAATCAGGAATGTATTCTTAAAGCCATGGTTCCTCCCCTACATGTCCGTGGTGGCGTCCTGCATCATGAACTGGATGTCGGACAACCCCTCTACCTTGGAAAGTTCCGCCAGAACCTCGGCTGCGGGCTTGCTGGCCTTAAGTTTTATCTGGTAGGCCACGTCTATACGCTCGCCGCCATTCACCTCTCGCATGGTAATCAAGATAAAGGTCTTTAGATTCTTTCGCAAAATCTTTTCCGTTTCCAGACGGGGTTCAGAAGTGTTGGGCATGGCAAAGCGGAGCATGCCGTCAAAGAAGTGCTTGGTACCAAGACCCGTACGGGAAAGCAAGAAAGCCACAATGCAGAACGCCAAGGTCCCGCCCACGGCAGCCCCCCAGGCGTACACGCCACAACCAATGCCTGCGCCCAAGGCCGCAAAAATGAACATGATGTCCCGCGGATCCTTGAAGCTGGTGCGGAAGCGGACAATGGAAAGCGCACCCAGCATACCCAGACCGCGGCCCACGTTGTCACCGATGGCCTGCATCACCGTAGCGGCCACCACCGAACTGAGCACCAGGGCCTGCACGTAGTTCCTGGAATAGGAAAGCCCCAAGAAGGTCCTTTCGTAGGTCCAGCCGATAATGGAAGAAAGCACAAAGGCCAACAGCAAGGTATAGGCCAGGGTAATGATAGTGGCGTTAGCCGTACTGGATTGGACAGCCAATAAGTCGAGCATAGAATCTCCGTCGTTTTAACAAATAAAAGATACTTTAATAGGGAGCACTTTTCCCATTTTTTTCGGTAAAAAAAACGACAAATAAAAAGCCGAAAAGCCCACCAGTAAGCAAAACGGGAACAAATCGTCCCGTTTTCTAAACAAAAAGAAACAAAGCCCCCCATTTAGGGAGGCTTTGTTCAAATTGCGAAACAATTACTTAGCAGCGGCAGCCGTATCGGTAGCAGCGGCAGAGTCCTTAACTGCGGCAGCACTATCAGCAGGCACAGCCACGGTGCTGTCGGCAACAACTGCAGCGGTACTATCAGCGGCAGCAGGGGCGGCCTCCACCACTTTTTCAACAGCGGCAGGGGCGGCAGGAGCAGCCTCGGCAGCCTTGGGCACCGGAGTACCGAAGAAGTTCACCTTGGCCAGGAAAATCATCATGACCCAAGAGAGAACCAGGCCGGAAAGACCCATCACGATACCCGTCTTGGCCATGCCGTTGGTATCGGTGTAACCGGTAGCGTGGGCCAGGGCGTTAGGCGGCGTAGAAATGGGCAGGCTCATGCCGAGAGAACTTGCAAAGGCAACGGACACCAGCAGGGCGGTAACGCCACCCAGGCCAACCAGGTTGTCCTGGCAAGCAATGCCCACGGCGCAAAGGATGGGAACCAGCAAGGTAGCAGTAGAGGTGTGGCTCATGAAGTTGGCCATAAAGAGGCAGATAACACCGCAGCCAATCATCAAGGCCAGCGGAGACCAGCTTGCAAACGGGATGGTCTTGATGAGGTGGGCGGCAAGACCCGTGGCATTGAGGCCAACACCCAGAGCAAAACCACCGGCCACCAGCCAAAGCACGTCCCAGCTCATGGCATTCAAGTCCTTCTTGGTAATCACACCCGTAAGGGCGAACACTGCCATGGGAATCATGGCGATAGCATTATCGTTGATACCGTGGACTCCCTTACCGGTCACCCACATAAGCACGCAAACCACGAAGGTAACATAAACGATAATGGCCTTGGGGCTGGTGTCGAACTTGCCCGCACCTTCGATGTTCAGGACCATTTCCTTCATCTTGATGGGGTAAATCTTGATGAGCAACAACCAGGCAATCACCATCAAAACAATCACATAGGGGATACCGAAGGCCATCCACTGGCCAAAGCTCACGGGGTTGGCCACCAGGTCACCGCGGGCCACGGCGTCGTTCAAGGCACCCAGGGCAATGGCGTTGGGAGGCGTACCGATGGGGGTACCCATACCACCGATGTTTGCACCCAGAGGAATGGCAAGGGCAAAGGCGGCCTTGCCACGGTCATCTTCGTCAAAAAGCTTGAGCACCGGGGCCAAGATGGCAAGCATCATGGCGGCGGTAGCGGTGTTGCTCATGAACATGGAGAACACGGCGGTAATGAGCATAAGGCCCAAAAGCACGAACTTGGGGTTCTTGCCGAAGGGCTTCAGCAACACGCGGGCCAGGTTCAGGTCCATCTTGTACTTGGTGGCTGCGGCCGCCAAGAAGAACCCGCCCAAGAAAAGCATGATGATGGGGTTTGCGAAGGTGGCCATGATAGACTTGTGGCTGATCATGGTCACACCGTCCACGCGGAACGGGGTGAGGGCCGAATCCGACATGGTGACGATCATGAGCACGATGACCAGCATCGAGGTGGACCAAATCGGGAACGGTTGCAGAATCCAGAAAAGGGCCGCCATCACGAAAACGCCGATAACGCGGATTTCGAGGGGGTTGAGGATTCCCATGGGGCTTGCGGCATCGAATCCAAGGGATTCGTAGGGCAAGAAGAGAGCGGCGATGGCAAGCACCGACGCAATGATGAATTTGATGAATTTAGCCTTTGTCATAACGGGCGCAAATGTAGAAATTATAGGTGGGTATGGCAATACAAAAAGCCCCCGGTTTTAACCGGAGGCTATTTTGTAAGTCAAATGTAAGAGGGCGCTACTTGACGGCGATAGAACCGGCGGCCTGTTTGCTACCCACACGGACACGGACCATGTAGAGGCCGGACTTGGGGGCCTGCAGGGTAATGGCGTTAGAGCCGGACACGGCAGTTCCGCTAGCCGAGGAAAGGACCTTGCCCTTCATGTCGAGGATTTCCACATAGGCACGAGAGCCTGCCAGGCCTTCGGAGACCTGGAAGCCCACCTGGAGGGAATTACCCATCTGGAAGGCACGGAGCCCGTTCAGCTTCTGGGCCACCGTCACGCGGGCAGAAGGTGCCACACGGACCGTAGCGGTCTTGGCCATGCTTCCCAGAGCCACCTTCAGGGTGTCCCCTTCGTTCATCTGGGTCGTTTCGCCGTCAACCGTCACGAACACCTTGAGGCCCTCGGCATTCAAAGCACGAATACCTTCGAAGTGGAGGAAGCCCATGCGGTTGCCCGAGGCATCCAGGGAAACGGTCCATTCGTAGCTGTCGCCGGCGGCCTTCTTGAAGGACTTGGAGAGGCCCTTCTTGCCTTCCCTGATGGAAAGGTTCACACGGTCGCCCATGCCTGCAGGGGGTTCCTCGGAGGTCCAAGCATTTTCGGACACGCCCAAGATGTTCCAACCGTCGCGCTTGCCTCTGGCATCGCTAAGTACCGCACGGATGGCCCAGCGGTTCTTGCCAAAGGTTCCCACGTCCACGGTCTTTTTCAGGGGTGCTGCCACCTTGGCTGCGCCATTTTCATCCACCTTGCTTACAAATTCAGGCCTTTCGGGGAGCTTCCAAGTGCGGGGGCCATTTACCTGGACCCACACGGCACCGTAAGGACCTACCACATTCACCGGCTCGTAATCACTCAGGCTGTCATTCCAGCTCAAGAATTCCACGTCGGGCTTCTCGGTAGCGTCCTTCTGGCTGGCGGCATTCTCGCCATACAGGTCCACATACCAGCCATAGGGGTTAGCCACCATGTTCCAGCCACTATAGAGGCTGTCCAGCTTCCAAACCACGGGATTCTTGGGGGCGTAAGCCGCCTTGCGGGTCACCAGAGGACGACCAGAGAGGGAATTGTACCAGTAGCCCACCAGCGGGTCCACCTTGCCGCCTTTCTGGAATTCCTGATACTGCCAAATCACGCCAAAGGGGCTGGTTTCGTCCCACCAGAAGAACTTGGCATCGTCACCTTCCCAAGCCACGGAATCCATGTCTACGTTGGCCAAGGAAATCATGTGCCAGCCCGAATCCTGGACAGAAGCGATTTCCGCCTTGACTTCGAAATCTTTTTCAAACAACACGGATTCCTTGCCCCTGACCAGAGTTGCCGTCAGCAAGTAGTTCCCCGGAGCAAGCGGGTAGTACTCCCACTCTCCCGAATAAGGAGTCTTGGTAATGGCCTCAGCAAGCAGGGTATCCACTATGTTCTTTCCGTCGTCGTTTTCAAGAACAATCCGGAGCGTGGCACCACCGGCACGGAATTCGGTAGTCGAGACCTCGAGACGCACGGCGTTGCCGGACTGCCACAAATCCTTCTTCACGAATTCCACAGGAGTCTTGTTGTCCTCTACGAAGTAGGCCACAAAGGACGCCTGGGAAATGTCGCCGGACAGGGTGTCCCCTTCATGATAGGTGGTGGTATCGCCCTTCACAATCATGAGCAGGGAATCCAACACGAATCCACTCTTGGGCTTGCCAACCACTACGAAGTTGTCGCCCTTGGTACCACTGGGCAGCAGCATGGTGCCGTCCTTGGCAAAGTAGTGGACCTGGGAACCCGCGGCCTTGCCATCGGAATCCTTCAAGATTTCCTTGAACTGCACGGTTCCGTTGGTGGCAGTGAGCTTTGCCTGCTTGTAGCCAAATTCCTGGACGCAAATCTTGGCAGGGACCCAGAAACCATACAGGGAATAGGTTTCCGCCCGACTGCCGTAGTCCAAGGAAAGCATTTCGGACAATTCAAAGTCAAACTGCTGGAAACCCCACCAATTGTCTTCTTCAGCAAGGTACTCATCCCAAATGAATTCCTCCATCTCCCTTTCCATGCCTTCCATTTCTTCTGATATAGAGGAAGGCACCCAACCTGCAACGCAGCGGTCAGCAGTATAGACCCACTTTGGCAGGTCAATGACGTCGTCTTCCGACTTAAGTTTGTAGACTCCCTCACGGGGCGAATTTTCGCCATAAAGCACGCTATCCCGTTCCGAATCGAACACGATGTTGTAGGTCTTGAAGGTGTAGTTGGCAGAGAATTCCATCTCGCCATACGCCATGTCAGATTGACCGATGGTGATTGCCGCGCCTTCCTTGATTTTAGTCAAAGTGGGTTCATCATCCCACGACAGCTTCTTGGAGAACGTGATGTCGCCATCCAGTTCATAACCAGGCATTCCGTCGGCATAGACCTGGAATATGTATCTGTTGGTATCGGCATAGGGCACCAGGATTCCCAAAACGCCAATGTCTTGCTGGGTGGACGGGTGCCTCAAGGTATCGCCATTCCAAATCTGTTGCAAAACTATATTTCCCTGTTCGGAATTGTCCTTGATAACGTAGTTGTTCCAAATTTCCCTGTAACCCGTTTCATCGTCTTCTTCCTCGCGAACGCGGAACCCAGCGTCATACTCACGACAAAGTCCCATGTCCGTTTCCCAGCTGGCATAAAGCGTTAGCGACTTGGAGCCGTCCTTGTTCAAAACGAACGGGATAAACTCTTCTTCTTCAGCATACCCACTCAGTTCATCAAAACTGACAACATAGGGTCCATCGTAAGGGTCGGGGGTCCAATAACCGCTATAGCAGGCATCCGTCCTGTAAACTTTCCACTGGTCTTGATTAAAGAACACGTCTCGACTGTTGCCCTTGGTATAAGTTCTCTCCTCCAATTTGTTGCTGAAAGTCGCGCCAATAAAGGGCGGATTGTCGGGGCTGTAGTTGGCATCGAACGTCACACGGTAGGTATTGCTCTTCACCTTCGGCAGGAACCCGACAAACACCGGGTAAGAGGCGTCGTAGTTCCGCACAGACTCTATGGCGTCGAACAGGTTTGTCAGGTTAATGAATTGATCCTTGCCCATGCGTACAAAGCGGGCGTAGGAAACTTCGTCTGAGGCATGCTCTTTCAATATGGCCTGAATCTCTTCCGGCGATTCCAATTCAGTCAACGTGTCGGTAAGGAAAGGAGTGTCCAACCCTGTTTGGAACAGGCTGTACAAAGCCGTTTCCACCAATTGTTCCGCAGAAGAAGCGCTTCCAAGATTTGAGCCCACGGCCACAAGCCCCACCATGTCATCTATATCTCCCCAGAAATCCGAAGGATAAGCCGTCTTCAGGCTGGGAGAATAGGGCAGCGAAACATAGGATTCCATGGCCTCGTAAATCAGCGTGGACATATATTCCGAAGGCGTTTCCGAAACAGAGACTGTTCCTGGGTAGAACATGGTGAACCCGTCTTCATTGGCGTTCTCTCCCCCGATCCAGGCTTCTACGCTCCCACCGCCAATGTTTTCCCCATGAAGGTCCGCCACAAACAGGTTTCCGCCCAAATAGGACCGGTTCATGTCGGCATTATACACCACATAGATGGAATCTTCCGAAGTCAACTGGACTCGACCCTCCAAGAACGACTTTGCGAAGAACCTTCCATAGCCATCCGTCGACAGGTAGAGCAGTTGGCTATTGCAAGACCCGCCACTGCACTGCCGCACATAAATTTCGGGGCGGTAATACTGGATATATCCTGGCTGAGACGGTGACTCGTAAGCAAGGAAGGGAGCCGCACTCATACCATCGGCTTTAACCGTTTTGACGGGATCCCCCATATAATAGTAGCCCGATTCATCTATATCTTTTAAGGGTGTCACCTCGACAACATCTATTTCTGACACCGACATCTGCTGTACTCCGCCGTTCCACAGGCTGTAGACCACCGGCACTGCAAAATTTTCCGAGAGGTTCAAGTCCATGGGAGCACTAAAGACCGTAGATGTCTTTAACGAGAACACCTTTGTCTTGTCGTCCCAGCCATTTGTCTCGATGTAGCTCCAGAAGTAATTTTCACTTGCCATCTCTGCAGCGGCAGCCTGCCAGGTACTGTTGGAGAGTTTGCCCGTGTAGTCGGTGTAGACTCTAAGGCTAAGCCCATCGGCATTTTGTGTCGCGCCGGCATCGAGCCACTCCTGGATTTCAGAGGAGGGGGCGTTCTCCACATATTCGCTACCCGCCATAAAGTTGATCTGGTAAATGGGCTTGAGTTCCGATGTGGCAAACACCGGGAATCCGCTGTTGACGCCATTCTTGCGGGACCACTGCTTGTAGCCACCGGACACATACGGGACATCGTCGTTGTCCGACACGCCATTGAACCAGACAGCAAAGGCGTCGGCCTTCATGGCATTCGGCTCTACGTAGCCACCATAATTGCTGCCATCTAACAGCAAGCATTTATAGCCGTAGGATGGACCCATATATACGGGATTGTCCAAATTGCAATTCGTGGGCTCAATCTTTCCGGAAATGGAGTTGCGGTAGTTGTAGCCACCGCCCAGAGGGTGGTTCCCCCCAAGGCTCCCATAGCCATTTATCCACGTTGAAGAAAGATCCGAGCCGTCCAAGTACAACCACCCCGCCACATTTTCTGCCTGGTAGTCCGTTGCACCATAGTGGTAGTTGAAGCCCGCATACCTGCTGCCATTTTCACCAAAATCCATTTCACCGGCAAGGAACCCTATGTAGTAATCACCGTCCACATAGGAAATGTCGCCTGTAGTATAGGTGTTGATAATGTAAACGTCTTCATTTCCATCGCTACATGACAAAGCACCCACCAGACCGCCAATGTACCCGCTTATACTCTGGGGCGTTCCCGTAACAGGCGGTTCCTCGCAATCGGGATCCTCATCATAGTCACACACGGGGTCCGTCACCTCGGGCAACAGGGATATGGATTCCACGTCGGAATGGACTTTAAGTCCCGAGACGCCCACATTGTAAATGCTCGCACCCGAATTGGCCACAGCCACCAGACCACCCAAGCGAATCGTCAAGTTGTCCCAGTACTCATCATAGTTGTATTCTTCTATGGAAGAAGCAATGGTTCCATTGGCGGCAAGGACATCCACATTCTCGCCTAGGATTTTATTGGCTCTCAAATTGCCAACAACGTAACCCGCCAAGGATCCCGCCTGGGCAGCAACGACTCTCACATTCTTGAGGGTAACTGCGTCTATGCTTAAAGACTGGCCAACTCGACCAACTGCCACGCCCGTAGGCACGGCATAGTAGGGTTCACCATTGTTTACCTTGATATAAACATTTTCAAAATTCACACTATTAACATATCCTTCATTCAAAGAGGCAAAGATTCCCACACCAAGGGAACTATAATCCGCCTCGTACTCACTAGATATGCCATCCAACACAAAGCAAAGGTTCTTGATGGTGTGATTGTCGCCCCCCAGTCCCGAACTATAGTCCGACGGTTGCGGCAAAGGCCTAAACGTCACGGCACAGGAACTGTCCGCATTCACACCGCCAAAATCGATATCGGTAAGCAAGTTCAGACCGCTGCGCGCCGATTGCAATGCACTTGCCAAATAGGACCAGGCATCTACACAGGTTCCATTTGGGCAATGAGTTTCAATAGATGTCTTGTAGCCCCCAGTTTGTTCGTTAATTTGAGGCTCAATAGAAGCATCGTACCACAGGTCAAAGCAGGTCTCGCTATACACGCCCCCATCAATCTCGCCAGATTGCGGAACATAACTGCTGGGTCGCTGGGACAGGGCCAAATGGCTGTCATCGACGCCACCAAACTGTACGCAGAACTTTTTCCCGGGAACCGCCCCAGACACCGATTCCTGTTCTTCGGCAACGCCGCCCCCTGCAGCAAAAACGGAAACCGATGCCAAAAGCACCATAATGGCAACAAAGCCGATTGGGTTCCATCTACGTTCCATAAATACCTCTCTCCGGGGAAGGCGGTCCCTCCCCTCTCTTTTTCTTAAAAATAACATATTTATATGGTTTCTATGGTGCGACGGCGGTCACATGTTGCCCAAAATCACATTTGGCCCCGAATTTGTTATATTATTCAAGAAATTGGAGAAAAAATGCAGGATTTGGACCAAACCATCGTCACACCGGGCAACACCATCCCCTTCAGGGCGCTGGAGTTGCACCCCCACCTGATAATCCTGTACCCCCAGACCCAGTTCAAGCAGATCGCCCTCACAAAGGGGACCGTGGTACTGGGTCGCGGCGCTGATGCCGACATCCGCTTGGACGACGAACTGGTGAGCCGCAAGCACTGCAGCCTGACTTTTGATGGCAAGAACGTCACGGTGCAGGACCTGGGAAGCACCAACGGGACCTTCGTGGACGGGAACCCCGTAAGCAAGATGATGCTGGACTCCGACAACCGGCTCCAGCTGGGCAAGCACGTCCTTAAAATCGACTTCAAGGACGCCAGCGAAGAGGCCTTTGACCGGGAACTTTACGAGGCGGCCACCATGGACCCCCTGACCAAGATTTCCAACCGCAGGAACTTCTTTGACCGGAGCTTGGGAGAACTGGCCCTGGCCCGCCGGAACAATTACTTTGTACACACCATCATGGTGGACGCGGACCATTTTAAGCACGTGAACGACACCTGGGGACACCAGTGTGGCGACATGGTGCTAAAGGAAATCGCCCGTATTTTGAAGGAAGAAAAGCGGGAATCGGACCTGCTGGCCCGTTATGGCGGCGAGGAATTTTTGCTACTTTTAAGCGGAATCGGGGTGGAAGACGCCAAAAAGAGCGCCGAGCGCATCCGCATGGCGGTGGAACGGCACCGTTTCTCCTGGAAGGACACCATTATCCCCGTGACCATTTCCCTGGGACTAGCCAGCAAGCAGGGCGAAAATATCGGTAAAATCGAGGACATGATTGCCGAAAGCGACCGCCTGCTTTACATAGCAAAAGAGGGCGGCCGTAACCAAGTAGCCTGCGAAGCATAGCTTCGCAATGTGAAATGTGAGATGTGAAATTACACATTACACATTCCACATTACACATTTGTTATATTTGGCGCCGAAATGTCAAAACTGAATTCCGAGCGCCTCAATTCCTTCGGTACCGCCAGCATCCCCAAGCTGGTGTTGCAGTTTTCGGTCCCCTCCATCATCAGCATGCTGGTGAATGCCCTATATAATATAGTGGACCGTTTTTTCGTGGGCCAGGGCGTAGGGAGCCTGGGCATCGCGGGCATTACCCTCTGTTTCCCCATCTGCCTGTTCATCATGGCCATGTCCATGATGATTGGCGTGGGCGGCAACACCCTGTTTTCCATTAGGCTTGGGCAAAAGAAGTACATCCAGGCAAGCATTATCCTGAACAACTCGTTTAGCCTGCTAATCTTGATGGCGGTTACCACCTTCACCTTGGGTGAAATCTTTATGGAACCGCTGCTGAAGCTATTCGGGGCCAGCGACCAGACCCTGCCGGTGGCCACCAGCTACATGCGGATTTTGCTGTGCGGCGCCCTCTTCCAGACCATCGCCCCCGGCATGAACCACTTTATCCGTTCCATGGGGCACCCCAAGACCGCCATGTTCCGGGAAATTACGGGGGCCCTGACCAACATTGTGCTGGACTGGCTGTTCATTATGAAGTTCCACTGGGGAATCGAGGGCGCCGCATGGGCCACCATCTGTTCCCAGCTGGTGGCGTCGGCCCTTATCACCCAGTTCTTCGTGAAGAAGGACACCCCCATACGCATCCGCTGGCGGCACATGAAACTGCACTTTGCCTACGTGCGTAAAATCATCATCTTGGGAATTCCTCCTTCCATCATGCAGGTTTGCAACAGCCTGATGAACGCTATTCTGGCCTGGAGCCTGACCACCTACGGAAACATCAGCCTCCACGACACCGGAGTCCTTTCTGGCGGCGACATGGCCATTTCCGCCTTCGGCATCGTAAACAGCATTGCCTGCTTTATCCTGCTCCCGCTTTTAGGATTCGTCCACGGCACCCAACCCATTATCGGCTACAACTACGGCGCCCGCCTGAATTCCCGCGTCAAGGGAACCCTGAAGTTCACCTTCATCTACGCCTTCAGCTTTATGGTGGTGGCGTGGGCCGTTATGATGTGGCAGGCAGAGTCCCTGGTGGCTCCCTTTGCACCAAACGACCTGAAACTGCAGGAGGTTTCCGCCTGGGCCATGAGGCTTTTCGGTGGAGCTTTCTTCATGATTCCTCTGGGACTTGTGGCAGGGAGTTTTTTCCAGGGTACAGGAAAGGCGTTCCGGTCTATGTTCCTGAACGCCTGCCGTCAAGTGATTTTGCTGATACCCTTCTTGCTCGTACTCCCACGTTTCTTTGAACTGAAGGGAGTGTTCCTCGCCCAGCCCATCTCCGACGCGGGAGCCGCCCTTATCGGGCTATTCATGCTGTTGCATGAACTGAAGAAGTTGAAATAACTAGAACAGTTTCTTGGCGTCGGTGAGTTCGCCGTTCTTCTCGTGGAAGAGGATCAGGGAACCGCCATCTACCTTGACAAAGATGTTCTTCAGGGTTTCCACCACATGGCTCTCGTCAAACCCGATTTCGTTGTAGGCCGTCTCGCCAATGACAATGCCGAAGTTCACCATGTCCGGCGAGGTGAAACGCAAGTACTTGAGCAGGTCCTCGGGAGAATTCACGATGTCCGTGGCGGTGAGGCGTTCGATTTCCTGAGGGTCGCGGGTGCTCACCAGCAGGGGGAACAGGTTGTCATGCAAAACCTGCTTGCTGTTTAGGTACAGGGTGTTGCCTACCATAAGGCTGATGGAATCGTTCATGACCTGACGGACTTCGATAATCACATCACAGCTGGAAGACATTTCCTGCATTTCCAGCTTGGAAGGGCCGCAAGCCACAAGGGCCGCAGAAGCCATGGCGGTAAAGAGGATTAAAAGCTTTTTCATAAGGATACTCCTTTTTCCTATAAATATATACTATTTGGAGAGGATTCCTAGCGCCTTTTCCACCAAATCCGGCGAAAGACGGAAAATTTCGCTTAATTTTTCTACCCGGAGGGCTTCGGGAATCTTTTCCATGCGGGAGCCATTGGCATCGCGAGTCACCAAATTGCCCTTCTGGTAATAATACTGTACTCCCCTTTCCCGGTCCAGGCGGTTCAGCACCGGGTAGGTCATCATTTCGCGGTAGAAACTTTCGGACCAGTGCTGCTTGAATTCCTCTACGGAAACTCCTGCCAGCGGGTACTCGAAACGGAGTTTCATGGGGGAAGACAAGGTGCCGTTTTCCCGGATGGAACCACCGGTCCAGAGTTCCATGGAGTCCATATTGGGGCGGACCAGTTTTACGCTGTTGGGGACCAGCGGAAACAGAGCTTCACCTGTACCAAAAGGCGGAGGAAGAGGAATGGGCAGTGGGTCAAAAATAAGGTAACCGGGGTCAAACAGGTGGTCTTTAAAATCATCCGGCAATATCAAGGCGCAGTGGATGTTTTTCTCCTTGCGCTTGTGGCCCATCACCAATCGGGGAGAAAGCCCCATATCCCTAAAAGACTGGTACAGGTGCCAAGTCATGCTGAAGCAGGTACCGCCCCCCATCCAGGAATCTACATCGTTCTGGTCGCTGTCGTCCAAGTTCCTTGCCTTGGTGGCAGAGCCCGCCGATTCCAGGCGGATAATCTTGGTCAGGTTCTCGTAGGTTACATTAGAGAGCCTGTTGCACAAGTCCAAAATCTTTTGCCAAACAGCAGAATCCATGCAGAAAAAATAGTAAATAGAACTTAGAGATTAGAGGCTAGGGTGTTAGGGGCAAAGCCCCTAGGAGAAGGGGTAGCGAAAGCCCCATGGGGCTGCAGCGAGGGGAAGGCTTTCCCCTTTGCATAAGCCATTACACATCGCACACCACACATTACACATTATAGTATTTGCTATATTGTGGGTATGCTCGGGATTGAACAGAAAAAAGGAAACGACAAGCACCTGTGTGGGCGCATGATTGCCTACGCCAGGATCCTCCCGTCCCCAGAAGTGGACAAGAGTGGCACGCCCTTTGACGACATGGTAAAGAACGGTATCTTTGCCTTGGAAGGGGACTTCCGCCAGGCCCCCGTGGTTTCCAACCGCAAGGCCCTGAACCGCGCCATGGACGACCGCATTGACAACCTTATCGAGACCATGCGCGAAGAAGGCGTGGACCTGCCCGAAGACATCGACGTGGATTCCCTGCGGGAGAGGCTCCACGAACTTTCCAACATGGAAGTGATTCCCATCCCGGCGCGCATCGGTAATTTCAACAGCGAAGAGGCCATCCTCAAGGAAGACGCCGATGTCTACTACGTAGGCGAATTCATCGGCATGAACCAGGCCCATTTCTGCCTGACCACGCTTCCCATCTACTACCAGGCCCGCTACCGCGAACAGGCCAAGGTAGAGGAAATGGCATTCCTAAACGAGATGCTCTCCCAGTTCGAATCAGGCGAATTCATGGACAATGACGACATCCAAAAGGAAACAGAGGAACTGTTCCCCGAAGGAGCGTCCCTCACCACCTTTGTGGGCGATCTGAACAATCTGCTGAATTCCCGCGTGGTGCCCTTCTTGCTCTCTTGCGAGACCGATGCCGACTACGAAGTACAAGTCCAGCAGTTCTACAAGTTTATGAAGAGCTATCCCGAACAAAGGGATGTAAAACTCATTGACGGTGCCATCCAGGCCCTCCGCAAACAGAGCGACAACCAGGGAGCCCGTAAGTTGTTGGAACTGGGTTGCAAAAAAATCAATGCCGTCTATAACGAAGACACCAAGACCGCCGAAGAAATCAACAAGGAAATCGCGGCTATCTAACCTACATCTTGGAAAGGGTCAGGAGTACTGCACCCGACAAAATGACCACGGTGGAAACCGCCAGTTTAATACGTTCCCGGCGAGTGGAGTATTCACCAAACACGAACACGCCCCACATCTGGTTCACTACCAAGTTCAGCTGCAACAGCGGGTAACCCACCGCATAGCCGAACAAGCCGTCGGCAGCGATGGCCCAGAAAATAGCCAGAGTTCCAATCATCCACATGACTCCCGATGCCAGGGAAAGGAGGCTGGGGACAAGGGTGAACTTGATGTCGTTCCAACGTCGAACAGACACCATGGTCACTAGAATCAAGCTACCTACACACACGCCAAAAGAGAAGGGGAACAGGAATTCCATGTCGCCCATCCCGCTAAGTTTGAAGGGGATGAGGTAGGTGCCAAAAACCGCTCCCGACAAAAGGGAACGCCAATTTTTCCACAGGGATTTTACCTTACCTGCGGGAATCCAAATGCCTATAAGCATGCAGACGATTGCGGGAATGGAAAAGTAGAGGGCCGTAGGTTCGCGGAAGACCACCACGCCACTTATAAAGGAAAGCAGAATACTTACGCTCATGGAGCGCAACCCTGTACCCGCAAGATCCGCTTCCGCCTGTACCGCCCAGAAGCAGAGGGCTCCGCCCACTACCCACAGAAGGCCACAAAGCACCCCTATCAGGTTCAGGTTGAACTGACCCGTGATGCAGTTGATAACGATGGAGCAAAGGAGCGCTCCCACGGACATGAACGCCAAGTAGGCCCAAGAGGAATAGTTGGGGAACTTTTTGAGGGGAACCATGTAGGTTCCAAAGGCAAAGACGCCGGTCAAGACGCCAATAATGCTAAGCAGGCTACTTTCCAATGCAGAACCCCGCGAAAATAGATTGTAAAATGTCTTCGGACGAAATCTCGCCCGTTATGCTCTGGAGCGCACGGCGCACCACCTGCATTTCAAAGGCCAGAAGTTCCACTGCCGGATTTTTGTGGAGCAGGTCGAGGACACGATCCACTCCGGCGAGGGCCTCTTCCAGGCAGGCCTTTTCCCGCTCGCTGGTAATCCACAGGTCTTCGGAGTTGCCGTTATCCTTGAACAGGGCGGCATTCATAAAGTTCTTGAGTTCGGCAAGGCCCTCGCCCGTCTTGGACGAAACCTGAAGTTGTGGGTGCGCCGCGCTGCTCTCACATGCAACAGCCTTGCGCAAGTCGCACTTGCTGAAAACAGTGACATCGGGACTGGAGCCTTCCCGCGGTTCGGAGGCTGGCGCTCCTGTCGAACCCTGCGCATTTGTCGAGCCCTTCGCACTTGTTGCGTCCGCGCCGTCCACCACCAGGATTTTCAAGTCCGCCTCTTCCAGAACCTCTCGGCTCTTTTTCATGCTGAGGGCATCCAGTTCGTCGGTAGCCCGGTCCGCAATCCCTGCGGTGTCTACCAGACGGATTTCTCCACCGGGGAGGAACAGGCGGACTTCCACAAAGTCCCGGGTGGTACCGGGAACGTTGCTTACCAGCACACGGTCTTCGCCCAGCAGGGCGTTCACCAAGCTGGACTTGCCCGCATTGGGAGCGCCGTAGAGTACCGCCAACGGTAGCTTGCTGAGGGAGGCCTTCCCGTGGAAACTTTCCAGAATTTGTTGAATGGAAGTGCGGATAGAAACAAAACGCTGCTCCCAACCCGCAAAGTCTGGGTCCGCCTCTTCTTCGGCAAAATCCACGTCCAGTTCCAGGCGGGCGGAAATGTCCTTGACCTGTGCGGTAAGGGCCCCAATCTTTTTCGAGAGGGCTCCCGAAAGCAGGCGGTGGGCGTTTTCCAGTTCCGCACGGTTGGCACTGTGGATGACGTCAGCCACAGATTCCGCCTGAGTCAAATCCATCTTTCCGTTCAGGAAGGCACGGCGGGTAAATTCCCCGGGTTCCGCAAGACGCACGCCCTCTATACCGCGGACAGCCTGCAGCAAGTCCCGCACGATAAGCGGGTTTCCGTGGGGATAAAGTTCCAAAACGTCTTCGCCGGTGTAGGAATTGGGGCCTTCGAAGAACAAGTACAGCAAGCTGTCAATGACTTTTCCCGTTTGCGGGTCACGGGCCGTTCCCAAGGCTGCCCTGCGGGGCTCAAGTGCACCCGCGGGTTTGTCGCCGAACAGGCGCCGAACCACGTCACGGACGTGGGTGCCGCTGACCCGCAAGGCGGCAACGGCACTGACGCCAGAGGGCGTCATCGGCGCAACAATGGTCTGGGAATCCATGTTCCTAAAATAGCAAATACAATCCTATCCATGTCATCTACAAAATTCTAGCGGGCAAGAATTGCGGGCCTGGATGCTTCGTCGCTACACTCCTCAGCATGACGATTTTTTATTTTACTCTCTATGAGCAACTTCTCGATTATTTCCCGCCCTATTGGCACGGTACAGTGCTTTGTTTTGCAGCGCGACGACGGCGCCGAATTTGAAATTCTTTCGGGCTATGGCGGAGGCCTTAACGCCTGGCGCATCCCTACAGGTGGGCAACCCCTGGACCTGCTCTTTGGCTACCGCCCCGGGGACGACATTTTCAAGATGGGCCCCGACACCAACGCCGGTTGCCGCCTGGCACCCTACCCCGGCCGTACTGCCTACGCGCAGTTCACCTGGCGTAATAATACATACAAATTAATCAATAACGTGAGCTGGGCTCCCCACGCCCTGCACGGATTTCTGCAGAACCAGGAATGGAAATTCGAATCCTTCGAAAGCGGAAGCGACAGCTGCACCGCCGTCTTTGCCTGCGACTGGCCGGGAGCCTTTGCTGGATTTCCTTTCCCTTTCCGTGCTACCAACACCATCACCTTTACCGGCGAATCCTTTACCGTAAACTCCAGCGTCAAGAACACTGGCAACACCGACATGCCCTATTCCGAAGGCTGGCACCCCTATTTTATGCTGGGCGAAAAAATCGACGGCCTTTCCCTCACATTGCCGCCCACGAAACTCGCGCTGCTGGACAGTGCCGACCTGCCCACGGGTAACTTCAAGGACGACTCCCGCTTTGTGGGCGGCCGCAAGATTGTCGACGAATTTATCAACGACTGTTTTTGCCTGAGTGAAGGTACCACGCAGGCCTCCCCGGAAACCGCACACGTGCAGTTGGAAAGCGACCGCTACGCCTTGGACATTTGGCAAAAGTCGGGGAAGGAACAGTATAACGCCATACAAATTTACACCCCGCCCGACCGCATGAGCATCGCCATCGAGCCCATGACCAGCGAGCCCGACGCCTTGAACCACCACCGTGGCCTCATTGAGATTGCCCCCAACAAAGGGCTAAATTTCACGTTTGGAGCCAGTTTCAAAAAGAAATAACATATATATATCTTAAGTTCCCCCTTTTTTGCCCATTTTTATTTATTTTGGGTTCAAATAAGGAGTATTCAATGACTTTGAAAAAAGCCCTTTCTTTTTGTGTCCCTGCCCTGATGGCCTGTAGCCTTTTCACCGCTTGCAGTGACGATTCCTCTAGCACCAAGTCTTCCGAAGAACCGGAATCCTCCGCATCTTCCGAAGGTGCCTTCAAACCCGTCACCCAGGACGCCACCGAAAGTGCCCAGAAACTTTACAACTTTTTGGCGGTCAACTACGGAAAGAAAACCGTTTCTGGTTTCATGACCGGAGATGTTTCCAAGAACACCGTGAAGGACCTTCCTGACGTGACGGCCTTCAAAGAACGCACCGGCAAGTACCCCGCACTGGTAGGTTTCGACTTCCTCTTTGCCACCGGAGCAAAGGCAAACGACGCCTGGTACAAGGATTACACCCAGATGGCACTGGATGCGGCAAAGGACTTGTGGAACCAGGGCGGTATTCCCGCGTTCACCTGGCACTGGAAAGACCCCAGCGACAAGATTGACGCCTTCTACACCAAGTCGGGAAATGCCAACGAATACACCGACTTCGACTTTACACAGGGCTTTACCGATCCGGCATGCACCTCCAACTGCACCTGGAATACCGAGTCCGAGACCTACAAGCAGGTTGTGGGTGACATCGACGAGATTGCCGACATGTTCCTCAAATTGCAAGAGGCCGGCGTTGCCGCCATTTTCCGCCCCCTGCACGAGGCTAGCGGTAAGTGGTTCTGGTGGGGCACCAAGGGCGGGGCCGCCTTCCAGGCCCTTTACAACCTGGTCTACGACGAAATGGTTGACGTCAAGGGCGTCAAGAACCTAGTCTGGGTTTGGAACCCCGAATATGCAAAAGACACCGACTGGAATCCCGGTGCAAGCAAGTACGACATTATAAGCCTGGACATTTACGAAGCCTGGGATTATTCCTCCAAATACACTACGGCATACACCGAGTTGACCACCAACTACGGCACCGACAAAATGCTGGCCATCTCCGAAAACGGCCCCATTCCCGACATGTCGGTCATGAAGGAAGGGAATAGCGTCTGGGCATGGTGGATGTCCTGGTACCAGACCTGGGATGGCAACTTCCTAGACCAGACGGTGGACGCCGTGTGGAAGGCCAACATGGACAGCCCCTGCACCATCAGCCTTGGCGACATGCCCGGCTGGGACAAGTACACCCTGTCCAATACGCCTGTAGCGGATTGCGAAGTGGGCTACAAGTTGGCCGACCTGGATACCGCAAGGAAGGTGGAAGAGGTGCTCCCCGACGACATCGCCACCAACGGGTGGCTGCAGGTGAAGTTCTCCGCAGGTAGTGGCGACACCGCCAAGGGAAACATCGTCATTATGGAAGGGACCGTTCCCGACCTGTCCGCCGCCAAGAAGCTCACCCTGAACGTGAACAACACCAACAAGCTGTCTGGCATCTGGTTCACGGTGGCTTTCCTGACGGGAGCTCCGGACTGGGCGTGGGCACAGCCCGATGGTTGCTGGATTGATGCCGGCAAATCCATGCCCTGCGAAATCGACCTTACCACCACCGCCAAAGACCAGAAGGTTCTTGAAGGGGACGACTACACGGACTTCATGAAGAACATTTCCAAAGTCTACCTGGAAGTGTTTGCCGAAGGCTTTAACGGAACTGTTTACTATGACGCGGTAACCGTTGACGGCACAACCGTAATCAACAATTTCGACAGCCAACAGAAGATAACCATAGAACAAGGCCAACTGGTAGAGGCCAAGGTTGTAGGAAACGGAAACTAACAAAAAAGAGAGGATTGGGATATGAACATCAAGACCATGACAATGGCCTTTGGACTTATGCTGGCAACTTATGCCGGAGCAACCAAGTACGAAGCCGAAACCGCCACCCTGGCAGAGGGTGCCGAGGCAAAGGGAACCTATGTGGACCTGAACCAAGGTTCCATTACCTTCAGCAACGTCTCCGTGGATGCGGCCGGGAAATACGCCCTGGTCATCCACTGCGCGGGCCCTTATGGTGAAAAGGACAACAACATTGTCGTCAACAATGCCGCAGCGGGAACCTTCCACGTGAACGAGGGAAGCGATTATGTGGACATCTCTACAAGCGTTACCCTGAAGGCCGGGGCAAACACGGTGGCCATTACCTCTAGCTGGGGTTGGATCAAGGTGGACTACATCGAAATCAACCCCTTTGAGTCCACCGCCTTCAGCATTTCTGAGGCTCCAGTCACGCCTGGCGCCACCGAAAGTGCGGTTAAACTTTACAATTTCCTGCGCGAAAATTTTGGCAAGAAAACGATTAGCGGCATCATGACCGGCGACATGGATAGTTACACCCTCAATGCGGATTACAAGACCCACCCGGATGTGGCAGACATCTACACGCGCAGCGGAAAGTACCCCGCACTGGTGGGGGTAGACTTCCTCTTTGCAACAGGCCCCAAGGCAAGTGAATCCTGGTATAAGGAATACACCGCCAAGGGCATCTCCCTCGCAAAAGACTTGTGGAACAAAGGCGGCATACCCGCATTCAGCTGGCACTGGAAAGACCCGTTGGACAAGGACGACGCGTTCTACATCCAGGGTGCGGACAACGGACAGGGCTATACCACCTTTGATTTCAAGACGGCGTTCAAGAGCGGCACTACCGAATGGGATACCGAAAGTGCAGCCTATAAGGGAATCATCGCGGATATCGACCATATTGCAGAGTACTTCCTCGAATTGCAAGAGGCAGGCGTTGCTGCCATATTCCGCCCCCTGCACGAGGCTGGCGGCCTCTGGTTCTGGTGGAGCATCAATTCCGGCAATGAGTTCGCGGCCCTTTACCGCCTGGTTTTCGACCGCATGGTCAAGGAAAAGGGTGTAAAGAACCTCATCTGGGTGTATAACCCCGAGAGTAAGGCTGTAAGCGAATGGGATCCGGGTGAAGGTTACTACGACGTGATTTCCATTGACATCTACAACAACGACAACGACCATTCCAGCAACTCCGGTGCATTTGACACGTATAAGGCGGCAACCAATTCCAAGAAGCTGATAGCTCTCACCGAAAACGGACCCATTCCCGACGTGAACAACATGCACACGGACGAAGCGGTTTGGAGTTGGTGGATGCCCTGGTACAGCACCTGGAGCGGCAAATGGCCTGGACAGACCGCCAACAGCGTGTGGAAGAGCAACATGGAAGACGAACGGATCATCACCATTGACGATATGCCCGGCTGGGACACCTATACTCCCCCTGCCTCCATTACCGCAAGGGCAAACAACTCTGCAAGCATGCTCCTGAAGGGTAATTCCCTTTCATTGAGCATGCCCAAGTCTGGCAATGTTTCCGTGGAACTCTTTAATCTGCAGGGGAACCGCGGCCACGCTCC
>Ga0265298_10000954_pt1 | contig 43030 bp, 70 predicted proteins | sample AusTroGonzalo_MG_3_FD_193486 | JGI IMG/M metagenome (GOLD analysis project Ga0265298, IMG submission 193486) | Bovine rumen microbial communities from tropical cattle in Woodstock, Queensland, Australia - Gonzalo_01 | ecosystem: Host-associated > Mammals > Digestive system > Stomach > Rumen ... | reverse complement strand
TACAATGGAATGGTAATGAGTACAATTAGAGAGCCACTTTTACCACTTATTAAATGGATGCTTGATATTAGATGTATTCAATTATTTGGCAGAAAAATTGATGATTTAGTAATCGACTGGAAACCTTTGAGAGTATTACCAGAAACAGATGAGCAAAATATTAAAACTCAAAAGATTAATTCATTAATTCAATTATGCCAGCTAGGTGTAATGTCTAAAAAGCAAGTAGCAGAGCAATTAACTACCGAAAAAATTATATTATTCAAACCAGAAGAGATAGATGCAATAGACGATGAATTATCGCCAGAACAAATGGAAGATATAATTCAAATTGATGAAGTCAAAAATAGCAAACCTAAATGGAAATTTTGGCAAAAATGACATTTAAACCTATAAGACCAAATGTAAATATAGATAACAAAATAGCGCAAAAGATTATTGAGTGGGAGTGGAAATGGTATTATAAGCCCATACTAGACATATTAAAACCCAGCACAGTAATTAATGACAATGAGGCGTTATTTAATGCTATTAAAAGCGGTGCAATATATTATCAAAATGGCGGTTTTTATTCTAAAACTGGAAGATTTTCAAACACGATAGCAAAAGAACTTGAAGCAATCGGAGCAAGATACTCTAAATATGGGCGGTGTTATCGAATAGCAAAAGACAAATTGCCTTATAAGTTCTTATGGATTGTTGAAACAACAAAAGCCGACATTGCTGCAGATGTGGCATTAATTAAACAAACAATGGATGCTTTTATAGGTGGAATTAATGAAACAATAGAAAACATAAAACTAATAGACTTGGCAGAGTCAATGATATTAGATGTAGAAAAAAGGGCATATCAAAACTTCAAAGCAAATAAAATAGAAACAATAACACCTAAAATGTCTGATAGTATTGCTAAACAATTTTCAGAAAATTATACCGATACAATAAGATTTGAAATAAAAAACCGATTACCAGAGGAAGTAATTAAGATGCGTGAGGTAGTCGGACAAATGGCAATTGACGGTGAAAGTAGAATAACAATAAGACAATATATTGAAAAGAAATTTAATGTATCTCAAAAAAAAGCTAGATTTTTGGCAAGAAATGAGAGCAGTATAGCAGTTACAGAATACTTGAGCGCTAAATATCAATCCGAGGGTAGTGAAGAGTTTATTTGGGTAGCTAACCTTGATGAACGTGTTAGAGATGAACATAAACGATTAAACGGCACTAAACATAGATATGATAATCCACCAATAATAGACGAACGAACAGGCACAAGGGGAATGCCAGGAGAGTTTTATAATTGTAGATGTACATTCATTCCAGTGTTTAAGAAGTTTAATAAACAAACAAATATAATATAAAATTGTATATTAAACAAAATGTTTAATAAATAATGTATAATAAAATTAAAAGGATTATATAAATGCGGACAATTTCATTAAAAGACAAAAAACAATTAGTATTAAACAGTAACGTAGAGCTTGGCGAACAAGAAGGCAACGGCAAGGGCAGATACTTTATGTCAAGGTTTATAGAGCCAGGCATAGCGCATTATGAAGAGCTGGGCGATATTTTAATAACAAAAGAAACATTAAACAAGTTTATACATACAATGGTCGGTGCTCCAGTTATTATAGACCACGAAGACGTAACAGACAAGAATGTAGATAAATTGCGTGTAGGTAGTGTTTCTAAAGTATGGTTCAATGAATTTGATGGCTATTTTTATTGCGAGGGTATATTAACAGACCCAGAGGCAATAGATTTAATTAAAAACCAAGGCTGGAATGTATCTTGTGCATATAGTTTTGTAGCAGATGAAACTAAAAAACAACATAACGGTAAAGATATAGATATGGAATTTACAGATGGCGAGTTTTTACATTTGGCTATTGTTAAAAATCCTAGATATGAGGGAGCAAATATTGTTGTAAATAAGAATGATGATGTTGAATGGATTACGGTTAAAGGTAATCATATTCCCGTTAAAAAGGGACAATCTAAAGATGAAGCTGTTAAAGAGTTTTTAGATGGTAAAACAAAAAAACAAGACAATAAAGAAGCAGATATAGCATTAACAATGATGGCCCAAGATTACGAAAAAAGAGGAAATAAAGCAACAGTAGATAGAGCCAATGAATTAAAAGAAAAACTTAAAAAAGGCGAAGAACTAACCGATAAAGACAAACAAGACATTAAAACAGCTATTGAATCTTATAAACCTAAAGAAAAAACAAGTGATGATAATAAATTTGATAATTCTAATATAGAAAAGTTTAACCAAGAATATAAGTTGAAATTAAATAATCCCAAAGATAAATCAGGAGATAGTGGAGAAAGGGGTGTTGAAAAAAAATTAAAAAAACCAAAAGAAATTAAGCTAACAGAAATAGATAAAGAACTTTTAAAAGATGGGAATAACTATCATTTTGCGGAAATGATAGCAGAACATTATCCTGAAGAAGCAAAAAAAGCAGGAATGAAAAGTTATATTAACGAATATAGAAAATATACAGAATACGATAAAGATAATAAAGAATTTATTTTAAGATATGACAATGGAGACAAGGCAATTTTTGATACCAATTTTAAATTAAAAACTTATAAAGCGTATAACAGCATAGGAGATATAACAATGTCAGTACTAAATGATTTAAAAGATTTTATTAAAAACGTAGTTAGCAATGAAAAGGAAGACGAAATGACAGTTAAAAACGAAGACAAACGCAAATTGATTGACGAAATTGGCGGAATTTTAAAAGACAAAGTTGATGATGAAATCATCAGAACAGTAATTAAAAAAGCTGAAGAATTATCTTATGAACCATCTGAGGATGACAAAGCTGATAACAAAGCTAAAAATGAAGATGAAAAAGAAGAAAAAGAAGAAGCTAAAAACAAATGCAAAAACGAAGATGACAAAGAAGAAGACAAAAAAGCCGATAACGAAGACGATGAAGAAGACGATGAAGATGTAACCAAAAACGAAGACGATGAAGAGGACAAAGCAGAAAACAAAAAAGTTAAAAACTCAATGACTGATATTGTTATGGGAGGAACTGGCAAGGCAGAAGAAACAAAATTATACATTTCACGCAAAGAACGATTAGAAGAAGGCAATAAATTTTAATTAGTAAAGGAGAAAACTAAATGACACAGGCATTTTCATTAACGGCAGCAGGTACAAAACCAGCAGAAGGTATGTATGCTTATATGCCGAACAAACCTCACATTCACAACGCAGAATTTTACTCTGGAACATCAACTGACACAGTTACAGCTGGTTCTTTTGTAAAACTCTACGGCTCATCAACATCTACAACTAGACCAGTAGTTGCAGCTGCAGCCGTAACAGACGTTCCTTATGGAATGGTTGTTTATGATGCATTAAACAATGTTCACGGTGTAGGTGATTTAGTTGCATTGGCTACAACTGGTGATTCTGTATTTATGGTAGCAGCTGGTGCTATTGCAGTAGGTGCTAAATTACAATTCAATGCTTCAACTAGAAAAGTTGATGACTCAACAACTGCAACTTATGCCTATATTGGCGTTGCAGAAACAGCAGCAGCAGCAGCTGGTGATTTAATCCAAGTTAAATTAGACTTTACACTTGGTACACAGGCAGCAGGTTAGGTATAAGGAGAAACATATAATGACACAAATGATGGGTGTTTATTCAAAAGAAGAACACAAGGAAAGATTAAGAAATAACTTATCAGGCATTGTTCGTAACTCCGGTATAGGAGCTACAACTGGCTTAGAACAAGTAATCACAACTACAACAGACATTATCGCTGGTGTAATTGATACTTTGTACTACGAATTAAATGGACAAAAATTATCAGACTTTTGCCCTATTGAAGTAGGCAGAGGTGCATACGCTACAAAATTATTACAATATGCAATCAACTACAAAGCAAATGCTGGTAAACAAGGTATCGTAAACCCATTCTCAAATGGTATTGCAAAGGATGCTAATTCAACAATCGAAGTCGGTACATTAACAATGCCTAACAACTTCTGGAGATGGACTTATGAAGTATCAAACGAACTTGTAAACATCGGCAGAGCAAATGATGAAACATTCTCAATTATTGAGGAAAACGAAAAAGCTCGTAAAAAAGTCTGGGATTTAATGTTACAAGATGCTTGGTTCTTGGGCTTAGGTGATGGCAAATCTTTTGGTTTGTTAAATGCGCCTAATGTAACAGTTAATGCTACATTAATATCTGCAAAATTATCGGCAATGACAGATGCTCAATTTGATACATTCTTGGCAGCAGCACCTAATGCATTCGGTGCAAATAACGCTTATATATTGAATTTCAATAGATTGTTATTACCGACATCCGATTTCTATTCATTAACTAAACCTTATGGAACATTCGGTTTGAATAGACTTCAAGTGCTAGAAGATGCGTTTAAACGTATTGTAGGTGGTGATTTCAAAATCGTCCACGCTAAATACGGTGAAACTGCAAACGCTGCTGGAACTGGTGCAAGATATGTATTCTACAATGCAGATGCAGACAATGTATGCTCTTACTTACCTGTACCATATACACCAATGCCTTTATTCCCACAAGGTTCATTGGATTTAGTATCTCAAGCACACGGTCAATTTATAACACCGTATGTTAAGAGAACCGGTGCAGTATTATATGCAGACCAACAATAGACCTCTTTCAAATACATACATAAAATATAACAGGGAGGGGCAACGCTCCCCCCTGTTTCACTAAAAAGGAGAACTAGAAATGAAATTAATAAATAATTCACCACGCAATTACATAGCTTTTGATACAGTATTAGAAGCTGGGAAAATCTTAGAAATAAAAGACACAAAAACAGTAAATATATTAAAAACTCAACCAGGCGTTGAGGAGTATATAGATAAAGAAGAAGTGGAAGCACTAAAAAAACAAGTTGAAGAGTTAAAAAAAGATGCGAAAAAAGTTGAAAAACTTGTCAAAGAAACCAAGAAAACAACTAAAAAATAGATTCTCTTCATAATTGAAGATTACTCTGGTTCTCTTCAATAACACAAGGGAGAACATAGGTTCTCCCTTATTCTATAAAGGAAGATAAAATGTCAATATTTGATAACTTAACAGCAGCACAATTTAAGACTCAATTTCCTAGGTTCACACCGCAATATTTAACAGAATTAACTTATTCGGCAACAAAAACCTATTTTATTGATGATGAGGTTTATTATGAAGGTATTTTTTATAAATGCATTAAACAATCTATTGGAAATGTACCTACAAATACTACCTATTGGAGTGTATATAACGATTCGGTTCTAAATTATACACAAGATAGCGATATTACAAATGCATATAATGAGGCAAAGGTAAATTTCAATGAAAGTTTATTTGGAGATGAACAAACTGCATTGATGGTGTTTTTATACCTGGCAGCACATTATTTGACAATAGATTTTAATAATGCAATTGGTGCTAATACTATTGGTATTCCTACATCTAAATCAGTAGGTTCTGTTTCAGAGGGATATACAATACCGCCATATATAAACAATAATCCAGCGTTATCGGCTTATGCCAATACTGGATATGGTATTAAATATGGCACTTTGATATATCCTTATTTAATTGGTAATGTAATGCTATTTAAGGGAGGTCCTACAATAGCATAATGGAACACGAAAAAAACAATCAGTTATTAGTAGGCAAACTAAAGGAAATATCCAAAGCACTTGGCAAGTATTATTCTGTTAAAATCGGTATTTTAGCAGAGAATAACAAACCAATATCGCCTAATATGGATTTAGCAGGCATAGGTGCGGTACAAGAATATGGTGCAAAAATACAAGTAACCGATAAAATGAGAGCATATTTCAGACATACCTTCGGTGTAAATTTAAGAAAATCAACCACAGAAATAAACATTCCAGCAAGAAGCTGGCTATATGAACCAATTAAGAGTCCAGAATTTAAAAAACTAATTTATGATTATGTAGGTGATATAGAATTACTCAAAGAATATGGCGATAAAGATATAATGAAAGATTTAGCTAAAATTATCGGTGAAGCTGGATTGTTTCAAATACAAAAAGCGTTTGAAACTAGCGGAAACGGTCAATGGGCGCCAAATAGTGCAATAACTATCAGACAAAAAGGAAGTAGCAAACCACTAATAGATACTGGCAGATTAAGAGGAAGTATAACATACGAGGTAGAAAATGCTTAATTTTCAACGCAATAGAAGTTTAAAAAACGGAATGCCTAATATGGCAAATACATTAACTGGCTGGGAAGTTCCGCTATCACTAATTAAAATAACCCAGTCAATAGTGGATGGGGATGTTGTAAAAACTCAAAAAAGAATAGATTTTTTGGGCGTTTGGCAACCGTTAAGGGATGAAGAATTACAATTTAAACCAGAAAATCAACGCTCTTGGTCTTGGTACTGGATTCACGCTAAAAGCGGAACTCTTAATTTACAGACACAAGATAAAATAATATTCCAGGATAAACGCTATAAAGTTATGGCAGTTAAGGATTACTCGTTGAATGGGTTTATTGAGTATCAAGTTATTAGAGATTATGAAGAAAGCAAGATAATATAATGCAAAAAGAAATCGAAAAAATATTTGTTGAATTGATACAAATGAGATTAGATTTGCCGAATAATTATGGCTTAGACCCCCAGGGGAATGAAATTCCTTGTGTTATGATTAAATCTCAAAACATAAAGCTATTTAACACACCTAAATTGCAAATAACAGTTAGCACGTTACAAAACAAAATATTTTCTAATAGGCGTGAATATAGAACGGAAGTTATAGAAGACGTTACAAAGTATTACGAAGATATCTATATAAACGAAAATCGAACAATACAAATTGATTGCTATTCTCAAAATAACGAGGCAAGAGAGAGATACCCCGAAATACAAGCGTGCTTGAATAGTACAGATGCAGAGCAATTACAAGATAAATACCAATTTAAAATAGGTACAATTTCGGATGCCGTAAATTTGTCAGGATTAGACGGTGGCTCGGAATTAAACAGATACACTATAAGGTTTAATTGCTTGACTTGGAATAAATACACTAAAGAGGTTGATTATTACCAATCGTTTAGAACTCAAGCAAGGAATAAGAATAGTAATATTTTTGCCGATTTTACAATACAAGGCGACAGTATTATAAATAATTGAAAATTGTTATAATAAAAATATATAAATGTAGAAAGGTAGAAAAATGACAAGAACGGTACCTCTTAGTTATACAATTAATGTTAGTGTGTCAGCTGCTCCTAAAGGACTAGGAGAGTACGAAACTAACAATATTTGTTTATTTACAAACGAGCAGCCATTGAGTGTAGAGCCATATATTTGGGCAGTAAATACACAAGATGCTATTAATGAGTATGGTACAAACTCATTAACGGCTAAAATGGTTCAATCATTATTTACATCTGTACCAAATTTAAGAACTGGAAACGGTCAAGTATTGATATTCCCATATAGTGCAACAAATGCAACAAGCGGAAATACCACTACCGTAGCAATTACTACTACAATAATTACGGCATTAAAAGAAATTGCAAATGGTGATTTAACCGTAACTATTGACGGCACAGACTACACCGCAACAGCTTTGAATTTTACTAAAATTAGCAAGGTTGATGACATTGTAGCTATATTGAAAAATCAATATTTAGATTGTGATATTGAAGTAGTTGATACAAATAAAATTAAATTTACTTCAAGAAACTACGGAACATCCGCAGCAGTTGCATTGAAAGCTACTACTGGCGGAAGTGGAACTGATTTGTACGGCTCAAGTTATTTTAACGGTGCAAACCAAGTAACCGTAACAGGAACTACACAAACTGGAACATCATTAGTAACCGCAATAGCACAAGCGGAGGAAGTCGGATATTTTGGTGGTATATTGACTACTCAAGCTCTTGATAACGCTGGAATTGAAGCAGTATCAACCGCAGTACAAGGCAAAGACCACGTTTATTATGAAGCAGTACAGTCATTGAAAAATATCGGAACTTTGGGCGGTGCAATTAAATCGGCAAACGATAAAAAGACCAGATTATTAGCAAAAACTGATGAGGGCTTTGAGGCTGCAAAATGTGCAATAGCTGCTTATGCAACACTTGCTCAATCAGTAAACTATTCTGGAGTAAATACAGTTTTAACAATGAATTTAAAAGAGTTAGCTGGTATTAAACCAGATGGCAATATTAATTCTACATACTACAATTTAGCTAAACAAAATGGCGTTGATATTTACGCCACAACCGAGGGATTAAGTTGTGTTTATTCATTCGATAACGGATATTACACAGATGAAGCTACAAGTTTGTTATGGTTAAAGAAAGCTCTTGAAGTAAGCGGATTTAATTATTTAAGACAAACAAATACAAAAATCCCGCAAACCGAAGTCGGTATGGTAGGATTAAAAAATGCCTACGAAACTAGATGTTCTCAAGGCGTTAGAAATGGCGTAATAGGAACAGGTTTAAAATGGAATGATTCAATTCCTTTTGGCGACCCAGAAGATTTCCAAAGAAACATTGAGGAAAAAGGTTACTACATCTACTCAATTCCTATTGCGGAACAAAGCCAAGCGGAAAGAGAACAAAGAATTGCTCCATTGGTACAAATAGCAATTAAACTATCTGGTGCAATTCATTCAAGTAACGTAATCGTACAAGTACAGAGATAGGAGATATATAAATGGGAGCATCATACGCATTAACAGGAAGTGATACCATTATAATTAATGATATTCCTCTAAAAGACTTTGCAGATGGTGATATTGGAACTATTGAATTAAATAACGATTTATTTAGTTTGCAAACAGGCAAAAACGGCAATAGTATATTCGCTTATGATGAAGCTGGTAGAAACGCCACTTTGACTGTAAGAGTTTTAATGTCATCAAATGATGATAAAAGATTAAATGGTTTAGTACCAAGACACGAAGATTTTGCCTCAACTGTTTTAATTAATGGCTCGGTAGTTAAGATGGTAGGTGATGGCGCTGGTAAAATATCATACAATACATACCTATTAAAAGGTGGTATGATACAACGTAAACCAAATATGACATCAAATGTAAACGGTGAAACATCACAAGCAGTTGTAGAATATGTTATACAATTTGCAGATGCAGAAAGAAGTATTGTTTAACTTCCAGTCCAACGTTATATATAACCCTAGAATTAATTTTCTAGGGTTGTATATATAAAACTTTAAAAAATAATTTAATCCACCTTAAAACGCATTCTCGTGCGTCTGATAAAATAAAAAAGGAGAACCAGAGATGAGTAAAGAATTTATTTGTACAAACAGCGGAAATCCCGTTGTAATTAATTGTGCTAGTATGAAAGATGTACAAAAGCTAAAACAAGTAATTTTTAGCGAAATTAAAAAATCACCTATTGGAATTAAATTAGTAGGCGGTGATAAAACTTTATTTGAAAAGGATATAGACTTTACTGGCGTTATTGATTTTATAAAGGACACGCTAATTGGAATTGATACATCAGAGGAATTTTTGGATGCTATTTTTGAATGTCTAAAGGTTTGCACTTATAAAAAAGTTTACAAAATAGATATGGCTTTATTTGATAATGAGGCAGTACCAGAGGCAAGGGCAGACTATTACGAGATTTTGTATGCTTGTATTGAGGAAAATTTACGCCCTTTTTTTCAAAGTCTTATTTCTACCTGGAAAACCCATATAAAGGAAGGGAAATTACTCCAGTCGTTAAATATAATGTAAGTAAAGAAGATGTTATAATATATACTATATGCAAAGCTGGCTGGTATGGGAGCAATCCTGGGGCAGCATATAACGCCCCAGTTGATGAGGTCATTAAAGCATACCAGTTTGAAATACTTGTAAGACAATATAAGAACACAGCGTACGAGTTGAATAAGGCAAAAAGATGAACCTAGGCGAATTTATTATAAAAATCGGTACACAAGGAGATACAAAGAAACTTGATGAAACAATCAAGAAATTAACTGAAGCCGAAAAAAAGACACGCAGACAAATAAAAGTCTTACAAGATTTATCAAAAGCTACCAATGACCAAGAAAAGGCATTAATAAGAAAAAATGCAGCCCAGCAAGATGAATTAGACAATTTAAAAGCCGTTAAGAGCGAACAAGACTCATTAAACTCATCAATGCAAAAAAGTATTGGAACGGCTCTTAAAATGGTAGGTGCAATAGGTGCAACCGTTACAATGCTTGATAGACTTGGCAATAGTTTGCTAAAATCAAATCAAATGTATATAACCTTTGAAAGACAAAGCGGAATATCTATTTCAAGGTTAAATAGAATGGCTGGTATTGCTCAATTATCGGGTATGGGTTTATCACCAGAGCAAGTTGCTGGCGATATTCAAAGTTTGCAGCATAAAATATTTAGATTTGAAAGGTTTGGCGAGGGTGCTAGAACTTTTGGGATGCTTGGTATTAATCCTCGTGGGATGGATAGCGATAAATTAATTTTATCTTTGCGAGGTTCACTTAAAAAATATAGTGGCAGAGTTAAATCGGAAATTTTACAAGAGCTTGGCTTATCTCAAGAATGGCTAAATGTACTTGAATTATCGGATGAACAATTCAAAGATTATTTGAAAACATCATCTCAATTACAATTAACCGAAAAAGAACGTAAACAATTAGCTAAATACACGGCAAAGCAACAAATGAATAATATGCGCTGGGAGTTAGCTAAACAAAGATTGCTATTAACTATAATGCCAGCGGTTCAAAAAATTATGGAAGCAACTTCTAAAATTGCTTTACAAGTAGCCAACGTACTTGAAAAAAATCCAAAATGGCTTTACGTATTAAGAGATATTCTTTTGTTATTAGCTGGAAATGCAGTAATTAAGTCATTAACCGCATTTGCTGGTTTATTATCAGGTGGTGCTATTGGAAAAGCTATTGCTGGGCTAGGTGGTTTATTTGGTGCTGGCAAGGCATTAACGAGAGTAGCCGGCAGAAAGGGATTAAGAACCGCTCTAGGTATGGCTGGCAAAAGATTAATAGGTGGGGCTGCTGGATTTTTGGGTGGTCCAGTAGTTGGCGCAATATTTACTATTGCATCAGCTTGCCTATTGATAAAAGATATTAAAGATTTAATTATGGACTGGTTACACATTAAAAGAGAAGAGGAAGAGGAATTAACACCAGACCCAGACGAAGGCGGTGCTAGGTATCAATATCACAACGTAAAAAGCAATTTAACAAATAACTTCTATAATAACCCACAACCAACAGAGCAAGCTATCAGAGAACTTGCAAATATGCATAATTTGATTTTAGCGGAGCAATATAGATAATGAGTGAAGATACACAAATTTTTAAACTAAAAGCCGAAGATTTCACAACTGTATTAACAGAAATGGAAGACAAAGGAATAGCTATATTTTTCACATATTTAGATGATGAAACAATAACATCAGAAGCAGCTATTACAGATAATTTTGTGGAAACTAATCACGCAGTACAAGACCATATTGCCATAAAACCTAGAATTTATAGATTGAGAGGTTGTATTGGCGAAGTGACGTATAGAGGAAGTAACGAGTGGCTTAAAAGTTTAAATAATAAAATCAATTCGAATCCCGTTTTAAAAAAGACTTTTGATGCTATGAAGCCAATAAGCGCAATTTCTGGATATGTAGGAAATGCAACTCAATCAGCTATAAACATAGTTAATCAATTAGAGTCAAGCTATAACAGATATAAGAAACTTATTGAAGATAATTTTATAACTGCAAGACAGCGCAAGCTAACAAACAAAATGCAAGAAACCACAGTAGCATATTTAAATCGCATTCTGGAGTTAAGAATTCCAGTATCATTAAAAGGACTCAAATTTGAAACTACATTAAACGAGGGTAATGATTATAAAAGATTGTACTATCTACAGTCCGTATCATCTCATCAAGGGTCTAATAACTATATAACTGATATTGAAATCACAATAAAAGAGTTCAGGGTTGCTACAACCAAGATAGTTGATTTAGACAAAGAAAAATATGGAATGGTAAGTCCAAAAGCAGTAATAGACCAGCCAGAAGTCAACAAGGGCGATTTTAGAGCGCAGGACGTTGAAAAGTCGGTGCAAGATAAAGTAAAAGATGCATTAAGCAATATAAAGAAAAATCATCCGATTGTTTCTAAATGGGTGGAAAAAGGAAGCAACGCATTAATTTATTCTAATCCAGCATTTAACTTTGCAAAAAGCGCAATAGATACAGTACAAACAATATACAGTAGGCAAGGTGGCTAATGAAAATTGTATCATCTATAACATCAGAACCAAGACAAAGACACGTTATTAAACTTGACAATAACGAGTCAGCAATTTTTAAACTATATTATTATCCTTCCCAGCAGTCGTGGTATTTTGATATTGAATATAAAGACTATATTAACCGTGGAAACAAGGTTGTATTGACTTATAATGCATTAAGACATTTACGAAATAAATTACCTTTTGGACTTGCATTTCTAGCAACGAACAATGCAGACCCTTTTCAATTAGATGACTTTACTAATAATAATGTAATAGTATTGCTATTAAACCAAGAAGACGTACAAGAATTTGAGGACTTAGTTTATAATGTCAGATAAGTTACAATGCCACTATAAGCTAATGATTAACTGGACGGATGAAAACGGAAATCCGAAGCAAGAAATAGTAAAAGACCCTATTACTATTGAATTTAATGTGGTTAAAACAACGCAGTCAGAAAACTCATCAAGAATAACAATTTATAATTTAGACGGTGCTACAAGGGAGTCAATATATCAGGATAGATTATTGCTCGATACTAACCCCTATGTTAAATGGGTAACTCTTGAAGCTGGCTATGGTGAACAATTAACACTAGTAACTTTTGGATATATTCAAGAATGCCACTCATTCAGGTCTGGCGTTGATTTTATAACCGTAATTGATGTTACAGACCCCGATATTTTAACCGAGTATTGCGGAGTAACCTTTGAAGCCGGAACTACGTTTAAACAAGCATACGAATATTTAATAGGAAGATTGCCAAGTTTAAAACTCGGTGAAACTGGAGTCTTAGAAGGTGCTTTTCAAGTTCCCACGGTGTTTGACGGTAATGTTTTTGTACTTGCAAACAAATTGACTGGCGGTCATACTTTTGTTGATAACGGAGTTGTGCATAATTTAAACGATAATGAAACACTTAGCGATTATGGATGCTATTATATAGCTGCCGATACTGGGTTATTAGATACGCCAAAAAGATATGACCACATACTGGAAATATCAATGTTATTTGAACCTACAATCAAGGTCGGACAATTGGTCGAAATTAAATCAAGTACACAAGCAAGGTTTGACGGTCAATACAAAACACTAAGTGTAAATCATAGTTGTTTAATATCTGGGGCAGAAGGTGGCACAAGAATTACTACACTTCAATTACAATATATTGAGGATATTGCGAACTCAAATGAAAACTTAACCAATAATCCAGCTGGAAGTCCTACATCAATTGTAAAAAATAATGATGTTCAACCTATTGGTGTTAAAATCAGTTCTAGTATTGAGTCTATTTATAAATATATCAAAAAGACTGCTGGAGGTATTCCAGACAAATTTATAAACTCATCAATTTCTTGGAAAAATATGATAGGCAATAACAATACTGCAAATGAAAGATTAAAAGATTTAACAACTGGGAAATTACAATCGTGTACAGAAATTGCTAACAGAGTTGTCAAATTTAGAGATACATATTTTTCTGGAAAAAAGATAGTTATAACAAGCGGATGGCGTTCAGTTGCAAATAATAAAAGAGAGGGAGGCGTAAGTAATAGCCAGCATTTAACAGGGCGAGCAGTTGATTTCAAAATTTCTGGTGTAAGTGCTTCAGAAGTATCTCAAAAAGCTAAAAAGTCTGGAATGTTTGCTTTTGTTAAGGGATACTCAACTTGGACTCACGCTGATATAAGAAAGGGTTAAAATGCCATTAAATAACCAAGAATTAACAAATAAAACTACATTATATAGCTTATTACAAGCGTTAAAAGATACAATTAACTACAATATGAATTGCGTAAAAGTTGCTACTGTAATTGAATTTAATCCAGAAAATTTGACCGTTAAATGTAGAGTAAACAACAAAAGGTTGAAACAATTAAAACAAGATGGTAACCAGATACTTGAAGAATACCCAGATATTTATGCAAAAGTACATTTTTTTGGCTGGGGTGGTATTGGTAGTGTTTACCCGATTGAGCCAGGAATGGAAGGCATATTGTTATTTAATGATAGAGAGTTGGAAACTTGGTATCTAACAAGTAATGGTGGAAAATTAGCATACGATAGATGTCACGATTTATCAGATGCTTTGTTTATTTGTGGTGTTCATAGCCAGCCAAAATTACCGCTAGTTCCATTTATTGAGGCGTGTTTACATATATATTATAAAGGTAGCGATGTTCAGATTAAGGATGAGTCAATAACTACCAATACTAAAGAATATGAGTTAAATGCTGAAACTTCAATAAAAGAAAACACAAAAGATTATACACTTAATGCATTAACTACAATTAGTGAAACCGCTCCAAGTGTAACAATAACAGGTAGTGCAACTACAACAGTAAATGGCACTACAAACCTAAATTTAAACGGTGCAACGATAACTCAAACTGGAAATAAAATTTATTTAGTGTGTGATGATTTAATAATCAATGGTCAAAGCTATTATGACCATAAACATACTGGTAATGAGGGCAGACCAACAAGCGGTGTAATTACAAGCTAAATGTAGTATAATTAAATTATGCTAGTACGTTCTATAAGAAAAGACAATTCGGGATATTCAGAGTGGCTATTCGGACACTCTTTTGCAGATTACAGAAGTCAGCAGAATCAAATAATGCAAGATATTTATACTGCATTATATGAATGGAAATACGATTGCTTTTTTGCATTAGAAAATGGCATTGATTGGTACACTAGATTAGGTACTAAAAATCAAAAAGAATTACTAGACCAGGATGTAGTAAATACAATACAAGCCAGAGATGGCGTTTTAAGTGTATTCGATTTTGATAGCGTATTGGAGGGCAGAAAATACAACTGCTCTTGCAAAGTATTTACTGTATATTCTGGTGATAATGAATTAAATATAGAATTTGCAATGTAAGGTGAAATATGGCAGATATTGATGAATTAACCTATGAGGGGTTACAAACAAAAGACAATAATACACTAGTAACGGATTTAGTAACTGGATTTCAAAATATTTACGCACAGAATAGCGAAGTTTTAAATTTAGATTCTAATACTCCAGATGGTCAATTAATTCAACTTTTTGCATATGCTGGTACTACTATAAGGGAATTAATAACTGAGGTTTATAACTCTTGTGACCCAGACAAGTGCGTGGGAGCGGTGCAAGATAACAGGTATCAAATAAACTATTTAGAACGTAAAACTGGTTCATTTACTTTACAAAATATTACTATAACAACTAATCAAACAGTAACGTTAGAGGGTTTAGACGCTTCATTTAATGACGAAAATGCCTCATCTTTTACCGTATCAGATAACAACGGGAATGTTTGGTTTTTGGTTGATACTACAACTTTATTGGCTGGCTCTACAACTTTAGAATTTAGAGCTAAAAATAAAGGTGCTGTTATTCCTACAATAGGAACAATTACAAACCTTGTAACCATAATTCCTGGTGTGATATCAGCAATCAATAATGTAGGTGCTACATCTATTGGTGTTGAAGAGGAAAGTGATAGCGATTTTAGAATAAGACGTGCAAGGTCAGTAACTATGGCTAGCGGAAATAATGTAGATAATATTGAGGCTAGATTACTTGCATTGGATGGCGTTGTAGATGTAAACATTCACGAAAATAGAACAAATGAAACAGACTCAACTAATACGCCAGCACATACTATTTGGGCAATAGTTGAGGGTGGAGCAAATACTGATATTGCAGATATTATTTATGAAAATATAGGAGGTAGTGATACTAGAGGTTCTATTGAAGTTCCATTGACAACTGCAAGCCTACAAGAAATTACAATAAGATTTGATAGAGAAACGATTATTCCATTATATATAAGATTTGATATATTACCGATTACAGATATGGGTGAAATAAACCTAGACGCAATAAAAGATTATATTGCAGAAAATTTAATATTTAATATAGGTGAAGATGTAGAAACTTCAAAAGTAACGCAAGTGTGTGCAGACGCTTTATTATCAGACGGTGGAAACGGATATGCAATTAATGTAGAAGTTTCAAATGGTGGTACTGCAACTCCATCTACAACTAGCACTACAATTACATCGGTATCAGTTGTATCAAGTATCTTTCAAGACAAAGTCGGAGATGTAACTGCAATTTATGAGTTTGAATATTCATCAGATAACTGGGTGTTCCAAGGTAGTAATGTGGATTTAGATGATTATGGTATTTCTTTTGTAGGAACAGCAACTGATGGCGATAAAATTTATATAGCATTTACAGCTGGTACTTGGTCGGATTATTTACCAGCTACGTCAATAGCAGACAAATATACAACAGACGCAAATAAGATTTATATATCGGCAGCAAATTAATATGAATTACGAATTAGAACTTGAAAACATTAAAAACTGGATAAAAAACTTAATTATAATTCAATATAGGCAATCACCTAAGAATAGGGCTTGTATTGACTTATTAACAGAGTTGATTTTTGCTAATTGTTTGATATTAAAAATCAGAGATTTATGCCTTAGTGTGGAACATTCAGAGGGTGCTCAATTAGATGTAGTCGGTAAATGGGTATCAATGGATAGATATTATAACGGCATAGACGATTGGCAACATAATTACTTAGCTTATCCATACTTTACAACTATTGCAAACAACGCTTATAGTACATTCCAAGGTGGTTTTTCAACCTATACAAACTTTGCTGATAATGATGGTGGCTTTTTGATGTACAAAGATTGGAAAGACATCAGACTAAAGAAAAATACGTTTAATGATGGTGATTTTAGAAAATTAATCAAATTAAAAGTAATTAAAAACTCAATAAATCATACAAAAAAGAATATAGACGAGGCGATTTGGAAGTGGTCAAACGGAAATGTATATACTACTTGGGGCAAAATGGAAGTAATATATAATTATAATAGTAGCTATCGAACTACAATGTTTTTTGCAAATTATAAGAACATACTTCCACACCCTACTGGATGCAACATAACTCTAAAGGAAATAACAGAATGACAAAGTATATCAGAAAAACGGCTAAATTATTTGGTGAAAGCGCAAACCCAGCAGACAATGCAACCACTCAAGGACCAGAAATCGGTCAATTTGGTTCTGCATTAATCGGCACTTATAACGGCACGGCAGACATTGATACTATTCAAGGATTACCAGCTTGGCAACAAGGTTTTATTGGTGCGGTAACACCTACAAACCAATATCCGCCTTTGCCAGAAATGACTGGCTTCGGTAAGGTTTTATCTTATGAACTTTGTTATTTATTACAACAAGGCATACCAGAATGGGATTATAACACTACCTATTATATTAACGGATTTTGTTCTAAAAACGGTAAAATTTATATTTCAAACACAAATAGCAATTTAAGTAACGACCCTGAAACAGACACAGTAAACTGGCGACAATTTGAGGGTATTGGCAGAAGTCATAACTTATTTGATGTTGTATTAAAAGACCATTTATTAACTTATGATGATACAATGGGCTTTACTTTACAAGGTGAATATGCATATAAAGATGCAGTAAATGAACAACATTATGGCTATCCTACATTTTACGATAGATGTATTTCGGAAATGAATGCTGGTACTGCAACTCAAACTGTATTAGGTGCAAATACAATAACAACTTACAATAATGCAAACGGACATATCTTTTATAGTATTGCAGATAAATCAGCAGTGGATGCTTATTTCAACACTTATGGTGTTGCTTGGTTTTATGGCGTTGATACAGAAAACGAACGTATATTAATGCCAAGAAATAATTATTTCTTCAAAAGTGCATCTTCATCACCAGGTGGCTTGAACTTACCAGGTGCTCCCGATATTGCGCATACCCACTCAAGAGGTACAATGAACATCACAGGACAATTTGGAAGAAAGCATACAGAGTCATATACTGGTGCATATTTTACCCAGTATTCTACGACTGGCGCATTTTCTGTAAAAGACCCTGGAAGGTATAATAGCTGGCCTGGGAGTGCTGCAAAATTACCTAATAGTGGTGTAGAAGTTGCTTTTGATGCTTCTCAAACTTGGACTGGTAATACTTCCCAGCCGTCTGTTTCAAACTCAATTTACGGAAGACAAACAGACCAGATTATGGTTACAAGCGCAAACGGTCTATTATATATCTGTACTGGAAACACTATTGACGAAGGTGCAATTTCATTAAATGCAGCCCTGATTAGCGCATTAAATACATTAGATAGCGCAAAGGATGATGCTATTGATGATTTAGATGATGCTAAGGATAGCGCAATAGATGATATTAATGATGCAAAAGATGATGCTATTGCGGATGTAGGTGATGAAGTCGATAGAGCAACGGAAGAGGCAGACAGAGCAAAGGATGAAGCGGATAGAGCAGAACGCTATGCAGATACAGTTGTGGCTGGACAAATGCAAGCGGATTGGACTCAAACCGATAGTCAAGCCGTTGATTATATTAGAAATAAACCCACAAACTTAGTAACCGAAACAGGCATTCAAACATTAACTAATAAAACAATATCAGCATCCGATAATACTATAACAAGTCTATTAGTAAGTAATTTTAGTAATTCGGCAATTTCTAACGAAATTCCCTCAGTTTCGGACTCAAGTATGTATAAATTTACAAGCGAGTACGGTGTAGCAGATGCTATTGAGGGAGTGTATCAACGCCTTGAAGAGTTGCAAATTGCTAAAAATCCTAATTTATCAATAGTGGGCGATTTAACTATAAATAGTGGTAATGTTAGCGGATTTACCGCAAGTGATTATCTTCAATTTCCTTATGTATGGAACTTCGGAAATTATACTTGGGAATTACAATTTCAATTCACTACTTCGGATGATGTAACTACACAACAGAATATTATTGACTCTTATTATGGCGTTGCAGTTGCAATATATAACGATAATTTTGTATTATCAATATCATCAAACGGCACTAGCTGGGATATTGCAAACTCATCTACTGGAACATACACAGTAGAACAGGGCGTAGTATATACATTAAAATTATCTTGGGACGGAAGTGACTACAAACTATCTTATTCGTTAGACCAAGAAGAGTTTACAGACGATATTACGGTAACATCATCTACTGTACATAATGCTACTCAACAATATGTAGGCGGTTCTCCTAATTTATTCGGTGCTGGTACGGCTAATCCTTTTGACGGTACAATTAATTTAAACGCTTGGAAATTGACCGTGAATGATTTAGTGGTGTGGTATGGTATGGATGATGTGGGCTTAGCATCAAGAGCAAATGTATCATTAACAAACTTAGATGATGTGGGCTTAGCTAAATTCTCAAGTCTGCAAGACCAGATAGACTCAAAAGAAGCTATTGCGCCAGGAATAATAGCATTGACTACTTCGGGCACTACCGTATTACAAGACAATAAAGTTTACCACATTACACCTAGTGGCAATATTACATTTTCATTACCAACAATAACAGACACAACGGTTTTACACCGTATTGAATTAGAAATTGATATGAGTACAGTATATTCAATAGATTTGGGCTTGGGTGCGACACCAAAATATTACAATAAGACCGCCCCAGACTTATCAACCGCTGGAACGTATAGTATTTTGTATCAATATTCACCCACAGAGTCCGCTTGGTATTGCGGCGGTGCGCCAATAGGAGCATAAATTAATGCCTAGTGTTTTTGAAAAAAAGTTATTATTATTAACGGCAAAGGTTACATTAACAGTAGTAACAAACCCCTCTGGGGCGACTTGCACGCTAACTTGTAACGGTGTAGCATATAATCAAAAAACCTTAACTGTCCCTACTGGGTCAGTTGTCTATTACTCGGTATATCATAGCACTTATGGTACGTCATCTGGTTCTGTATTGATGAATGCAGATAAAACAATGACTTTCACAGGTTCTTATACAACGTCAACGGTAGAGCAAGCGTGGAGTAATCCGACAATGACGGCGCAAGTGACACCAGGGGGAAGCAGCTTCGCTGCTTTTATGGATTCAACATATAGCAATAGATATGCTTATTTAATGTTCGACGGACAAACAGGAACAGGGCATTTTGCACAAACAGCTGGCACTTTACCTCATTATTTAGGTTTTTATAATCCAGACCCAGTGCGGATTACATCATTATCTTTTAATTGGTATAAGGCGTCTGCAGCTTATTATTCGCCACAATCGGCAAGCATTGAAGCTAGTAATGACGGCAATACATATACTACATTACAAACTTTTAGCCAGTCGACAAACCCAGCTTCAACCACGTTAACCAATTATTCGAATACGGCTTATAAATATTATAGGGTGTATGGTACAGACGGCGGTGTTTCTACTACTTACGCTTGTGATGAATGCTACGCTAGTGGATATACTCAAGTTCAATCATACTCATACTACTGGGCTATAACATAGAAAGGTTAATCAATGACTAAATATGCAAAATTAATATCAGAAACAGAAATTGAGTTCCCTCCTAAAAATAAGGGTTCAATATGCAATTATGACACTAATTACGATTTATTAATAGCAGACGGCTATTTGGAATATGTAGAAGCCGAAATTGACCCAGATAAAGTTTATTCATTTACATATATTGACCTTGGCAACAAAATTAAACAAATTGCCACAGAAATACCACAACCAGACCCAGCAGTTGTAAGAGAGCAACAATTTGAAAGGGATTTCTTTGAAACTTCACTCGGTTGGATAAGAAGGCAAGTAACAATGAGCGATAATACTAGAAGGGATTTTTTATCAGATTTATTCCCAGCAATAGCCATAGCTGCTAATACTGGCATTCCAGTTATGGTGTTAGCGTATAATAAACCTAGTGATTTTTCGCAAGAAATAACCGATTGGACTCAATATCAACATAATGAAATTGTAACGGCTCATTTCTTGCAAGAGTGTATGACTAGGTTACAAAACGACTTTATACCTGTTAATTAAGGAGAATTATAATGAACGGAACACAAATGTTATTCGATAGAACATCAACGGCAAACACTGAGTACATTGGAACGGCCGCTAGCGGAATTGGTGCAGACACCGAACAATGGCAAATAAAAGCAATCACTTATGATGCAAATGATAAACCTACATCAATTAAATTTGCTGGTGGGAGTGCGGATTATAAATTTGCGTGGTCAGATAGAACTACGCTAGAATACTCATAAGGAGGTGCTTTATGGGAGGATTTGTTTTAGATAAGCAAGGCGATTATTTACCAGTATTTGGTGAAGCTACTGGCGGTGGTGGTGGCGGTGGTATATCAGACCATTCCCAATTAAGTAACTTAGATTATGAACACGCTGGGCATACAGGATTTATGACAAGTGCAAATTATTTACCCGCAGGAACAGTTATAAATGTTAAAACAGATGATAGCGGTGATTATACAACAATATCCTCTGCTCTTGCTTCATTAGTGGGCAAATGGAGTGATGGGAGCGTAACTATTCAACTGGGAAATGGTACTTTTGATGTTTCATCTACACAACAGATTTTAAGTACAAACTTTAATATTCCAAAATTAATTATAACTGGTAATGGTGCAAGTAACACAACAATAAACTGGACTACAACAACGGCAGCAGCAGATATGTTCAGGGTTTTAGGTTTAAATGTAACCATTTCAAAATGCACTATACAAAATACAAACGGCTCAACTTCAACGGATTATAGGGGCATTATGGCTCTGGATAATGCGTATGTGTTTGTTAGCGAGTGTACTTTTTCAGGTATAAATTACGCTGTATGGGCGTTTAGAGGCGGTAACTGCGCATTCGCTAAATGTAATTTCTCAAATTGCGCTAAAGCGGTTGTCGCAGAAGGCGGGAACATTTATATTCAGTGGGCAACAACTGGAACATTCAGTACTGTTACAACAGCTTTAAATGTTTCGGGTGGTGGCATAATCAAAGGCGGTGGAAATACGTTTACCTTTACGAGTGTAACTAATCAAGTAAGTCAAACAGCCGGAACAGCAACAGTAAACGGTTGGATAGCGGTTTCAGGATTAACAGTATAAGGAGTATAAATTATGAATATTTTTAAAATTTTATTTCTTTACAATAAAATTCAAAAAGCAATTAAAAAATCAAAAAAGATAATTGATGCAAAAAAAGGCATTGCAGAAGAAATTAAAAAACACATTGACAATATTGAGGGTGAATTGCAAGCAATAGCCGTACATTTACCCGATTTTAGAAACTTATTTAGCGAAATAAAGAAAGTATTTATCAAGTGAAAGAACAATTAACAGTAGAACTTATAGGCGACCCACAAGTATTAATGCGTTGTGTGTTGCCTTGTGATACTTCATTAATTGCTAAAGACAAATACAAATATCCATTCTTAGCACAACAAAGCGCATTGATTAAAATACATTATATTGATGAACAGGGCAAAGAAGTAAATAAAATTATTTCTAACCCGACAAATCATAAATACGACGGTGCTACAATTCCTTTCAGAATAGGCAAAGGAAATCCAAAGCTATTAGTAGGGGCATTATTCCACGACTTGATGTGTGATGATAAAAGTATAATTGATTTCAACAGGCATTTATCTTCTTTGATATTAAAAGATTTATTAATACAATGTAAAGTCAATATACTAATAGCTTGGGCTATGTTTTTCTTTGTAGAAATATACCAGAAAAGAATGGATGGCTGGAAATGATGATACCGCCAGTATATCAATTATCTTTTGGTTATAAATCAATTTTAAAAACTGAGTGGCTAAAAGGTAATATGCCAGATGTCAAAGTTGATATGGGCGGAAACCTATTAACAAAAGATAACGTCACCAACGGACATATGCTTGCGGTTTCAAAGGGGGGGAAAACTTGTGAAGGAAATCTAATGCTTGAAACGGCTAACTATAACTTTATGAAAAGCAACAAACCTTTCAGCTGGTTTTTTACCAAGGAAGGGTTTGATACATATTGCGAACAGTTCAAAAAAGTAAAGCTGCCTAATTTCAATGGAATGGATTACATTTACAAAATTACTAAAAATGCAGATTTTTTACTAAAGAATGGAAAATAAAAATGAGTTATGAGCTAGCTGGAATATTAATCACCGTTGTAATACAAGCATTATATATTGCGTTCAAAATAGGCAAATTTGAAGAGAAATTAAACGCTATCGAAAAAAAACAAGATAAACATAATAACCTAATAGAACGTATGGTAAGGGTTGAGGATAGCGTTAAATCAGCCCACAAAAGACTTGATGACAAATTTAAGGAGTAACTATGTTAAATTTTTCAATTTCGGAATTAATAAAGTCGGATATAGCAGACAAAAACGGCATTAAGAATATGCCAGATGTGGCTAGCTTAGACAATCTATTGCAATTAATATTCTATGTATTGCAACCGTTAAGAGATAAAGTCAAAAGACCGATTGTAATTACGTCTGGTTACAGGTGCAAAAAAGTAAACCAGTTAACAGGTGGAAAAACTACATCTCAGCACTTAAACGGTAAAGCAGCTGATTTTATAATTGTAGGAATGAGTGTACAACAAGCAATAGATTTTGTTAAACGTTCTGGAATTGAGTTTGACCAGTTAATACACGAAAAAATAGGAAATAAAGAATGGGTACATATTAGCTATAATAAAGGAAATAATAGAAAGCAATTTATCCAAATTAAGCAATAATATTATTTTTTTTACAAAATTCTTGTCTTGTTTTAATTGCTTTGTCTAAATTATCAAAATATCCTAAAGATATTGATTTTTTATTTATCATAATTCTCACTTGATATTTTGAATAATTTTTTCTATGTCTTAATGTTATACCTTTATGTCCGCTTTTTGATAATTTATTAAGATTACTATTTAAACTGTTTTCACTTCTACCTGTACATCTTAAATTTTGCACACGATTGTCTAATGGGTTTCTATTTATATGGTCTACAATTTCTTTGCTAGGACAATTAGTTAAATATCTATGAAGTTTAATTTCTTTTTTAGTTTCTTTGTTCCATCCGACCACTACAAAATAATTATTATACATTCTTGCTAAATGCCAAAATATTTTTTCAACCTTTTCTCTTTTATCCGTATCAATTAAAACTTCTTTTTTCCCGTATTTTTTGCTTATTATTATCATTTTTGTATAATCTTTGCATACAACAAAAGAATTATGACATTCGTTTCTATGTCTAATTTTACTTTCTTTTTTTTCCTTTTTTTCAATATAGTAATTTTTTCTACAAGTTATATTGCAAAAGTGAAGTTTTGACCTATTAAAATCACTAGGACGTAAATTTATTTCTTTTTTGCAACAATCGCAATACGTTATCATAATTATATAATACATTAGTATTTGGTTAAAGTCAATGAGTTATAATTTTGGTAAAAACAGAAAACAAGTTTTAAATATTAATTAATTTCTAACTGGTAGCAAAATTAAAAGCAAACCACCTAATAAATAGGTGGCTTTTTTTGACTGAAAAAGATATTAGTTTGAATAAATGAAAAATAGTTAAATTTGCTCTATATATACTTCCGTCCTGGGGTTTAATTTATCGTAATAGACTCTTGAGCCGTCCGTTGATACTATTATACTACAATTATCATCTAAAAGCACGTTTTTTTTAACAAGGCAATCGTGTAATGCAGAATGCAAATTAATTAAATCAACTTTTCGTTTAGTAGGCATATAATAAAGGGCTTTTAGATTAATCGGAAAATCAATTATAGGTATATTCGGACATAGCAATAAAAAATCCTTTTCGTATTGTTTATAGGTATTTGACGGTGATATGAACCGCTTGCCTGTTGCTTTGTTTACGAAAATGTTTGAACTGTTTTTCTTTGTGACAGGTGCTAAAGGTATGATAAATCTATATATTTCTTGCATAATTTTATTATACTATAAAAAAAGTATTTACTTTTTAAAATTTTTATTTTATAATCTAAAATGTTACAGATTGAAAAGGATATGAAAATGATTACTACGTTAGAAAACTTAACAGAAAAGGTAACACAAAACCGTTTAAAAAACTTAGCAATTAATATTGTTAAGTATCAAAATTTTAAAACTAGTGTAATTTTAAAAAAGATTGACAATGCTGGCTATTCTAAGCAAACATTAATTTCTTATATTAATTCTGGTATTGCGTATATTAATGGCGGAAACAAATTCAGTAAATATGGAAATATATACAAGTACATTGATGAAGCGATAAAAGATTGCGTTCAACCGTTGACACCAGCTTTTAATGAAAAAAGGGATTTTTCGAAATCAAAGTTTAAAAACAAAAATGTAGAAATACCAGTTCAAAAGGTTTTAAATAAAATTAAAGTGAATGCAAAGCAATTCCAGTATGCGGTAAAAATTGAAAACTGTTTAAACATAGTAGAAAACAATGACGAAGCGATTGGATTTAATAAATGTTTGGCGTATATGAATAAGCCAATAGGTTCAATAGTTAAGGTTGTTATCGAGGAATGCGAATGAAAACGGAAGAAGAAATAAGAAAAAGACTTGAAAATATAAAAGAATATGTTATGAGTGTACCGAAAAATGCTCTCTTGATTGAAAAAGAACGTATAAGTTTTGCAGGTTCAAGTGGTGCAATAGAGGTTCTTGAATGGGTTTTAGAAAGAGAGGAAGAATGAAAACGATTTATTCTGTATGGTTATTACCTCCAACTATTGAATATTCAGCTTCATTAAGAGGTTTGTTTAAAAACGAATTAACAGCAAAAGAATTTTTAGAAAACAAATCAAAAGAATATTCTGGGGTTAACCTACAAATAATACCAATAGAAACAGATTTGTTTGAAAGCGAGGAAGAATGACAAAGAATATTTTAGTTGAAATAGAAAAACAGGCAAAAGAATTGTGGAAAAAAGAAAAAGAATTACAAGAGCAAGCAAGAGAATATTGCAAAGATAAAAAATTCAAAATAGTAAAACCGATTTATTATTCAGGATATCAAAATAATTTACAAGGTCGTGAGTGTTATATTATGCCGTATATAGACCGTGGAGAACTACTTGCCTCTTGTATCGTATATAATAAGAAAACCAAAAAAATTGATATTCTGCATTATTACGGTCATAATATGAGTTTTTATAAGGAAATAAAATAATGAACGAACCAATCATAAACGGCATAGATGTAAGCGAATGTTGTTGTTTTGAAAATAATAGATGTTTATGGTCTAAAAGATATTATGAAAATAATAATGTTGCACCGCCTTGTGAAGCAGTAAAAAATTGCTATTTCAAACAACTCAAATGCTTAGAGCAGGAAAATAAAGAGTTGAAACATAGAAATAAAAATTTAAAACTTGCATTATCAACTTATGAAATGCCAGAAGTGGTTAAAGTATTAACGGATTGGCGAACAGGAGAACTCCAACTTCAAGAAAACAAATTAAATAAATACAAACAAGCTATTGAAGAAATAAGAAGTTATTGCGATGAACAAAATATAAAAGCAGATTATACGGCTTGTTATTGTTATATTACAAACAAAATTGATGAGGTTTTAAATGACAACCAATAAAGACAAAAACTTGCAATATATAAATTGTCCAAAATGTAAATGGCACGGAGCAGTTATTAATATAAAAACGGGTTTAATAACTTGTCAATATTGTATGTATAGGAGTAAAAAGAAAAATGCAAGATAGATTTAGATTTAGAGTTTGGAACATAAAAGAAAAAGAAATGATTTATAACGCCGAAATTGCTTATGATGGTATGAATTATAATACCGAATGGCAACTAGGCAAAAATGAAAATGACGGGTGGGTTGATTGTTTTGGCTACTATTTAGACTATCCCGAAGAATATGAAGTTATGCAATGCACAGGACTTAAAGATAAAAACGGCAAGCTAATTTTTGAAGGGGATATAGTCAAAAAGGAAGTATTTATTGATTATCAAGGCGACGGACAATTTCAACCTGATGTATATGTTGATAGAACTTATATAGGAGTTGTTCATTTTACGGCTTCTAATGGTGCAACATTACAAAAAGTAAAAGTTTATGAAACTGAAAGCCCTTATGAGCCTAAAAAACAAAGAGATAAAAGGGAATGTCCTAAAGCTACAAAATTAATTGCTTGTAGAAGTGAAGTAATTGGCAATATCTATGAAAATAAGGAGTTATTAGATGAATAATAGCTATTGGATATTAAAAGCGACTGGATTAATTTTAATTGCAATTCTTATAATGATAATTGCAATAACACAAATAGAAATAATAAATAAGCTAGATAAATTGATTGAATTAAATACGCCAGAATTTGTAAATGTAATTCCTGAAGATTTTAATTTAACAAAAAATTAATTCTAGGCGTGCCAGAATAAAAAATAATACGTATAAAATATATAAGATATAGTTTTATATATCTAAAATAAAAAACAACGCTTAAAACGTATTTTAAAAGGTATTAGTTAAAATGTTTACAGAAAATAAATGTTGTAATATAATAAAGGTAGGAACTAGGAATTGAGGTAGCTCCCAAATCCGAAAGAATGGTTCTTGAACATTTTGTTCCTACTTTTTATTCAAGATAAATACATATCAAGAGTGTATTATTTTAGCTAAATTAATATACTCCTAATAAAAGGAGAAACAATGGAAGAAGATAAAAACAGAACAATTTTGTATATTTATAAAAATTGGAAAGAAACTATTGATTGTTTACCAAAAAAATATCGAGGAAGAGCTTGGGAGTTAGTAATAAATTATGCATACGGTGAAAATATTGAACTCGAAAAAGAAAATTGTTATATTCAAATGGCAGTAAAAAGTTTATTACCACTTGCAAAATTAAAGTGTAAAAGTGGCTCACAGGGCGGAAAAAGCAACAATCCTTCAGGAAAAAAGAAAACAAATTTAGATGCTAATTTAGATGCTAATTTAGGTGTTAATTTAGGTGCTAATCCTTATAAAGAAGAAAATAAAGAAGAAAATAAAGAAGAAAATAAAGAAGAAATAAAAATAAAGTATGGAGAATTTAAAAATGTTTTTCTTGCTGGCAAAGAATATAAAAAACTAAAAGAAATATATGCAGAAAAATTAGATGAAGCAATTAATGTTCTTTCAAGCTATATTGCAAGTAAGGGAAAAAAATATAAAAGTCATTATGCTGTACTAGGCAAGCATAACTGGGTTTATGAAAAAGTATGCAAAATGCAAGAAAATAAGTATAATAAAAATTATGGTTCGGGACTATTTTAAGAGGTAGCTATGGAGTATAGAAACAAATTAAAAGAGTTAGGAATATTTTTAGAAAAATCAGGCAGGCAGACTTGTCCTAAATGTTCGGCAAGTAGAAAAAATAATAAAGAAAAATGTTTAACAGTAACTTATGATACTGATGCAGTTCTATATAATTGCCATCATTGCGGCTGGAGTGGTAGTGTATTTTATAGAGAAAAAATAATACACAAAAAGATATACAAGAAACCAGAAGAACCAAAAAAAGCTGAAAATCAGTCACCGCTAGTAAAATACTTTGCAAAAAGAAAAATATCAGAAGAAACTTTAAAAAAATACAATATAACCTATAACGAGCAAAAAGAAATACAGCTACCATATTACAAAAATGGTGAACTGGTAAATATAAAATACAGAACAAATTTAGGTAATGGCAAAAAAACATTCAGGCAAGAAAAAGATAGTGAAAAAACATTTTATGGAATGGATTTTGTTGATAAAGAAAACCCGCTAATTATTGTAGAGGGTGAAATGGACGTTCTGGCACTCGCAGAAGTTGGAATATACAGCGTATCTGTACCCCAAGGAGGTAGTGATACAAAATTAGAATGTATTGAAAATTGCTGGGAATGGATAAAAGAGTTTAAAGAATTTATTATTGCAGTAGATAATGATGAAGTAGGCGACAAATTAAAGAATACATTACTAGATAGATTTGGTAAAGAAAACTGTAAAATAGTAAACTGGGGAAATTATAAAGATGCAAATGAAGTATTAATGGCTGGCGAAGATGTAGCTGGCTATATTGCAAATGCTACTGTATTGAACCCAGATGGACTAAGTTTTTATTATGAAAATTTTGACAATATATACAAGCATATTTTTGAACAAGATACAGATTTTTACTCTACTGGCTGGAAAAAGTTAGATAGTTTATTAAAAATAAGAACAGGCTATTTAATGGTGATAACTGGATATCCTTCACGTGGAAAGTCTACTTTTGTAGATAATTTACTTGTAAATCTATCTATGCAATATGGGTTAAAACATTTACTAGCTAGCTTTGAAACCACACCAGAAGATTCTTATGTAACTTTATTGGAAATGATAAAGCAGAGTTCGTTAAAAAAATTAAAAGAAAACAATGATGTATTTAGCGAGTTTGAATTTATTGCAGAACATTTTTATAGATTATCGGTTGAAAAAATTTGGAATATTGATGAAATCATAAAAATGACGGAATTTATGGTTAAAAGATATGGCATAAAAACTTTAGTAATAGACCCATATAATAGGTTAAACAATGATTACAGCGACAGGGAGGACAAATATATAGGTAATATACTTGCTAAACTTTGTATGCTATCAAAGAAATTGAATATTTTAGTAATATTCGTGGCACACCCCAAAAAACCAGATGGAGAAAAAGTTCCTACAATGTACTCGATTTCTGGTTCGGGCGACTGGTACAATATGGCAGATTATGGAATTATAGTCCACAGGGAACGAAATGAAGATACAAAAGAATTAAGTAATGAACCTACTATTACAGTGGCAAAAGTAAAAAACTTCAGACTCGGTAAACCTAGTGGGGGTGAAATAACGCTTAAATATAATGTAGAGAAAAGAATATTGGAGGATTAATGGAAAAAATATATCTGGACAATGGTGACGCAGTCTACATAAATATGAAAAAAATAAATTTTTTAATTATACATAAAACCTTTGTAGAATTTAATTTTAGTAACGGACAAACATATATAATAAATCGTCAAAATTGTAGCGAAATAATAGCAGAAATAGAAAAAAAGATAATGACTGTAATTAAATGGTACTAAATAATTATTAACAAATGTAAATTATTTGTATGATATTTTAATTAAATGGTTGCAAAAAACTATAGAAGTGTTATAATTAATAATAATAGATAAAGAGGTATTAGTTATGAAAAAGAAGTTATTTATTAGAAATTTAATTAAATGGACAGTTGCAACATTAATTATTTTAGCAGTTGTTATTTTTGGGTACTTTACTATAAGTATAGACCCATCAGATGTACCCGATGAAATGTTAAAGCAAATTCAACAAGAGGAAGGGCTTAAATAAGCTCTTCCTAAAAGATATTAGTTTGAAAGTGAGGTTAAAATGAATACTTTATTAAACGTAAATGGAACTTATTATTTGAATGGTGACAAAATTACATACTCGCAGTATGTAGAGTTATTAAATACAGGTTTCGCAGGAAAAGATGTATTGTTTAGCTTGTATGATGACAAAAATAATGTAGTAATTAAAGTGAAACAATAAGGAGTAAAAATGAAAAAAAAAGAAGTAATAAAAGACTGTATAGAAGCACTTAATAATGGTGCAGATATGACAGAAGTAGTTGATTATATTGAACAATATACAGACTATAATCCAACCGAAATTGTAGATGAAATTTACAAAAAAGAAGTATTGAGGTAATTATGGCAAAAGTAGGCAGACCAAAAGGCACTAAAAAAACTCCAAGAGTTGATTATCATAGGCGAATTTTACCCGAATGGGTCAAGGTGCTTGATATGAAATTAGATGAGTTAAAAAAAGGTTATTCAAATTATCAAAAAAGTATTTACAAATAAAAAGTTTTATTATATAATTTTTAAAAAGAAAGAGGTATTTGTTATGGGCAACAGAGCAGTAATTACTACAAGAATTAAAAAAATAGGTGCTTATTTACATTGGAATGGAGGACGAGATAGTGTTCAAGCATTCTTGGCATACTGCAAGTTAAAAGGATATAGCAGTCCAGAGAATGACTGTTATGGCTGGGCGAGATTATGTCAAGTAATAGGCAACTATTTCGGCGGTGGCAATTCAATAGGGATAAACAGATACGAAAATTTAGACATTGATAACGGTGACAATGGAGTATATATAATTGAAAACTGGGAAATAATTGACAGGTTATTTTATTCGGGAAGAGAACAAAATGAATATAGCTTGTTAGATATGCTACAAGATATAAACGAACAACAACCAGAAAAAGAAAAATTAACAAATGAAGAAATACGTGAGTACGTGAGAAATTTAGGAGAAGTATAAATGGAAAGATTGTTTAAAATTCAACAAGAATTAAAAGCACCAAAAGACCAATACAATTCATACGGTGAATATAATTATAGGTCGGCAGAGGGAATATTAGAAGCTGTAAAACCTTTATTAAAAGAAACAGGAACAGTATTAACATTAACTGATGATGTAACACAACTAGGAGAAAGATATTATGTAATTGCAACAGCTACACTTTATGATGCAACAACAGGAAAAGAAATACACCATACTTGCGCTATGGCAAGAGAACAAGAAATTAAAAAAGGTATGGATAGCGCACAGATAACAGGTTCAACATCAAGTTATGCCAGGAAATATGCTTTAAATGCTTTATTTGCTATTGATGATGTAAAAGACCCAGATGCAACAAACAAACACGAAGACGAAACAAAAAACAATGAAATATCGCCAGATAAAACAGTATGCCCTAAATGCGGAAAAAAGACTACTCAAGGCGCATTAACAAGCTGGGGTATGTGTGGCGATTGTTATAGAGCAAGCAAAAAGGAGGACAAGAATGCAATTAAGTAAGAAAGATTTAGCAGATAAGTATTTAGAATTGAAAGAGGGTTTATTAAAAGAGTCATTATTTACACTAGAACAAAAAGATATGTATTTACTAGGATGGCTTGATTGCGCATTATATGTAATGAGAAAAGAGGATATAAATGACTAAACAAGAATTAATCGGAACTAAAACACAAAGACAAGCTAGAATAGGCGGAAGTGAATTTGCTACCGTTATGGATATTAATCCGTACAAAAAAAGAATTGAACTTGTACTTGAAAAAGCTGGCGTAATTGCTAACACTTTTGAAGGTAACGAAGCCACCAGAAGGGGTGAATTTTTAGAGAATGACATTATAGCAAAATTTGAGGATGCAACAGGATTAACAGTTTCTAATGAACAACAAGAATTTATTATTGAACCAAATGATTGCTTGCCCCTTGTATGCCACGTTGACGGCATAACATCAGATGATGCGGTATTTGAAGCAAAGACTACTGATATTAAATCAAAAACTTGGCAGAATGGTATTTCAGAATATTACAAAGCACAACTAGAATTTAATTGTAAACTTGCAAATAAACAAAAAGCATATATAGCTGTTGGATATTGCGACGGTAACGAAATAGTTAAATTTGAGTATTACAAGTATAAGCCAGAAAAGCCAATGTCCGAAATTGTAGGTGAATGCCAAAAATTTACAAATGACGTTGAAATATATAAAAGTTATGGCGTAGTGAATAACGGTTTAATCCTTAAAAGCAAAATAGATAATAATTTAATTGAAGAGCTGGAAAGCATCAACGAAACAATTTCAAATTTAAAACAAAAAATAAAACCGTACGAAGAGCAAAAAAAATTAATCGAGGCAAAATTAAAAGAACAGATAGGTGATAACTGGGGCATAGAAAACGATTTATACAAAATAACAATGTCTAACAGAATAACCGCTCCCAGTTATGAATATAAAATCAGCAGAAGTGGATTAAAGATTGAAAGAAAAGAGGTTTGAAATGAAAAATAATCAATTTAGAGCGTACTTAGATAAGTACATTAAAAAGACTTGGAATAATACAACCGTTTTGACAGTTGATAAAGATAGCATTACAAGGGTAGTTTATATTTATACAAATATGAAAAATAAATATTTTGGCGAATGTCTTGGAAGCATAGTTTTTTATTTTATGAATGAGGGTTTAAATATTTCATATAGTAAAGATAATAACAGAGTATGTAAATTAAGTAACCAAAAAGCCAGTAAACAATTTGACTATTGCGAATTAAAACAAGCAAAAGAATTTATACAAGAAGCATTGCGTTATTTCATAGAAGGAGAATAAAATGGAATTTGAAGAATTAAAAGCTAATTTAGAAATGTTTTGTGGTTTTTTATCACAAGACCCCCAGATAAGATATTTCGAAAGCGGAAAATGCAAAACTATATTTGCAATTCCTTTAAAGAAAAATAAGGAAGATGAATCAAAATGGCTTAATTGCGAATGTTGGGGTAAAGTTGCAGAAAAAGTATCAGAAAATTACAAAAAAGGTGATGAAGTAATTGTTTTGGGATATTTTAAGGAAGAAGATTATCAAGATAAAACTGGTGTAACTAAAACTAAAATAACTTTTGTGGTTAAAGGAATAATATAATGAGTGAAGATTTTATTACCTTTGAGCAAGAACTTTTGAACACTTCCAGAGAAGCGATTGAATTTTCAAAAATGTATCTGGATGCAAGGAAAAACAGTTCTCATTGTTTTAATCAATTACAGATATTGATACAGAAAGCGAATTTACACACCAGCAAGAAATCGCCAGAAAATAAAATCATTGAATTATTGGCAGATAAAACCTATGGTGATAAAGCTAGATAATTAAATGAGGATTTGCATAATTACGAAAGCACATACAAAGGTCTTGAGTTAGTTGTTAAGTCTTATTTAGCGCATTGTTCAGCGTTGCAATCAGTGATTAAAACGCAGATTAGCGCAGAAATCAATGAGAATGTAAAGGCAAAGTATGGAAGGACAGAAGGTGCGTAAATCTCATTATTTAGAAAACGGATTGTATTTAGATACAACTACTGGAAAGACTTATAAACCAATCGGCAGATGTTGTATTTGTGGCGCAGAGTACGGAATACAGATACACCACTATATTGAGCAGCAAAGATGTAAACTTGATTTACAATCGAAAAAGACCAGAACACCAAAAACATTAACTCAAGAGCAAATAAACGAAAAGCAAAAACTCTTTGAAGTATGTTCTATATGCCATAATGCAATTCATAATTTAACAGATAAGCAATTTAAAAATTTATTTAATTTAAACCGATGTGATTATTTATACAAATAAAGTATTTACAAATAAATTAATTTATTATAAAATAAAACAAGAAAAGAGGTATAAAATGGCGCAAGTGGATATGTGGGGGAATAAAGTAGAAATAAATAATCTTTTAAAAGATAGATATGTAGAGCCACCATTTTCAATATTAGATGCAAAAAGTGATAGATGGCAAAGAAGAAAAAGAAAATGGAAAGCATTAGGAATACAAAGTGAGTTAGGAAGAGATGCTACAACATATAGTTTTCAAGAAAGTTTTAAAAAATATGGAAAAGAAAATTTGCCTAGCGATACAAGTATTTTTGACCCTACACTATGCGAGGTATTGTATAAATGGTTTGCTCCAGAGGGGTGTAAAATATTAGACCCTTTTGCTGGTGGCAGCGTAAGGGGAATAATAGCACACTATTTGGGATATAAATACACAGGCATAGATATTAGACAAGAGCAAATTGATAGCAATTATGAGCAAGCTAGAAAAATGCTAGCAAGCGATAATCAGCCAGAATGGATAGTTGGAGATAGTAATATAGTCTTAGATAGCATCGAAAAAGAATATGATTTTGTTTTTAGTTGTCCACCGTATGGTGATTTAGAAGTGTATAGCGAATTAGAGGGCGATATTAGTAATATGAGTTATAGTGATTTTATGGTGGCTTATAGCTCAATTATTAAAAAAAGTTGTAATTTATTAAAAAAAGATGGGTTAGCTTGCTTTGTGGTTGGCGAATTTAGAGATAAAAAAGGAAATTATGTTGGTTTTGTACCCGATACAATAAAAGCTTTTGTAAATGCCGGGTTAAGTTTTTATAACGAAGCTATTTTAGCAACACCTATTGGCTCGGCTATGCTTAGGGCAGATAATTGTATGAAAAATAAAAAATTAGTAAAAACGCATCAAAATATTCTAGTATTCAAAAAATAAAGGGGAAAAAATGATAAAAGTAAAATTCGAGAATAATGAAAATTTATTAAGAGTAATTAAAACCGTTGAAAGCGTGTTAGATGTAAATTCAAACGGAAATGTACTAAAATTTGTTAAACTTGCAAATATAAATAATAAGCTGCAAATAACCGCAATAAATCCAGTTGTGAAGTTAAATTATATAACAGATGTTAAGGAAATATCAGGCGATAGTGCATTGTATGACTACAAGAAACTGTCAGCTTTGCTAAATGTAATTAAAGGCGACGTTGTTATTGAAGACGGCAACATTAAAAGTAAAAAATGTGCGTATAAAATACCTTGTGAGGATGCTAATGATTATCCGAATGACGTATTGCCGGAGATTACAAATTTTACTAAATTTAATATGCAAGAATTGAGCAAAGCATTAGAGAGTACATTAACCGCAAGCGATAAACTAAGCAGCGGAATAATGTGCGGTGTGCATATCGGCGAAAATAAATTAATAGGATGCGACAGTAAAAGAGTAGCAATCGAAAGTATTAAAACAGACAAAAACATTGAAAATATTACTTTGCCAAAAGAACTAATAAAAGAAGTTTTACGGCTACCATTTAATAATGAGGTATTGATTACAGTATTTGGCGAAAAAATAATAATTTGTGATGAGAATATAACTATTTGTAGCTCAAGATTAGCGGAAAAATATCCAAAAGTTGAAGCGGTTATTCCAAAAGACATAAAAAATACAATCAAATTAAAAAATAGTGAATTATCGGATGCCCTAACAATGGTAAATCCTATTATCGACGATATAACAAAAGAGTGTTTCTTAGAATACAAAAATAATAAAATGGTAATCCGAGTAAATAACGGACTTGAAAGCGCAAAAACAAGTATAAATATCGAGAGTGATGCAGAAAATGAGATTAGTGCAAGATTTAATATTCAGTATTTAGTTGATATGCTTAAAGCAAATGGTGAAGAAATAACCGTAACTACATATAATGACAATATAGGTTATAAGTTTACAAGTGATGGCAATAGTTATCATTATATAATGCCTATGATTAATTAAAAAGTATTTACATATAAATATATTTATGTTAGAATATAAACAAAAATTTATCCTATAAAACCAATATATTATGCACGGTCATCTATAACTCCGTGATACAATTAGCAACTATACCGTGCATATTTTTTTAAAAAAGAGAGAACAGAGAATGAGTAAAAATTTAGTATTTGGCGAAAAGGCAAAGAACGCCACATTTAAACTATATAGCTGGGAGAAGGCATTAGTAAGAGCATATTTAAAATTAATTAGAGATAGAAAAAAGCAAGAGATAAGGAGTACAAAAAATGATGCAAGAAATCCAAAACGCAAAGGCAAAAAACTGGGCTAAATTAGTAGAAGACAGAGCAAATAAGCTATGCGAGATAAGACAAAATGATACAGACTTATTTGTGCAATTATTAAGTGGTGATATATTTAATGAGGCAGTAGACCAGATAGCATTAGAAATACAATCGGGATTATATGATGAAATGTTAATGCCAAGGGAGTACAATTTATAATGTTTTATACATTGGAACAATTAAAAACAAGATTAAAACGGTCGAAAAATTTTGTGGAACTTTGCGTATGCAGATTTGACATAAAAAAGGTAAGATTAAAAACTACTAATCAATTAGTTTACGACATTCCTAAAGAAAAAATGGAATTAATTGAGGATTTTAATATCAGCAGAAAGAGAATAAAAAATGCACACCGAAATAATAAATCTGATAAATGAAGTTGAATTTAAACTTGAGGCGTTGCCTGATAGCTATTTTATAGAATATTTTGAGCGGTATTTTTTACCAAAATTAAAAGACTTTATTAATAAAAGTATTTACAATAACGAAAATATAAACTAAAATAGAATTATGGAACTTAAACAAGCTAGCATATTTGGAAATTATATTAAAATCGGGCGAAAAAAAAGAAACACGCCCAGAAACAAAGACCCTGGGTTAAAAGATAAAATCCGATTGCTATATGGAATGTACGAAAAACTTTATGAGAAACAAAATGTAAAACTATTTGAAATAAGAGATTTTATAATTAAAAATAACATAGCAATATACCCAGATGACAGGCAAGCAGAACCAATCGAATTACAAAGATATACAATATATGATATAGACGAGCGAATTAACAGAATGCGAGAATATCTAATTGACACGTTTAGAAATTGAGTTAAGAGAATTATTAATTAAATATGGTATGGATATCTATGCTATACATATGATAATAGGACACAATAACAAGAATATACTTGAAATAGTATTTGAAGAACTGGGAGATGAAAATGGAAAAGACATTAGACAAAGTATTAGATGCTGAAAAGTTAAGGGAATTAATCGGCAAAAACGAAAAAGAGCTTGTACAAAATAAAATTATGGAGGCAGCAAAAAATTTCAAAAGAGAATTATATTTAAGAACGGATTTTAAATTGAGTGAAAACACAATCTATTATTTTAAGAACAACGGATTTAAAGTATTGATTGATTATGATGCGACAGTAACACCGTTCAAATATATGTACGAGATAAGCTGGAATTAAGGGGAGTAAAAATGCGGGAACAATTTGATAATTTAATTGTAAATCTTATGGTTATACAAGAGTTTAGCAAAGATATTCACTATACTTGCCACGGTGAAGGGTTTTTTGGCAAACATTTATTAGTGGATAAATTTAATTTCTTTGATGATATTGATTTAATAAAAGAGTGTTGTTTGCTTGGTAACGGTGATAGACCACTTAGCAGCAAAGAATACATTGAGCAAACAATGATTAAATTAGTTCCACCGAGTCTAAAAGATGATAAAGCAAATTTTGAACACCTGGGCGACAGAATATTTGAAGTATTAGAACAAATAGACCAGATGCAAGATTTATCAAGAGCAGATGAAAATGTAATAGGTGGCATAGCACAAAAGTTACAACAGTATAAAGGATTAATTAATTTGCAGTTAGCATAGGGGTAATTATGGCAATTAAATTTGACAAAAGAAACTACCGCAAACATAACGATAAAAATAAAGATTTAATTAAAAAATCATTAGAAGAGTGCGGAGCTGGCAGAAGTATTGTTATTGATAACGAAGACAATATCATAGCCGGCAACGGTATATACGAACAAGCGCAAAAACTAGGAATAAAAACCAAGGTAATAGAAACAGACGGCTCTGAATTAGTTGTCGTAAAACGTACTGATTTAGCAACAGAGGATGAAAAACGCAAACAATTAGCAGTTATGGATAATTCAACAAGCGATAGTTCGGAGTTTGATTTGGGTTTATTACAGGAAGATTTTGATATTGACCAGTTACAAGATTGGGGAATAGATGCTAACGAAAAATTAATAAGTAAATATACACGAAAAATATCTGTACCTATATATGAAATAACAGGCGAAGAACCCACAATAAAAGAAATGTTAGATACTAGCAGAGCAGATAAACTAATTAGTAAAATAAATGCTTTAAATATAGATAAAAATATTAAAGAATTTTTATTAAAAACAGCTACAAGATTATACGAGTTTAGATATGATAAAATAGCCGAGTTTTATGCACACCAAGATGAGCAAATTAAAGATGTTATGGAAGAGCTTGCATTAGTTATTATTGATTTTAAAAAGGGTATAGAACAGGGGTATATAGAATTAAATAATTTTATAGAAGAATGTTTCTTGTCGGAGAATAATATAGATGCATAAAAGTGCCACGTTTATATTTAGTTATAAAAGAGCAAACAAGGTTTTTACTTATGATGTATTAAAAAACACTAATTATAGGGGTGATATATATATTGTAGTAAGCGACGATGACCCTACAATTAGCGAGTATTTAGATAGGTTTAAAAACAATGTAATAATATTTTCTAAAGAAGATGCCAGAGAAATAACAGATTTATGTGATAACTGGGAAAATAGGAAACTTGTTGTATTTGCCAGGAACTATATATTTAAAATAGCGGAGCAAATGAAATTAGATTGTTTTTGCGTTTTAGATGATGATTATGATAGGTTTTTGTACAGAAGGTGCTTTGGTGATAAATTAAAGGGGTTTAAAGTACAAGACTCGGGCATAATTATTGAAAAATGCTTTAAATACTTGATGGCCGCTGATACATTAGATTGTTTTGCTTGGTGTCAGGATGGTGATTTTATTGGTGGAGCTGGCAGCTTTGAGGGTATAGGTGGCAAGAGAAAAATAATGAATACTTATTTTTTCAAAACAAATAGACCTATTAGGTTTAAAGGAAGTATTAATGAGGATTTAAATGCTAGTGTTTATGAGGGGCAAAGAGGTAAGGTATTTTTTACTATAAATGATGTAAGCATACACCAAATGATGACACAAACAAATTCTGGTGGACTTACAGATGCTTATTTAGATAGTGGCACGTATATAAAAAGTTTTTACAGTGTAATAGTAGCACCAAATTGTGTAAAGGTTAGTGCTATGGGCAATAAGGATTTAAGAATACATCATAAAGTAAGCTGGAATAATGCTTGCCCGAAGATAATTAGGGAAGAAATTAAGTATGGCAAACCACGAAAAGAATTTTAAACCTTTTAATACATTGAGCAGAGAGGATGCACAGAAAATAAGAAGTATGGGCGGTCACGCAAGAGCATCTAAAATAAAAGAGCGCAAAACAATGAGGGCTATGCTTGAGATGCTTATGGAAAAAGAAATAACAAACGCAAAAGGCGAAAAAGCTACTACACAAGAAGCAATAACGGTATCTTTAATAAAACAAGCATTAAAAGGAAATGTTAAGGCATTTGAGATAATAAGAGATACAATGGGCGAAAAACCAGACGCTCCAATTATAAACATAAATCAAGCAGTACAAGTAAATAAAAAAGACATAGATGATGCAGTAAATATAATAAATGAACTTAGATGATTTAATTGAAAAGTTAAATAATGAGGGTGTAAAACAAGCAATAGCAGAAATATGCAAAAAGGATTTTTTAAGCTATTTAATTGTAGTGTTTTATTTGATTAATAATTCAAAGTTTTTATTAAAAGACTTCCACCGATTAATTATAGAAAAATTACAAGCTGTTGTAAACGGTACAAATAAAAAAAGAAATTTAGCTTTATGCTTGCCAGTCGGTAGTGGAAAATCATTAATAATTGAGTATTTTATAACTTGGTGCTTTGCAAGGACAATTAATAATACATTCTGTTATACAAGCAATTCAGATAGGTTGATAAACAAACTATCAAAAGAATGTAAAGACATCATAGAAAACCCATACTGGCAATTATTATTCAATCATCCACTAAAAAAAGACGATAGGCAAAGAGTCAATTTTAGTTTTGAGGGTGCAAAAAATAGAACAGGATTGACCGCTGGAACAACCGGGGGTGCTATTACTGGTTTGGATGCTGGCAACCCGAATATTGAAGGATTTAGCGGTGCATTAATTATTGATGACCCCTTAGACGCTGGAAACGCAAGATACGAAAAAGCAAGAGAGGAAGTAATAACATATTATGATGAAAAACTTGCTACAAGGCGTAGAACACCAGATACGCCTACAATTCTAGTTATGCAAAGACTACATTTAGATGATTTAGTAGGTTGGATTGAGAAAAATGAGCCAGAACAATGGGAAATTTGTAAAGTACAAGCATTAAACGATAAAGGCGAGTCATTCTGGGAAGAGCGTTATCCAGCAAGCGAATTAAAACACATACAGACAATAAATGCTTTTAAGTTCCAAGCGCAATATCAACAAGAGCCAATAGCTTTGGGCGGTAGTGTAATCAAGAGCGAGTGGTTCGGGTATTATCCGATAAATGTTAAATTTGATTATAAAAAGATAGTAATTGCGGCAGATACCGCCATACAAGCAAAAGAACACAGTGATTATTCTTGCTTTTTGGTTGGTGGTGTAACACAAAACAATCATTTACATATATTACAAATGGCTCACGACAAATGGGAATACCCAGAGTTAAAAAGCGCAGCATTAAGTGTTTACAACAACTGGCAATTTGATAAATATACTACAAGCGCAAGTGCGTTTTATATTGAAGATAAAGCAAGCGGTCAGCAATTAATACAAGATTTTAAACGCCTTGGATTGCCTATAAGAGCAATAGAAGTAACAAAAGATAAATTAACAAGGGTTGAGGAAGTTTTAGACTATTTGGCAGCTGGATTAGTGATGCTACCAGAAAACAGAGCGTATGGAAATAATAATATATTCATATCGGAGTGCGAGGCATTTAGCAGAGATATGAGCCATAGCCACGACGATATTGTTGATGCATTAGTTCATTTAATTAATGCTACTTTGGCAAAAAAAAGTGTTTCAATTTTGGAGGTTTTATAATAAAATAAGGATAATAAAATAGGAGTAATAACTAAAATAAATGGCAATATTCAAAGATTTAACAGGGAAAAAATTTGGAAGATTAATGGTAATCAAATTATATAATAAAAAACAAATGTATAAGAATGGTAAAAAATGTGGCTTCGAATATTATTATTTATGCAGATGCGATTGCGGAAATGAAAAAGTAGTGAGAAGTTATGCATTAACAGAAAATATGACAAAGTCGTGCGGATGTTTGCACAAAGAAATAGTAAGAACAAAAACAAGAGAAAAAAACATAAAACACGGAATGTCTAAAAGCGATTTATATAAAAAATGGTCAGGAATGAAATCAAGATGCTATAACAAAAAAGAAAACAATTATCACATATATGGACAAAGAGGCATAAAGATTTGTGCTGAGTGGGTAAATAGCTTTGAAAGTTTTTATAAATGGGCGATTGAAAATGGATATAAAAAAGAATTAAGTATAGATAGAATAAATGTAAATGGAAATTATGAACCAAGTAATTGTAGGTGGGTAACTTGGCAACAACAACAAAATAATAAAAGAACAAACCATTTTTTAGAATACAATGGACAAAAACACACAATAGCGGAATGGTCAAAAATAACAGGAATAAAAAGGCAAACTATATGGGCTAGAATAAATAATAGTAAATGGACAGTAGAAGAGGCATTAACAAAAGAAGTATTATGATTAAATTTATTTTCTTTTTATTATTGATTTATATATCGTTTGTATTTATGTTGTGGGAGGACAAAAAATAATTACAATTAGCAAAGTTAAAAAAGTTTAAACCCTCTATACTCTTTATGTCTATTTAATTTCTAGTACGGTAATCCGTGCTATTTTTTTAAATTACAAAAACCTAGGAAACTATGAAACCTAGGTTTTTATATTCCATCAGAGTGATGAAAGGAGGGCAACTTATATGTCAGAAGGGTAAGCCATTTTAGGGAAGCAAAACAAGATGTGCGGTCTTGATGCCAGAACCTTGCTTACCACTAATAAATAAATTATAACATAAATAGTGTATAATTAAACTAAAAAGGATGTTTTATGTCAAAAAATAAGAATAAGCAACAAAGAACAAACACCGTAACAAATGGATTAAATAATGTTATTGAAGTTGATAAAAGTTCAATAGCAAATTATGGGGAGATTGCGCAAGCTGCAAATTATGGGTTGTTAACACTTCAACCTAATGTATTAACTAACACATATAAAAACAATTCCTTTGCGCAATTAGCGGTGGATTTACCAGT
>Ga0265298_10000953_pt1 | contig 43054 bp, 54 predicted proteins | sample AusTroGonzalo_MG_3_FD_193486 | JGI IMG/M metagenome (GOLD analysis project Ga0265298, IMG submission 193486) | Bovine rumen microbial communities from tropical cattle in Woodstock, Queensland, Australia - Gonzalo_01 | ecosystem: Host-associated > Mammals > Digestive system > Stomach > Rumen ... | reverse complement strand
CATATTTGATTCCAGTCTCTTTCATCATGTAACGCTCGCCTTCGATTTCGATGATTGGAGCGATGTACACATATCCCGTGCTGTCGATTCCGAACACGATGTCCTTTGTTTCGTATTTCTTCAGGCCGTATATTCCAGTGTCGGCAAGTTCGTTGTCCTTCTTCTCGTATCTTATGAGAAGTTCCAACATCTTCCCCTTGTTCACTGTAATCATGTGGAAGTGGTCGTTGTACTCGTCTATTGTTGCGTCAAAGGCATCCCTGCCCGACGACGAGTTGGATATGAACATCTTTGTCCCGTCGTTGAAAAGCAGGCTGTAGTCGGTTGACCCCGCCCAACTGCCTGTGCATCTGCATGATGTCACGGTTGCGGATTGCTTGCCCAAGTATCTGCACAAGGTCTCAATTCTTTTTTCTCTTTCCTTGTTTATTTTCATTTGTTTGCCCTTTCGTTATTTGATGTAATAGATTCCCCAACGTCCCTTGTTGGGCTTGATGATGAATGTACCGTCAAGTAGCCCTTTCGCGTTCGACACGTCATAGACCTTGCCCCAACGTGCCTCGTATCGTTCGGATTCCTCGATGTGGACTTCCTTCCAATACATTTTCTCCTTGATGAGCGATTCAAGTCCTTCGTAGGTCGGTGCGCTGCCCATCATTTGCACCTGCTTTCTCGTGATTTGTTCCATTGTCTTATTTGTTTAGTTGATTTTTCAATGTTTCTATCGTGAATTTAAGTTCGATGCATCTCATTTCCGCTTCCCAAAGGCAGCGTGACATCGCTTGTTTGTTTCCTCCTTGCTCGTCAAAAGCATTGATGTAGTTGAGTATGCCCATCGCAAGAAGTTTGGCATCTTCATAAGTCTCGTTCATTGTTGCTCCCTTTCGTTTAGATTGCACCATTGTGTTCTCTTTTCCATTCGTTGAATCCGATTTCAAAACCGATAGGGTCGTACTTTCGTAGCATTGTCCCGTACTTTCCGTGACGCATCTTTCCGCACATTATGAAATCCTCTTCTCTAACGCAGTCGCTCATATCGTTGAGGTACTGCTCGTATGCTTTTTTTGTGTACTTTTTCATTGCTCTTTTGTTTTGAATTGTTTGTAGATGATGTCAAGGAGTTTGTCTTGGTAGACGATGCTTGTCCTTGCCTTTTCAAATCCTTCCCTCAATGATTTGGGAAGTATGTTGTCGATGATGAAGTTGACAAGTTCGTTCTTTGCTCCAATCTCAATCGTGAGCCAGTTCGTGATGTAGTAGCCCTTGTCATCCGTCAACCCGCGCTCGACCTGCAACGGCAGCGCAAGTTCCATCACCTTGTTGAAGTCGTCTTCGTCAAGTGTCCAGAGGTTGCCCCCGTCGGTGATTCGGTCTCCTTTCTTGATACCGATTCTTTCAATTTCATCTGATTTACAGAAGAACTCATTTGCCGCCAGTACCTCGTTGTAGATGTCCTTGAACTCCTGCCTTTGAACCTCGTTTCCGAGTTTGGCGAGGTCGTAGCATTTCATAAGGTCTAAAAGTTTGACCTTGTTTGCCGTGCAGTTTCTTTCAAGTTCCGCACACATTTTTTTCTCGTTTTCCATTTTTTTTCAGAGTTTAGTTATTATTGTCAAGACCTTGCTTATTGATTTTGTTACCCAGTAGCAGTCCCAGTCGAGGAACAACTTCTTGTCTTTGATGTCATCCTCGAATCCGAGTACTTCAAACGGGCCGACTGGTATGTCATAGCCGTTGCGGACTATTACCAATTCGCCTTTGCGTATGTGTTTCGGATTGTCCACTTCATCAACATAGTTGAAGTCGCCGACTCTCTCGAAGAACTTTTTCTTGTGTTCTATTCTGAACTCCTTGTGCTGTTCCGTTTCTTCGGTGAACATCTTTGTCAGGAAATCTCCAAATTCCTTTTTGGCTTCTTCCTTCGTGACGATTTCGTAGTCACGGTGTCCTCCTCCCTCAGGCTCGGAGTTAAACCACTTGCCCTTGTAGCATATCGTGGATGTGCCGATTTCCTTGTATCTTTCGATGATTTCATCTTCCTTTACATCGCTTCTGAAAAGATGGTCGGTGTCACAGTAGTAAAGGTTGTTGAAAAGGCATTTGAACACGGGTCTGTCCCATTCGTCGACGCCACAGAAATAAAGTATGTTTTCCATTGCCGTCTGTCTTTATCGGTTAATAAATTCGATTCTGTAAAGTTCTCCTTTCGTGATGTCCTCGAACATCACGATTCCGTTCTCGGTCATCCACACGCATTGCTCGTGGTCTTGTTTGCCGTCGGTGTACCAGCAGTATGCACCATTACACCAGAAGTATTGAGACTCTTTTTGCCGCAGTGCATCACCTATCCATTTCAAGCCTTGCGCTTGGAAATCAGACAAGTCGTGCCATTCGATTGGTTTGAAGTTTCCGTGGGAAACCTTTTCGATTTCCAACAGGTTGAAATCATTTTTTGTAAGTGTTACCATTGCCGTGTGTTTTTAAGCGTTATTCGTATTGTTCTCTTATTTCCTCTATCATATCGTCGTCGATTGTGGCTACTACATACAGCCAATTCCCTCTCGACTCGACTTGAAGGTCATCGTCACCCGTCACTTCGGAGATTGCCGCAAGTTCCGTCGTGGTGATGTTGTTGTTTGTAAGTTCCAAGTCATACAGGTCGTAGGCATGATGGCTTGTCACATTCGCAACCTGCGTTCTGCAAAGTTGTTCGTTAAGTGCTTGTTTCAGCAGTTCTTCTGTTATCATTTTCTTTCGTTTTTAATGGTTAATTGACTCTTGTGTATGTCGTGTCCATGTTCGCACGGAAACGGTACGGAAGGCTGTTGTATTCCTTGACCGTTTTCTCCATCTTCTCTGCAACCTCAAAGTATTTGTCGTAGTTCTCAATGATTCCCTCCTCGTTCTCCGTCTCCTCGTTGAAATTCTTGAACCACACGATTGTGAAATGCTCCGTAGGCGTGTCCTCTGCGGAAATCCTACTGTTGAAGTTGTCGTCGTAACGGCACACGATATTCGTGTACAATTCTTCCCTGTCGTTGTAGTTGTTCTGAGAATTCCTGCAACATACAATCATCTGGACAATAGGCTTGTCGTTGATGTTTGAGTATGAATTGTGACCTACGCCTTGTTCCGTGAACTTGGCATACATCAACGGCGAGATTTTGCGCAACTCTTCTTCAACGGCATCCTTGAAACGCTTGTTGAACACCTTGCCGTCCCATTTCTTCAGGAGCATCGGCCATTCATTCTCGTAAAATGCACGCAACGATTTTCTGTTCTCGATTTCTTTTTTCAAGCGTGCGATAAATTCTTGTTTTGTCTCGTTTGTTTTCATTTTGTTAGATTTTATTGGTTACTGATTTCCGTTTTCACCTCGTATTCCGTCACAAAGTGACCCGCGCCGAGGTAGTCGCGGACTTTGTTGGCGTCCTTGCGATGCGCATAGACGCCCATTATTACGTTGGCGTAGTCTTGTACAATGTAGACTTTCATTTCTGTTATGTTATAAGGTTTCTACTAATTCCGTCAATTCCTCGGTGTCCTTCTCCGTCCATCCGATTCTGTTCAGGAAAGGCTGTCCCAAGTCTTTCAAAATGCCGTTGACCGTCTTCTCGCTGATTCTTCTGTTGTATTCCTTTACACAATTCTCGGAATAAGCGACGGCATCTTCCAAGGTATCAAAGAAATTGTCTTTTTCACGCACTAAGTCAAACATCACCACGCAATGTGCTGAAACTTGATAACGTAAACGGTTGCTGTTCAAGTGCTCAAAAATCTCAATTCCTCCGTCATAAGGTTCGTCAGCATGAAATTCACGGCACCAAACATGATAGTAGCCGCCGCACGGATTCTCTGAAATCCTCTTCCAATTCTTGAAACTTCTCATTGCTGTTCCTCCTGTCAATTCATTTCCCACTCGCCGAACATAACGAGGTCGGTCAAGTAATCAATGTTTTCACTGTTCGCCTTCGCCTTCTCATAGGCTTTGCGCTTGTTCAGTTCCTCGATGCCCAGCACGATTGCAGGCACCAAGCAAAGACCCATTGACACAGCGAACCAAATCCCCGTGGAGTCCGCCATCGAAACGCCCACCATAATCATGATGGCAAAGATGTAGTTTCTTAAATTCTTCATAGTTGTATTGTTTTAGTTGGTTGATTGTTAGTATTTTATTTTCGGCAAAACTCTGTCGTATCTCGTCAACGATTCATCGTTCAACTCATACCACCACAGTTCATAAAGGTAGTAGGCGCACGGCTGTTCGCCATAGTGGTACATGAATTGGCATTCTGGCCAATCCACATCGTCAAAAATCGCGTTGCAACTCTTGGCTAACTCCCGTTGGCTGTCCATCGCGGCAAGTGCCTTTTTCAACGATGTGCAAATTCCTACAATTCCCTCGCAGACAAGATGCCCATTCCCATCAAAACTTTTCGTCTTGATTGCATAAACTCTTTTGCTTTCCATTGTCGTATAGTTTTAAGGTTATTAGTTTAGTTCTATTCCGTATCTGTCGCAAATTCTCTGTGCAGCCTTCTGCAACTGGATTCGGTACGCCAAGTGTTCGGCATCCTCCTTCGTGCGTACCTTGTCGCTCGGCAACGCAAGGTAATAGCGCAAATTCGACAAAATGCGCTCCCTTGCGCTCGCCAAATAATATTGGCGGTCTTGTTCCTGTCTCTCAGGCATATTCGCCAAACCACGAGTGAAGAACTCACTCGTGACATGGTTCACGTAGTATTGCTGCCAATTCTCGGCTGCATCATTCTCCATCTGGGAAATTCTCGCTTCGAGATTTTCCACAAAGTTCAAAGCGGTCGCCCCGCTCAATTCTTGTTGCTTTTTCATGGTTCAAAATCTTTTAAGGTTCTTGTTTCGTTCACGCCATTCATTGAATGCAATGTGGTAGGCTTTCAGCCAATCCGATTCTTGTTTCTTCGTCACTTTCCATTGTACCATAATCGGAAGTTCGTAGTTCACTGGCTTCGCAGTTACATAGAAATTCGTTCTCGATTCCTCAACAACGACATCAAGAAGACCCAATTCGCTATTGTGTCCACAAACGTGCTCTTTTAAGATTTTCATAAGGCTATTATTTTTAAGTTGATTTTTCACTTGACAAATTCAAAAGAAATTCACACACGCACGAGCACCAGCACGTTAAATTATTCGTACCTCATGCGTGCGGGTGCAGACGTCCTAATCGCGCGTGCAAATAATGTATATATTATTCTTCACTATACACGTCGATGACATCGTACTTTTTCCCGTAGACTTGGCAACAATGCGCAAAAGCCTCTGGCTGCGACACATTCGCACCAAAAGTGCAATAATTCTCAACCCTGTGGATAAATTCAGACCACAAGCCACCATTCTTTTCAATAAGCACACAATGCCATTTGTAGACTTTTTCTTTTTTCATAGTTGTAACGATTTATAGTTTTTCGTGGCCGCGACGGGACTCGAACCCGCTCTATTTTCATAGCAATCCCAAACGATTTCACGGCCTATTCTACCCTATTCAATTCAACCCAGTTCTCCCACTATTCAAAACACCTCTCCCAAACTATTCTCCTGCCCTTGTACACTCGTGCCATATCAATATTAGCCATGCAATAGCCACAATAGTTCTTTATTATTGAATCTATTACGCCCTCTGTCGGTTCAAAATGCAACTTTGCAGCCTCGAACCATACGCCTAAATAATAATCGTGAACTTCAATTCTAAACATGATACAATTGTTTTTAGGTTATAAATGCAAGGGAACAGGCACAGTTATTCCATGCCCATTCCCTTATTATCGTGTACACGTGTGCAAATGCTTATTTGCTGGCCTTCTTCATGGCCTTCAAAATAGCCTTAATATCCTCGTTTCTGCTGGCGGCACATGCGTATTTGATGGCCATATCTACTTTGAACTCGCCCCTATTGCAGTCCACAAACAAAGCCAGTTTTTCGGCTCCAATGTTGGCACGGATAGCGTCGGCCACGTCTTTTTTGAGGTAGCGCAAAAGGTCTTTATTTACCCCTGCAATCGAAGATAGTTCTTTTGTTCTTTTTACACAAACATTTGCAAGTTCTTCAACATTCATTGCAGAAATACGGGCGCTTTTGGCCTGTCTGAGAAGCTCAGAAACGGCGCCCGTTTTCTTTTCGGTGTAAACCTTTGCAGCCTCAAAACGATTGACGGCCTTTTCAAGTCTTTCGGCCTGGAATCTTGCGGCCTTTTCATTCTTTTCGTTCTTGTTGTTGGTGTTGTTCTTGTTGTTGGTGTTTTCCATAACTTTTGCCGTTGCCCTACGGTCTTATTTTGGCATCTGGCACGCCGAAATAAATAATTTAATTAGTTAGTTTTTGCGGGTGCTGGCGGAATCGAACCGCCCCAAAATTGCGCCATGCAAAGCACCCACGAAAAGCACCATATTTGAGGCTTCGCCAGTCCTCAAAATGTCGCCTTTGCTTTTTTCCTCGTTCTTTCGTTACCCGTTGCCGCCTCGTTACTTGCCAACTTTCAATTTTTTAGTTTAGCACCCGCCGCCGCCGTTGCTTTCGTTTCGGTGGTGGTACGCTTGAAAGGTTTATCTTTCTTCGTGGTGGTGGGTCACACGTTTTCCCGTACTTTCTTTTATTTCGCCTTTTTCCATGCTAACAGAGTCGTTTATCTGTTATCCTTTTTTTCGCCTCGTTCCGTCCTGCAATCCTTTTTTTTTGCCGCCTTTGTTTTTCCCGATTTCGCCATATTGCGCCGCCTCTCGTGGCAATCGTGGAGGCTTCGCCGTTCTGCTTATTACGCCGAAAAAACACGCCTTGCAAATGTCCCGACCACTTGCGGGACGGCCTCGCGCCCTCGCGCTGGCTCCGTGTGTTTATACGCTAAAAGGGTTTATCTTTTAGCCTTCGCTTTCAACATGTCAAAGAACCGCCTTTTAACCCCAAACAGGCTCGGCCTGTGGTCTCATTGTCTTCAATTGCAGGGCTGCAATTGTCAGGGGTGCCAGTCACGGACTGACGGCGGCCCGCCTCAATAGGCAGGACTAACAACACAAACGGCGGGCGCCGTTTCGGTGCTGCTTGCAATCAATCAAAGAACCGCACACACATAAGGCAAAGCCCGTGCCAAATATCTAAATATCTGACTATCAAACAATTATAAAAAATCGGATAACGGAAAAATTGTGGAAAAGTGTGGAAAATTGTGATATTTCCACGTGGAATTACACACCGTCAAAAAGCGTGCCACGACCTAAAATGTAGTGTTTTAGTGTACTACCCCTCCCATACACTCAGACGGAAGCCACTCTGTCAGCCCTCGAAATTTTCGTTTCGGATTTAAAATAATTTTTATCAATTTTCATCTTTTTAAGATTTTTCCTATATTTTTTGTATTTTTCGTTCAGAAAAATTTTTATTTTTTTTTGTTTGAATAAGATTTGAAGGATTTAAAGAATTGTCGTGTTGGAAAGTGATAAAAAGAGAGATGGGAGAAAAGCACATAAAGAGTATATAGGTGATTGCTTTTCAGAATCGTTGGGAGAGCTAATAAACATTGGTATTTTCGGCGGTTTTGTGGATATTTTGGATATTACCACGGCTGGATAGCAAGATGTTACCAGATTTGGTAATGATTTATGCTTTGGCTGTGGTAATAAGTTTTGGGATTGGCGGAATATTACGGGATTTAATGAAATATTATATTGTATGAAATAAAAAAGTTGTATATTTGCATTGCAAAACGCTTTAAATGATAGGAGATAATTATATGAGCAACAATAAGATAATGCAAGAGGTGGAAAACAAGTCCGAGATAGACGAGCGGACTGGTGAGATGAAGAAATTGGTGCGTGGAGTGCCTATGCACTCTGAGAGCGAGTTTTTCGTGATGTACCTAAGACCTTGGTTGGATGCGAGCGAGAATGATGTGAGCCGAAAGATTAAGGTATTCATACACTGCATACTTTCGTCGTCTTTGAGCAGAGGGCGGAATGTCGCCACAGAGGGCAACTACTTCAATGTGAGTTCGGTGATAACGAGCGTGAGATGCGAGGACAAGAGCATCACGTCGAACAATGTTAGGGTATGTATCAACCGCTTGTGCAGCGATGGATTCATATCGAAGGCCAAGAAGTTGGATGCGGACACTGGTTTGTATGTCGAGGACAGGGGCAGGTACTACATCAACCCGAAGTTCGGCATCAAGGGGCAGATAACGGAGCGCACATACTTGAAACTTGTCATCGAGCGTGCGCCGATAGTGAAGAAGAGGGTCGCGGAATGATGTTTCCGTATAACCGCCATATACTAATCGTGAATTTTCATATACAAACACAAAGGAAGTGACGACTATGATAGAACTTGACACGATATTTAACGAGGATTGTCTAATCGGTATGCAACGCATCCCCGACGGGAGTGTGGATTGTTGTATAACATCGCCACCCTACAACTTCAATCTGCGTATTCATTACGGCGAATATGGAGGATGGGGTTCGACAGACCCGAACAAGTATGGCAACATGCTCAGCGACCGTCTGCCGATTGACGAGTACTTTGAATGGCAGAAGCAATGTATTGAGGAAATGCTGCGTATCAGCAAAAACCTTGTCTTCTACAATATCCAACTGATAACGGGCAACAAAGTGGCTCTGTGCAAACTACTCGGACACTTTGCCGAAAACGTCAAGGAGGTTATGATATGGGACAAGATAAACGCAGAGCCAGCAATCCAAGAGCGAGTGATGAACAGCATGTACGAGTTCGTGATAGTCTTTGCAAAGCAGAACGCAATCGCACGGCAATTCGATGTCTTCAACGCTGGCCGTGGCACATTCAGCAACGTCATCCGTTTGCAGAAGAACCACCAACGTCAGGGCATCAACCATAAAGCCGTGTTCCCGCTTCAACTTCCACAGACGCTCATCCGCAACTTTACCATGGAAGGTGATACGGTTCTCGACCCGTTCATGGGGTCAGCGACCACCGCCATCGCCTGCATCAAGGAGAAACGCCACTACATCGGCTTTGAACTCAACAAGGAGTATTACGACAAGGCTTGCGAGCGGATAAGGAACGAACAAGCGCAAATGACGTTGTTTTGAACCAAACGAAAGGAGGCTACCATGACAAACGCACGACCAGACGACAGGGAAGACCACGACGATGGTTTGTACAAGTTTCCCGAGGAATGAGAAAAAAATCGTGATAAATCCTATCAAAATAAAAATTATTCCTATCTTTGCGGCGTTGAACAATAAGACAAGAAGAATGGAAGAGAAGAAAGACAATAAGAAGACGGTCGAGGACTTCATAAGGGAGAATCCGACGATAGTTGAGACGTTGCGGGATGCCGCGAAGGTGTGCGAGGCTCATTCGCACTCGTTCATCGGAGGCGCTTTGCGCCGTTATGCGGACAGGTTGCGTGAGATAGAGGACAATATGGAGGTAAGGCTATGAAGGCGCGGTTGGACGAGGATGAGATGCGCGAGATAAGGTCTCGGAAGCGCCGTAGCGACGCTGGCGGCAACCACAAGCAGTACAAGCACGAAGGCGTTCGTGTGGGTCAGTACGACCTTGCTGGGCGCTTGGAGCGAGAGTACGAGAGTTTGGTCGACGCTGCGGAGAGCAACAAGGTGGGTGCTACGTATCAAGGCATCTACGCTTGCTGCAAGGGTGCGATACGTAAGCACGCTAACAAGGTGTGGCGGTGGGACAAGGACACTTCAACAGATACTTTAAGTGACTGCATATAATCAACTAAAACATAATAAGTTATGTGTATTTTCAAGAAGAGAAACAACAAGGTTTTCATCGTCGGTGACACGACGAAGGAGTTGTGGCGTCACAAGATGCACAACATGGAGGAGCGTGTCGAGAGCGAGCGTTTCTTCCTCATGTACGGCGACGACCGAATGCTCGACTCTCGTTTCAAGGCTGTGAGTCCTCGGACTGTCGTTGCCACGGTCGGCGACGTGGAGTACAAGCACTTGGAGAAGGCTATGATGGGCTGCGCGACGGTCTATGTGCCGTACCCGTATCCAGAGGACGAGAAGAGCAAGCACTTGATTCGTCTCGCGCGATGGTCTTTCAAGCGCGTGATATGGGAGGAGGACGACGAATGACGGTCGTTGAATGGGTCAAGGCGATGTCTCGCCAAGGTGGGGTATGCACCCCTTACATGCGCAAGATAGCGGCTGCGAGCAACAAGACGGAGCTGTTCCGCGTGCTGTGCGACGTCAACGGCGGCGCTTGGCTGTTCGACCTGCACGCGAACGGTGTGCAGTTGCCGATAGAGCAGTTCCTCAAGGAATACGCTGCGTACGTCAACGGCGGCAAGACGGTGGAGTATCCGAGCGGTTACACTTCCAAGTTTTATTGCAGACATTCTGGCGAAGTCATCCAAGCGGACACGACAATCGTATATCTTTTGGAGTGCAAGGGCGCGAAGGTCAACGTGCCGATGAACAAGTACCCCACGGTTGTCTTGTCTCACGGCTCGTCAGCGGAAATCGCGATGTGCGCTGGCTCTCGCTTGAACATCGAACTGTACGGCGACGCAAAGTACACGCTTGTCGATGGCGACAAGTCGAAGGTAAGAATCACACAACACTGACAATCATGGAAGACAACTTTGACTACGGAGCGTTGACCGAGCAATCAGAAGATGACGGTTTGCAGACCGCATACGGAGTGAAGCCTTACGACGGTAGGAACTTCTATGTCACAATCAGAATATCCGACATCAGAGGGTCACGCTTCGAGGAATGCGAGAATCCAGACACTGGCGAACCCGAAAAAGGCTTGTTCATACCCCTGCGCAGGTCTGGCGTAACCGTATCGCCAAAGAAAAACGTGCTGGCGACATACAAGATGGAAATTGCCGCCGTCAGTTCATCCCATCATTCCCACCTGCTCCGTCAAGTCGTAGACAGCGACATAGAGCGTTATTGGCGAGAATTGGGATACAGACACGAGTTTGACGGATTCGCGAGACCAGTAGGAAGCAAAAAAAGGAAATAAGATTGTTTATGATAGAAAAAGACAATACGGGTAAGTATTTGCTTACTTTCACGACAAACGCGACCATCCGCAGGTTGCCAATCCCACGCTATGGTACGGCAAAAAGCGGAAAGGAATGGTCGATGGGGAGTGTCCTCGTCGAGGCTTACGAGGAAGATGAAAGCGCGTCTGCGCAACTTTACCTTATCACTTGGGACTCTCTGATGATTGAGCAACTTGAAAGGCTTGGCGTAGGGAAAAATGTCGTGGTGACATTCCACATCGAGTGCTCGGCATACTACGACAACTACCGCACGAACCTCGTTCTGGACTCCATAGAAGGCAAAAATTCAAGTGAGAACTTCATTTACGGGATAACAAAGAAAGGAGAATGACATGATTTGTATGATTAAATTTGATTTCTTAGTTGATGTCTTTGTTTATATTTTATGTGGATGGTTATTCGCCACGGTTACAACTTTTCTATTTTTACTAACATATCTGTTATGTTCGAGACTATTTGATAAGCTCGGAGACAACAGACTTAAAAAAAGAATCAAGAAAGGAGAATAAAATGAATCTAAAAGAATTAATAAAAAAGTTAAAACAGTTTGACTGCGAAGCATTAAGCGACAAAGAGGTTGTCCATCTCTTTGTGTCTTCTAACGGATACGGTTATAAAGAAATTGTAACCGACATTGTGTATAACGCAAGCCAAAAAATGTTTGTGATTCAATGCCTTGCGCCTGAACAATGTAATTGGGACGAAAAGGCTATTATTCATACAAAAGGCAAGAAAGGAGAATAATATGAGCAGCAACAGTTTATCTATAACGAAAGAGCAATCGGACGCGATTGAAAAAATGTACCATTACAAGGAAATCTTAGAATCGCTAAAAGAGGCTCGTGTGATTTGTGGCGATGTAACAATTGGCGAAGCGATAGAGATGATGAAAAAAAAGGCGTTCTACAACGAGCCTTCGCCTTGTTTGTCTGAATTGCAGAAACTGAACGAACACGTTGAATTTCTCAGGAGCAAGGAGAAAGACCAATGAGCGAAGAGAAAATCAAGTATTTGGTAGAGCCTGACGAGTCGAAGTGCATAGCATTGAGGGTGCGCTCAACAATCGTGTTCGCCTATCCTTGGTGCGAGGAAGTCGGAAAACACAACCCGAAGGTGGTCACGAGGACTGGCGATATTGTCAAGCACGTCCAGCCAGCGATGAAGGACGGAGAGAAGATTCTCACAGGCGAACTCGACGGTCAGCGTCTTACTTGGGGCATAGACGGTCGCTTTGAAGGAGACGGAAGCAAGGATTTGTTCGTTTTTCAAAGGTATTGGGATAAGGCTTGGAAATCAAGGATTAAGCTCTCGCACGGGGAATGGGAGATTCAGTTCGGCACGAAGCATCCGAACGCCAAGATTCCAGACGCATGGGCTGAAAAGGCGAGAAGAATAATCAATGACTAAGGAGGAAGTGAAAGCGGAAATCCGACGTCTCCAAGAACTCCTCGCAAGGATGGAGGAAGAGGAAAAGTTGGATTTTCCGCACAAACAGTTGGATTTGTTTCAAGAAAATGACTAATGGTAACTACATATAATTTTACACAAAAAACAAACTAAAATTTTGTCAGTTTAGTTTTTATTTCGTATCTTTGCAGTGATGATTAAGACGTATAAATATAGATTATACCCTAACAATGAGCAAATTACTTTCTTTGAGAAGTCGTTTGGTTGTGTTAGATTTGTGTATAATTGGGCACTTAATCAGCGCATTGAAGCCTATCAAAAAGACGGAATCCGTATTTCTTGGGTCGATAGTTGCAAACGGCTGACCGAACTCAAAAAGCAGGAGGAAACGAAGTGGCTGTGCGAGGTTGCAAACCAATCATTGCAATCGTCCATCCGAAATATAGATAGTGCTTTCACACGCTTCTTTCGAGAGAAGAGAGGATTTCCGAAGTTCCATTCAAAGAAACGCGGAAAATTCTCTTTCCAGTTGGTGCAGGGTGTATCTATTGACTTCGATACGCATAAGGTAAAACTGCCGAAGATTGGAGAAGTGAAGTTCGGCAAAAACAAGGAGTTTGTCGGAAAGATAGGCACTTCCACGGTTTCAAAGACACCGACGGGCAAATACTACATCTCAATACTTGTCGATGACGGCATACCAGTGCCAGAGAAAGCACCGATTACTACTGAAACATCCGTAGGTATTGATGTCGGTATAAAGGATTTTGCCGTACTATCTAACGGTCAAGTGTATTCAAACCCTAAATACTTGGAGAAAGATGAAAAGCGGTTAAAAGTATTACAAAGAAGATTATCAAGAAAACAAAAAGGAAGCAACAGAAGAGAAAGAGCGAGATTGGCGGTAGCAAAACAACATGAGAAGATACGAAACAGACGTGTCAATTTCATCCACAAAGTCACTTCAAGGATTGTCCGTGAAAACCAAACGGTAATCATCGAGAACTTGAATATTGAAGGTATGCTCAAAAACCACAATCTTGCGAAACATATAGCATCAGTGTCTTGGTCGGAGTTCTTCCGTCAGTTGCAGTATAAATGTGATTGGTACGGAAAGAATTTAATCCGTATCGGTCGATTTGAGCCAAGTTCAAAGATGTGCCTTTGCGGTTACATCAACAAGGACTTGACATTGAAAGACCGAGAATGGGATTGCCCACAATGTGGCAGGCACAACGACCGTGATTTGCTTGCGGCATTGAACATAAAGAGGTTCGGTTTGCAGAAGCAGAATCTCATAGGAGAAATATCACCCATGGTGGACGGGGCAGAGGACGTGGAGCCGCTGACATTGGTCGGGGTAGTGAAGCGTCAATATACCGAAATGTAAACTTATGTATAATCACCTGACTAATTTTGCACCGATGAAAAAGTATAAGACATCAGACACTCTAACGGAAGGCGACATCGTTGAGTACGAGCACAACAAGACTTGGAACGACGAATCAACGGCGTATTTCAAGGCGGTCTGCATCGACAAGACGAAGCCTTGCATGAAGCAGTGCGACATGGCTGGAGTGAAATGGCACAAGCACTGCGCTGGGTTCTGCTTCAGATGGGAGAACGGTGACAACTTCGTGTTCAAGAGCATAGAGGTAGACCCGAAGAACGTGACAGTCACGCAGACATTCCGAGCGAAACTTGGCAAGGAATACTAAAACATTAACGATATGGAACTTACACTTGAAAGAAGATACAAGAAGCCGACATACACGATAGGCATACTCTTTGTGAACGGCAAGCGTTTCTCGGAAACCGTAGAGGACAAGGACAGGTCTTTGTCGGCAGATATGCCAGTAGATGTAATCAAGCACGGAAAGGTCTACGGGCTTACGGCAATTCCAACTGGTCGATACAAGATTGACATGAACACCGTGTCGCCGAAGTTCAGGAACAAGCCGTGGGCGAAGAAATATGGCGGCATTGTGCCACGTCTGCTTAATGTCCCTTGTTGGTCTGGCGTTCTCATACATCCAGGTACGGATGAAAATTCAACATCTGGGTGTATCGTTGTAGGTGAAAACAAAGTAAAAGGCAAAGTGATAAATTCAGTGAAAACCTTTGATAAATTGATGGAAATTCTTATCTTTGCTCATAAGAACAAAGAAAACATTTTTATAACAATTAAATAGGTTATGGCGTTAAGAAACGAAAAGGGTCAATTTGTGAAAGGACACGAAGAACTTCCTCCTGAACAAAAATTGAAGCGTTCCATTTCATTACGTGAGTCTGCGAAGAAAAGAAAAGACTATATAGCGGATATTGTAAAGCAACATCCTTATATATATAACACATGGAGAGGAATAATGTTTACTGAAAAGGGCAAGCGAATAGGCGTTGACGAGAAATGGAAAGATTATCGTTCTTTTTACAACGATGTTGTTGAAACTTATCAGAAAGGTCTTTTGTTCAGAAGACCTGATGTCACAAAGCCATATTCACCAGATAATTTTGCTTGGGTAACAAAAGATGTGGCATCTGACTTAAAAGCTGGTATATATATAACTATAGGTGATGAGACTCTAAATCTTTCACAATGGAGTGAAAAAACGGGGCTACCAAGAAACGCTATGAGTATTAGATACCATAGTAAAAAAAAGAAATACACGCCAGAAGAAATTGTTTATGGAGTAAGGGGAAATAGAGATTCAAAAAAGCCAAAAGACATAAGCGACCCGTCTGTTAAAATTCGAGCAAAGGCTTCAAAGATGATTTCTTCATACAAATGTAGAGATAAGAAACTTGGTTTTGATTCGTGTGATATTACTATTGAGTGGATGATTGATAACATACTGACTCAAAAGTGTGTTTATTGTGGAGATGACAAAAGGATTGGCTGTGACAGAATAGATAATAAAAAAGGTCATACAATTGATAATGTCGTGCCATGCTGTGTCGAATGTAATGCTGCTCGAAATAATTTTTTCTCTTTTGAAGAAATGAAAGAAATAGGGAATGTTATTAGAGAAATAAAGAGAAGGAGAAAAGTAAAATAAGCACGCTGAAATCCGCTTAATCGGAAATCAACGGATAAACGGTTGTAAAACAAAATAATAGAAAGGGAAATTAAGATGACGCATGTGGTGATAACGGTTAGAAATGACGGTGAGGAAGACGCCCCTGCCATTCGTTCGAAGGACTACAAGGACAAGGCAGAGGTATGCGCAGATGTCGAGAACATAATGAGGTTCATAACGAACTATATAGGATAGTAACTTGCTTTTTCCATACTCATAGGTTTTTAAAATTGGTTAATTGTTTTTTCGGCGGAAACGGACACCCAAATCCATTTCCGCCATTTTTTATGACACAAAAAAAAGGCGAGCGTTTGATTTACTCGCCCTTTCGCAGAATTGGTGAAATTGATATAGTTAATAAATAAGCGGTTTTCTTTCAAAAACGGATAAATCCTTCAACTCGATTCCAAAACACCGTCATTCGGCTTGTTTTGCGCCTCCTTGTTGGTTTTGCGAAGTAGTGGAGTATTGAGCCTCCAACTCTTTAGTCCTTCTCTCTTTCTCCAACTCCTTTTCAATGGCTTCAGCCTCTTCCTTCTTCAAGCGTTCCCACTCGTCTGGGCGACTGATGGAATTTTGTTCTGTCGCCGTCAACTGTGACAAGATGCCAGAGTTCTTCATCGTGCATAGCATTTGGTTGTAAGATTCTTGTGAGTACGGTTGCCAAATGTCGAAAGATGCGTTGATGTTGAGTTTGTCAAATTCAGTGATTGCATCCTTCTTAATACCCTTGTTGACCAACTCGATTGCCAATCCGCGCTTGAAGAGGCGTACCATTTTGTCGGCTACATTCTGCCACTCTACGATGCCGTTCTTCGCGGTTTGGATGTCCAAAGACTGCGTCATCTGCACTGCGATGCCGCTTGTGTCCGAAGAGGTGTGGATGTCGGAAGGTAGGATGAAGGTGGTGCCAGTGGCAATCTCGATTTGCTTGAACATCAAGTCGAGGGTGTCGATGCCGTTCTGCGGCTTGGGCGGGTCGAGGAACTTCGCGTCACCTTTGTCCTCGTATCCCACATCGTTCAAGACGATATTGCCTGCAATTTTCTTCGCGTTGGGGTCTATCCTACCTTTCACATACAGCAATCCCCAACCGAACTTGTTCTGCAAGACTTGGAAGATGTTAGCCGTGCGCTCGTAGCCCTCAATCAAGGTCTGCCCCCTGTCCCAAGCGACAGCCGTGCGCTTCGTAATCAACGGTATCTCTCCGAAAGGATGCGGCTCAACGACCAACTCGTAGTCGCCAGTGTCGGTGGTGGTGAAACGGTAGAAATTACGGTCGTCCCAGCAGTCGATGCACTCGTTGTTGTCGGAATCGACATAGTAGACCACTTCAAGCATACGGTCTCCGTTCACATCATTGTGCGAGCAGATGACATAGCCGTCCTCGTAAGAGATAAGCCTCGACTTGATTTCACCGTGACGGTCGAGATAGTACAGCAAGCCAGCGTCACCGAACGACTTCGCCGTTGCCACCATCTTGACCTTCATTCCGTCTTGGTTGCGCAAGTCCCAGTAGTGCTTGAAGGTCACGAAGTCCTCTTGCATCGAATCGGTCGGTTTCTTGTCAGACAGCGTGAACTTCATCGGAAGGCAAGCCATGTGCAAGGTCTGCTTCTCCATAATACACTGCTGGAATGGGAACGCCGACTTCACAAACTTGATTTCCATCGCTCCGTTCTCTGCGGTCTTTACGCAAATCGACGGGATGTTCTCGTCGAACAGTACGGTGTGCATGTACGGGTCTAACTCTGCCAAATATGTATCTTGGCTGATTACTGTCCTTCTCATGGTCGAGCGCTTCGCCGTGACCTTCGTGCCAAGGCTCACTCCGTTTTTGTAGCCTCCGCTTGTGGTGGGTTTTATCGTCCCACCCCTCGTGAAAGGCTTCTTCCTCAATAGTCTGTCGCGGTCTTTCAAAAGAGCCGCTACATCGCTCTCTACTTTTGCCGACGCAAGCAGAGCGTCGACATCTTGTGTGTTGTTATTGATTTCCATTGTTTTGAGTATTTTCGATTAGATTATATTCTTCCATAAGTTCCTCTTTCGTTGGAACATAAATCTCTCTTCCACAATCGCATACGGCATTGAACTTTTTCAATACCTGTATTACCCTTTCTTGTTGCTCTTCTTGCACATTGAACTTGTCGTTCAACTTCACGCGGATGTCGGCTATTTTTGCCAACCCTATTGCTGGGTCGATTGTGCCGTTTGCCATACCTTCCTCAAATCTGTCTATAAGCCCCTGCATCTCACGCTTGTTTTCTTCAAAAGAAAGTTCGCTTTCGGAAGATTTTTGGCTTTTTATTCTACCTTGAAGTTTCAAATAGCTCTCTATGTCTTTCCTTAATGGAGAAGATATGTACTCGTCATACCCTTCATTACCGAAAAGACATTGATATGCAGTAACATCACTCTCGAATATCTTTGATAGCAATACAAAGGCAATATCCCTTACCCTTATCTGCTGTCCTTGTTTTCTGAAATACTCTATCGTTTCTTTAATTTCCTCGTTTGTCATATTCTTATAAGTTATGTCGTTTTGTTATCCATAGTAAACGCCAAAATTCGAGTCGTCGTATATATTGACCCTACCGCCAGTATTTATTTCGTTTTCGTATTCTTCGTATTGCAATCTTCCGCTTTCTAATTCCATACCGTCTTGTATATTCAAAAGCGGATATGTTCTCATAGCAAACGCATCGAGCAAGTCCATAGAACGACCGTGACCCAACATCTTATTGAGTTCTTTTTTGGTCGCTAATCTAATTTTACCGTTTGGTGCATCAACATATCTAACGACTCTTGCTTCCTCTCCGAACTCGTCTTTTATTGTAATCCTTGTTCTAAGGTTTTGGTGTGAATAAACCTTTGTAGCCACATCTGTAGAAATTGATATTCCGTTGTTTTTTATCAACGAAATCAATTTACCGTAACAGCAATCCTTCAACTTGACATACTGCAAGGCGTTGATTCCAAATGGCGCCCTGTAACTCTCAAAAGGAATTGCATTAGGTATATAATCATTTATGTATCTTGCCCTTATTGCATCGTAAATAATGTGGTTATAACCTATATCATGTAGCATAGCGAAAGATTTCAGTCTTTCAGCGTTTTCTTTTGGCGTTGATTGTGATATTGTCTCGATTCCAATAACATGAAGACCATTCCAAGCGAGCATTACAACATTGTCAGTGCCAGTGTCGGCAAGGTCGCATGTTATCCACTTGTCTCCATTAACTTGAGGGTCGTTCAAAAAAATGCGCTCTACATCAGTTTGCGTGACAAGCAAATCCTTGTCGTCATCTTCATCGGCATCCCAATTGCCAAGGTAGTTTTTTGCAGTAGCACCACCTGCCATTAAAACCTTGCCCAAATAGTTTGGGTTTCGTTCAATGTTTTCTGTGTTCTCGTACATATACCCTTGGTAGTACACAAAAGATAGTATTGTGTTTTTCCAAGCGTCTTTTGGTAGAGCTTTACCGTCTTTTGCCGCGTGAGCCAAAGCATCGTCAACAAGCGGTTTAATTTGTTGGTAAACCTCTTCTTTCGTACTCCCCCATATAATATCGTCAACAGTTTTCCCGTTGATAAAGAAATATCTAACTCTACCTTCTCTTGCAGGGTCGACATATCCGTCAGAACCGATGTACCAATCCACCATCTTGCGAAGCCAGTGCTTTCGTTTCGGGTTGGTTGTCATAAGGATTTGTGTTTTGCCGCCAGTCGTTCCACGGTTACGAGTTGCAATCGTTGTAAATGTCTCAAATTCAAAGCCTGTCGCTTCATCGAAGTACACGACATCGACTTGACCACCTTTGAAACGCTGTTCTACCTTGTCATGCGATTGGTCGGCAACATGCGTCACCTCTATTGTTGCTCCTGTGGGTTTATAAACCACTCTTGGATTGTCAGACCTTACAATGCTTACATTGTCACCATAGAGTTCCGCAAAGGTATCAAGAATACCACCGCCTCTTTTCAAATCATCTATATTATTACGCAAGAAGACACCACGAAAATTTGGGACTAATAGATATTGAGCCATTGCAAGGCAAGCCCCAAATGTCTTACCCGTTGAAACCGAGCCGCCCGCTACACAAACATCTACGCCTGTGCGAGTGAACTTCTCTTGGAAGCCTTTGTGCGGAGAAATTATCTTAACGCCTGGCATTTATACCTCCTTCCTCCAGTGGTACTCTGCTCCAAATGTAACCTTTGTACTTGTTGCTTTTACGCCCTCTGCCATATCTTTTTTTACAACAAGCACAAACATTTGATTTTCTATACCCTAACTTGATATACTCCATAGCACTGTCCCATACATTGACAAGTTTGCCGTCTATCGTGTATTGATATACAGTTTGTGTCCTTGCAAGAGAAATCTTCTTCCCGTGTGTTCCGTGGTTATTGTTTTGTGTACAAGTGACAAGTTCAAGATTTTCAAGACGATTGTCTGTCTTTACCTCGTTTATATGGTTAACCTCCCATCTTTCATTACCTTTCATTGTTGCCTCCCATTTTGGAAGTTTACCACGAAAGGCCTCGTAGACTAAGCGGTGAATACGGTGACCAGATGCTTGCCCATCCTTTCTAAGGTTTACGAACAAATAACCGTTCAAATACGAGCTTGGCTTCATAAGACGTTCCATCCCAGTTTTGGCATAATTCAAACTTTTTACTCTACCAAGATTGCTGACTTCATATTTACCTTCGTACCCTTTCACTGGTTTCCAGATTTCATTTTCTAAGTTTTGTACCATTTTCTTGCGCTTTTTATGGTTATCTTGCGCTTGTTGATAAAGGTGGCGAGGGATAAGCGCAAGAAAAGAAATCCCCCGCCACCGAGTTGGATTCCGCTTGCAAATATACGCTTTTTTCCACAAAAACAAGAGAAAGCACTTAAAGTAAAACTTCAAGTGACAGCCGAAAATCGTTGAAAAACCGAACTTTTACTATAAATAAATGTTATTATTTAAAAATTCATAACATTATGACACAATAACTTAACCTTTACCGTAACCAAAACTTTAAATAAAGTTGCGTAACTTATTGAAAATTATACATATATTTGCACCGAAATATGTTCAACTAACTTTAAAAGTAAATTCACATGACTAAGTTCACTAAACAGGAGGCTATCAAAGCACTTGAAGCCAAAGTCCCAACCAAGGACAAAGAACTTGACCTTGGTCGTACCATCTCCGAGGCTGTAGACAACAGCTTGGAGTTGATTGGGGAAGACAGTGAGATGGAGTTGGAGGATTTCGTAGCCAAAGTGTTCAAGCAGGTGAAGACCTCTATCGGCTTGACGCACAGCGAGAACTCCAAGGTCGCTCAGAAGATGCAGTCGCAACTCGACGAACTTCAGAAGAAAGTCGACGGAAAGTCGACACAAAAGAAGGAAGGTGATGATGGCGACGGCAACGGGAACGAGAACAAGGAAATCAAGGCGATGATGGAGAAAATCGCCAAGATGGAGGAGAAACTTGCGGCAAAGGAGACGGCTGACACCGTTGCCGAGAAGCGCAAGCAACTCATCGCTAAGATGTCAGAGGACATCAAGGACAACGAATGGATTGAGGGCTACCTCGCCGAAATCAACGTCACGGCTGACACTGATGTCGAAGCCAAGGCGAAGGACTATGTGGCGTTCTACAACAAGACGCATACAAAGGGCGGCAAGGTCACACCGAAATCCACCGATGGCGGCGAAGATTCCGACACCAAGTATGTGAAAAACACGGTTGCCGAGGCAGCGAAGATTAAGAAGTCTCTGTCTGCGACTGCTGGCGGCAGCCCCGTAAGGTCAACAACAACTAACAACAATAATTAAACATTAACACTATGCCTATCCAGAACAATCCAATCGGACATTTCCGTGGTCTCGGTCTCATCCAGAAGTCTGGGGAGATTGGTGGCTACCGCAATGTCTTCGTGAACCTTGTGGGCAACCATGACGACTTGGTTTACCCGCATTTCGGCGGCAAGGTTATGAACCCTCCCAAGGGTCGTGCAAAGATGTGGGCTGGCGACTTGCTCGAATACCGTCCCAAGACTGGTAGCGACAAGCTCGACCCCGAAATTTACATCCTGCGTACCTTTGAGGTAGCCGATGCCGTCAGCAACACCACTACGGTCTACATCGTGCGTGACGAGTTCCGTCACAAGCCGTTTGTGGGCGATGTCCTTATGGTCGCCCCTGCAGTCATCGGTGGCACTGGCACAGCCGTCACCGTGACCGCCGTGACCGCCACGACCGCAACTATCAGCGGCGCTTCCGTCAATGTGTGGCAACTGACCATCAGTTCCGCTCTGACCATCACCAAGGGCGCTATCATGGTCGAAGCCGAAGCCGCTGGCTCTGACAAGAAGATGCTTGTCCAGACAATCAACGGCGTGTTCGACTGCGACACCGACTTCATCGAGGATGAGAACATCAGCGATGTCGGCGTGACCCGTGACGGAACCACTGGCGAAATCACCGCCGTGACTGATGCGGACTTCTACAAAGCCCGCTACCAGTACACTCCTGCCCTCGGTGGCTTGATGTGGATTCACAAGATGTCGCCCATGCCCCAGTGCGTGCTCGACTTGAACATGTGCAACGTGCCTGGCTGGTATCACGTCAACTGGCAGTTGAACGGCAAGAAGTCCGCTTCGCAAGCAGCCGACATCGCCGCTCTCGACACTCGTGTAACCACCCTTGAAGGATAATTAAATAAGAAAGGAGATTACTACAATGTCAGCACATAAATATCCCGATTTTTCAGAGTCTTCGTTCTTCCAGATTTGGAGTCCCGAAGGCCGCGTGGTTGTCAACGAGGTGTTGAACAACCCTGACTTGGTTGATGTGAAGAACTTCGCCGCTTGGCAGCAGGACTTCGCCATCGACCCCGAAATCACCAAGCACGACGAGAAAGGCTTCGCCATCGTCAACGCAATGATGCGTGAGATTGACAAGGGCGTGATGTCCGACATGCGTGCCCCTCTCGGCGACTCAATGCCGATGGAGCAAGGGAACGCCAAGGCTTACACCGTGCCGATTGCCCACTTCACGACCCGTCACTTCCATGAGACGAAGGCTACGATGTTCGACAAGAAGCAGCGTTACGAGCAACTGCGTGAGCGCTACGGCGAATACGATGCCCAACTAATCGCCTCATACGCCGAGAAGGTTCAAGTCTTCATCGACGGCATGAACATGACCTTGACCAACATGGGCGAGCAGCTCATGACCAACGGTTACATCTACTACGACAAGGGCGCTGGTATCCACGCTGGCATACACAAGGCAGACATCCCATCCGCCAACTTCCTCGGTGCTTGCATGTTCAAGCTCTCTGGCAGTTCGGAGGTTCAGACCACTTGGGCTGACACCGATGCATTGCTCATCGACTCGCTCAACCGCCTCGTCGAGAAAGTCAACACCAAGCTCGCCAAGAACTGGAAGTGGCAGCTCGACATGCCCAAGGCTGTTTGGGACAACTATGTCAAGAAGAACAAGCAGGTGATGACCACCATGTTCTACCGCACCAACCCCGCCATCGTTCTTAACGATGCCGTGGCTTCCGCAAGCCTTGCGATGTCGTACACCGACCAGCAGATTCTGGACATGCTCAACGAGCGTTTGAACAACATCACCGTGTATGTCCACGACACTGCACAGTACGACGCTTTCGACGGCGTTGTCCGTGGTTGGAAGACTGGTATCGTCACTCTGCGTCCTCTCGGTCGCGCTGGTATGATGCGCCACACCGACATCTTGGACGCCGAGTATTTCGACGACCGCTACTCCAACCCCGCCATCAAGGACTACTATGTCCCTGCTCTCGGCGGCTTGGGCTACCTCAACAACACCATCTGGCCGAACGGTCGTGACTTGGAGTACCGTACCCGTTACATCTACTCCGCCACGCCTTCGCTGGACGAGTTCCTGTACCACTTCATGCTGACCACTGGCACTGCCAGCGCCAACGGCAACTGGTACTAAATTGAAAAAGGAAAGGAATAGACGAGCATGGCGGCAATCGAGTTTGACATCTTGCAGTACATGAGCGGCTTGACTGGATTCACCTTCGACAAGGCGGTGCTTGTTCGCATCGCCTTGGAGAGGGGGGTCGCAGAGGTTACGGAATACGACGAACTTACTAAGCGTGACCGTGACCTCATTACAGCCGACTTGTTGCTCACGGCGTACCTCTCGCCCAATGTGTGGGCTTCATACGACCAATCGCACGGAAGTTACAAGAAGGGCGTCGGCTCGCAGACCATGTACAACAAGGACGAGATTCTCGACTGGCTTAGGGGAATCTACGAGGAGTACGACGACCCGATGATAGACCAGTTGCCAGACAACTCGGCGCGAGTGTTCTTCCGTAACGATATTTAAAAATAGGACGACCAATGGCTTACATCGACAGGGACGAATTGCAGGACTATCCTTTCACTGGCACTTTCTACCGTGCCGTGAAGGACACTTCGTCGTTGCTTGCGCCAGTGACCGAGGAGGTCGTTGCAGAGGTGGTTTGCGACATACAAGAGGACGCGAACTTCCGTGCGACCCAAACTTCAAAGGCTGTCTATGGCGTATATGTCCCTTTCGACGGTGACGAGGATTTCGTTCCCGTGCAGCGTGGCATGATGTTCCGAGGCTACCAATACGGATTGCTTGTGGCAGGAAAGGTCATAGGCGTGTTTCCGTCGCAGTTGGGGACATTCGAGAACTACACGGAGCGCGGGAGCGACGTCGTTCCTCACCACTGCCGAGGTTATCTTGCGAGGGTGGAGGCTACGGACGTATGATTGGAGGAATCTTTCTTGAAATCCCTTTCGGTGATGTCTACCATCAGAGTACTGTGTCAAGGATACACACGAACATCAACCGTTTGTTTGGCTTCGACGACAAGTATTTCACGAAGGGGTATTGGGACAAGAAGATTGTCGACCAAATCATGAAAGTAGGCAAGGAAGATATTTCCAAGCACCGCTCCACGGTCAGGAGAGAGCATTTAAACCGAACATCAGACTTGGTTCGCAGCACGGTGTTCGCTGTGTTCAAGGATGGTAATTGGGACAGAAAATACTATCGTTTTGACAGTATGCAACCACAAGAAGCGCCTCCCTTAGTTGAACACGATTGGGACTTAGACCAAAGGGCTGTGGAGTTTTTGAGCGAATACGAACCGTATTACGATTCAAGATTCACAGCCGTTATCGCAGCGACAGCGCCTTATGCAGTTCGAGTTGAAGCAAACGGAGGTTTCGCAAGTTTTAACGCTCGAATTTATTACGGATACAATCTTGCTGTTTTGAAATACGGAATAAGCAGAATAGGCGGCGCTTTAATGAAGGCAAGACCCGACTCGCAAAAAGGCAAGGCTATCTACGGATACATCTTTGAAAGCACAGGAGCAAGAGAAATCAAACAAAGTGGATTGTAATGAGAGAACTTAACAGACACGCAAACACAAGTATGGTCGAGGAGTACCTCTACAGCGTCTTGAACGGCGCCGTATCTGACCACACCTTCGCTGGCACTTTGCCTTCGGCAATAGGCAACGAATGGAACGACATGGTGCTCATTGACTGCGACCTGCCCATGACTGACTACGGAGTGTACAGCAAGGCGACAGTCTACATTTTCCTCTACGCGAGACCAAACGCTGACGGCACTAAGAATGTGCCGAAGCTCTACGAGATGGAAAACAGTTTGTGTGATGTCCTCGGTTCAATCTCAGACCAACACTACTCCGTCGAGCGCATTTCCAACGGTTCTGACTTCGACAACAGCATCGCTTGGCATCGCAACTTCGTCTATTTCAACCTAACAATAACTTGCTAATAAACAAAAGTATAACAATAAAATAAGAAAGGATTAACACTATGGCACTTACTAAAATTAACTCTGGTCAGGTTCGTTTCCAAGACCCTACTTCTGTGGTCTTCATTCCGTGGTCAGAAGGTGCTCCTGGCACTGACGGCTATGACATCCATGACATCGTTGGCGACACTTTCTCGTTGACACAAGACGACGCAGACCGTACCGAGATTCCGTGGGAGTTCGGTGACGACCCGTTGGACGAGAACATCTCCTTGGGCAACCGCAACCTCACCATGCAGTGCTTGGACTACCAAGACGACATCATGGCGACGTTGTTCGGGTGGGACACCGATACCGACGGTTTCTCAGTCGCCCCATCGCAATACTCTGAGCTTTTCTGCACTATCGTACTTCGCTTTGGCGGAATCGGCAAGAACATTGTCATGCCGAAGGTGAAGATGGACAGCAAGACGGCTTTTGAGAACTTGCGTACCGACATTGCCCGTGGCGAGCTTGGCGGCGTGCTGTATGCCACGCCTGTAAAACTCGGCACTGCCACTTCTCTTACCGAGACTGGCATTTTCTTTGCCGAGGACGGCAAGGCTTTCACTGTTGGCGCTACACAGTCTGGCTCAACCATCAGCGGAGGCACTGTTGTTACCTTGACGGCTGATGGTGACATCACTATCGCAGCCGCTTCCTAATCGGTAAGAACAGAATTCTAAGTTCAAAGGGAAAGGGAATGGTCTTAGTACCGTTCCCTTTTTCAGTAAAAGAAAGGATAAACAAAATGTCACTAATTACGACTAACGATGGAAGGATAGTGTTGAAGAAAGCCGCTTCGATGATGGCCGTGCCGTATGTCTATGACCAATCTGTCGAGGATTATGTCCTCGGTGGCGATGTGTACGACATTTCGGCTGTCATAGGCGACTCTATCACGATAGAACAGTCCGACGGCAACACTGAAGCGAAGTACAACGAGTTCAAGGCTTCGCCTTTGATTGAAAGCGTGTCGGGGTCGAAGTACAACTTCACAGCTCAATGTCTTGACTTGCAGAACAGCGTCTTGCAGTCATTGTTCGGTGTTATGGTAGGGCACGGATACAACGGCGCTGTGAACGGTGCTGCCGCTTTCAATGACGACTTCGTTCAGAGATATGCGCTTGTCAGAATACGTTTCGCCGACGCTTCTTTGCCCGACGTGATTTTGCCGAAAGTCCAACTTAACTCCAAGCTTTTCATACAACAGTTGAAGACGAGGGCTTCACAGGGCAACATTGCAGGCACAGCTCTGGCTTTGAATTGTTGCATAAAGGACGCCAACACTATGAACCACCTTTTGCAGTTCTCTTCCCCGCAAGGTACGACCTATACGCCTTACACGCCTGTCTTGTTTGTTCCGAAGGGTATGACTTCGATGTACTACAGAAAAGAAGTGAACGGCAAAAAGCATATATACACAACTATAAACTTCACAAACGGGAACGTGTCGAACGAGACGATGGTAAACCCGATTGAAGGAACTTGGGCTACGCTTTAATAAAATCACTATCTTTGCGGTTGAACTAATACTTTAACAAGATGACGATAATCAAGGCAAAATCAGATGTTAAGCAAAGGCTTAAACAGCAGGAACAAGAGGCTTTGAAAGTCTCAGACGAGGCACAGAACCGCTTGGCTGAGATACTTTCCGATGCACCGACAATGGAGAAGTTGGCTGGCACGGAATGGGAGATGCGACCGCTGAGGATGGGTACGCAGTACCTCATCGTGCAGGAGGTGTGCAAGGTGAACAAGGAAGAGGGCGCGACATACGGCGACGTGTTGAAGGCGTTGCTCGTTTCGATGCCTGCGTTGTGCAACGTCCTTGCGCTTGCCTTGCTGAACGACAAGAACAAGATATATCAAAACGGCGACCCGAACCAAGGCTACAGCAAGATGTTCAAGAGGACTGTTGACACGATAATGTGGTCAGCGGACAAGGAGGACATGGCACACATCATGCTCGACTGCTTGCAGATGGTCGACGTGTCTTTTTTTATGGAGGCTCTGGGTATGCTCCAGATATTCAGAGCGAGCGTGACGGAGAAGAAGAGGACGAGGACAAAGACTCAAGGACGGAGATAATCCGTTCCGTGAGCGAGATAGGCGACATGGTGGACTTCCTCAAAGCCAATCCATTTATGACGATGGAAGACTATTTGTGGAAGTACAGCATACCGATGATAAAGATAATGGGGATGGACAACTCGCACGTGAACTACCTTAGCGAGAATCAAGCGAAAAACAAAGGTTTCAAGACCTTAGATATTAACAACATGAGCGTTGAGGAACTTAACAACGACCTTGGTACGAAAATACGATTTCCAAACGAATAAAATATAGGAGAACATATAATGGCTGAACTTGATAACGGCAAATTGAAAAATCTTGACCAAGAACTTCAAAACCTAAATTCTCATCTGAACGACCTTGACCAATGGCTGAAAAAGTTAAAAAACGATTGCGATGCTACTTTTGATGAAAAGCTTATTAAATCTTGGTCTGAGTCAATTAGGAAAATTGATTTTAGCAAGATAACAAAAGAGCAATTAAAAGAACTACGAAAACAAATTTCAGAAACTGAAAAGTCGTTTGAAAAAGCAACAACAAACAAAAGGTTTTTGGGATTAAAAATACGAAATAACGATTGGAAGAATGATTTTAGAGATGTTCAAGCCGCTCGTGAATATCTTCAATTATTGAAGCAAATCAATGCACAAGAGGTTATTAACAAAGCCAACTCGTCACCTTCAAAGATGACGGAGAAGGTCGTCACAAAAGAGAGTTTGGAGGCTCAAAAAAAAGTTACAGATGAATTAAAGAAGCAAGAAGCACAATACAAAAAAAACAACAACGAAATTAAAAGACAAAAAGGAACTCTCGATAGTATGCTCCCAACCCTTCAGCGTCTTGCCTCTGCTTTCGGCGTAGCCTTCTCTGTCCGTGGCTTGGCTCAGTTCGGTAAGAAACTCATCGAGACGAGAGGTGAGTTTGAGCGCCAACAAGTAGCATTGCGTTCCATCTTGCAGAACAAACAACTTGCAGACGAAATTTGGGACAAGACGATGCAAGCGGCATTGCAATCTCCGTTTACTGCAATGCAATTGACGAAATACACGAAGCAGTTGGCTGCATACCGTATCGAGACCGACAAGTTGTTTGACACCACGAAGCGTCTTGCCGATGTGTCCGCTGGTCTTGGCGTGGATATGCAACGCTTGATTTTGGCTTACGGTCAAGTGAAAGCAGCAAACTATCTCCGTGCTTCGGAAATCCGTCAGTTCACAGAGGCTGGCGTGAACATTCTTGGTGAGTTGTCACAATATTTCACAGAGACAAGGGAAGGCATGTACGACACCGCAAAGGTGATGGAAATGGTTACTAAGCGCATGGTCAAGTTTGAAGATGTGGAAGCCATCTTCAAGCGCATGACTGACCAAGGCGGCATTTTCTACGAAATGCAATATGTACAGTCACAAACCGTAAGAGGTCAGATTGCAAAGTTGCATGACGCCTACGACCAAATGCTTAATAGTATTGGAAAGGCTAACCAAGGGACTTTGCGCACTTTTGTCGGACTTCTTAACAATATTGTCAAAAATTGGAGGGAATGGAAAACTGTTTTGGATTCCATTGCATTCCCATTGTTAATAGCAAGCGTATATAAGTTTGCTCGCGGTTTGTTCTATGCAAATGCAGGAGCGATAGCGATGAACAAGAACGTGAACTCGCTTACACGTGCAGGAGCGAGGCTGAATCTTACGTTCAAGAAACTGAACGCCACATTGGCAGCTAATCCTTGGATACTTTTGGTTGAAGTATTAACTATAGCAGGAACCGCTATTTGGAACCATGCGAAGGCTGTTCGTGAGGTAAACAAGGAATACGACGAGATGAACGGTCGGTTGTTGGAAACTCAGTATCGTATGACTTCTTATGAGGACAAAATCAAAAAGAACAACGCCATACTGAAAGACAGCAGCAAATCCACAAAGGAGCATAACAAAGCACAAGAGGAAAACAAAAAAATCTTGTCTGAGTTGCAAAGAGACTACCCTGATGTCGCAAGCGGCATGACGATAGCCAACAATGGAATAATCGCCATGACAAACTCAATGAAGGAGTACAATGCGCAGTTGCGTTTGCAGATTTTACTCAACGAGCGGGCAAAGGCTGGTTTCTTCAACCAATCGTTGAAGAAAGATGCTTCGCAGTTTGATGAAGAAATAAAAAAGCAACAAATAAAACTTGCAAATTATACAAACGAAGCGGCGAGACTTGTTTCAAAGGTAAACAATGCTTTAGAAAGTGGAAAATTAGGAACAGAGTTTACACCAGCGCTTGAAGCATTAAAAAAGATAGCTTCTGCAACATCGGTTCAAGAATACGACAAAGCTCTTGAAGAATATTATAAGACTACAATAAAAACAGCATTAGGAAAAGAGTTTGCACCACAAGCATTAAAAGAAAAATTTTCATTCTTTAATATTGGAGGTGATGATTTTAAGTTAAGTTCAATCGTTGGGAATCGTAAACTACAATCGACTCGAAAAGAGGTGATTGATGAAATCAAGGATGACTATAAACTATTTGGAGACTATTTGACCACAATGACAAAGTTATCCGATGGTTTCACTGGCGAGATGGCTTTGACTTCTGAAGAGTTCATAAAGAAAAATGCGGATGTTATCCAATCAATGCTTTATACAATCAAAGACGACGGAACCGTTGTGATGGGTGAACTTGGATACGCTTTAAGCCAAGCGTTTGCGGATGCAGCAAGTGTAGCACAGACAGAGCAAGGAGCACAGGAGATTGTTGACGAATATATCAGACAATTCAAAGAGAACTACGGTCTTGATGTAAAGTTTGGTCTGAAGAAAAAGAAAGAAGAGCCAACTTACGACCCTGCCGCAGAAGAGGCGATATTAAGCGCATGGCGGAAACGTATCAGACTGATTGAAGACATGAACAAAAAATACAACGAATTGTCCAAGTCAGTCTATGGTTATGCCAAGTCGGAACAAAAGGTGCGTGATGCCTTCCAAGACGCATGGAAAGCGGCAGGTATGCCTTTTGACATGTCAAGCATTGACTTCACAAGCGACCAAGCCGTCGCGGAAGCATTGAAGATGTTCAGAGGAAGAATACCAAGCAAGATGCTTGACGAACTTGAAAAGACCATTAGCGAAAGAGAATCCACTGTTGAATTGAATATTTCCGTCCGCATCCGCGAGGACTTCGGCAAGCAGATGGAGAAGGCTTTCGGTGACTACGAACTGACGCTTGAACTCGATAAACTGAATCTTCCTAAAGGTCTTGCTGCTGATATGTGGGGCATCGAAGAAACCGATTTGCAGGATTTAAGGAAGAGGCTTTCTCAGATGTACATGGGCTTGCGTGACGAGAACGGTCAGTTGAGCGACGAGGCTTTCAAGGACTACGAGAAGTTCCTCAACAAGATTGACGACCTTGAACGCAAACTACAAAAGGAACGCTTGAAGGATTATTCAAAGTACCTTGAAGCGCAGTACAGCGAGCGTGTCAAGATTGAAATGGATTATGTCCGTAAACTTGCTGCTCTCGAAGCAGAAACGGCAATCAAAGAGCCTCAAAAGCGCGAAATCAGGGAAGGATTGAATCGTGAGTTCTTGGAGAAGTCGAGAAAGCAAGATTGGGAAGACTTCAAGGGTTCTGAGTTCTATGTCGGCATGATGGAGGACTTGGAAAAGCAAGGCTCCGCATCGTTGGAAGTGATGCGGAAGAAACTCGTTGAAATGCGTGAAAACGCAGAGAACCTTTCACCGAGGGCTTTGAAAGAAGTCGTCAACGCATTGGAGAAGATTGACGAACTTGAAAAGAAGCGCATACCTCCTTTGAAGCGCATCCGTGAAGAGCAAGAAAAACTGAAAGGCATAGAAATCAAGGATGTCTACGAAAGGATTGCCGCCAACCAAGAGAAACTTGCGCAAGACGAGCAAGAGCAAAAAGACTTGGAGCGGATGATAATGCTCGAAGAGGAACGTCAGAAACTCGAAAAGCAAGGCATTATGCTTGAAGAGGCAAAAGCAAGACTGGCGAGGTCAGAGCAAGCACTTTCCTTGATTCTGCCTTCGCTTGACACAAGGTCAGACGGAACTAAAGAAGCGGAGGAAAGACGGAGAATCTTGACCGAAACCGCCAACCAAGCTAAAAAGGAAGTGGAGAATTGGGCAGAGATTGTGCGTATTTTAAGCGGACAAGCGACAATAGACGAGCAAGAGAGAGGAAGCAAGTACAAAGGTCTTTCGTTGTCCGACTTGAAAAAAAGGCGTGACGACGCAAAACAAAGAATCAAGGACTTGGAAGGTGTCATCGTCAAAGACGAGGAACTTGTCAAGGCGCAAAAGGACTTGGAGGACGCTTGGAACGACACTTGGGAGGCGGCAAAGAGATGGGCGCAATCAATCAACGGCATCTTCGACGGAGTGATGGACACGGTTGGCTATTTCAGCGACTCTACTTCTACCCTTACGGATGGATGGAAGGAATTTGGCGACACGTCGATTTCGGCATTGACCGACCTCGTTAGCGGAATACAAGCATACCAACAAGCAAACGCAGCCGCCAAGAAAGCTGGTCTCGCAACTGGTTTGTTCACCGCCAATGGTCTGCAACTTGCAATGGTTGTCCTTGGCGTAATCATAAAGATTGTGCAAGCGATAGCAAAGATGCACGATGCGAGAATTGACAAGGAAATTGAGCAGAGCAAGGAAAAAGTCGATGACTTGCAGAAAGCCTACGACCGTTTGGAGAAGTCCATTGAGAAGACTTTCGACACGGTTTCGTACATTAGGGAATACAACCAAGAAGTGCAGAACCTCAACGAGCAAATCGAAGAGGCGAACAATCAAATAGCGGCGGCACAAGACTACAAGAGCGAGGACAAACGCAAAGAGGTCATTGATGCCGCTGAGGACGCCAAGCAGCAAGCGTTGGATGAACTTGAAGAAATCAAGCAAGCGCAAATCGAGGTGTTCGGCGGCATCGGTAAAGACAATTACCGCAGCGCAGCCGAAGGTTTCGTTGACGCTTGGAAGTCCGCTTTCTTGGAGACTGGCGACGGTCTGCAAGGCTTGCAAGAACACTTCGACGAGTTCCTCAACGACTGGTTCGTGAAGCAAGCCACGATGCGTGTTGCGAGCAGGATGCTTAAGCCATTGTTCCGTCAGATTGACTCAGCCGTAGACCAGTATGGCTTCGGTGGCGCGAATGTACTCGCAAGCGAGTTGGCTAACATCAAGGAGCGCGCAGCAGTTATCTTCCCGCAGTTGTCGCAAGTACTCGAAGAAATTGCTGGGACATGGGGTCTTGAGGGTGAGGGAGGCTTGAGCGGTCTCGCAGCTGGCATCCAAGGTATGACCGAAGAGCAAGCGAACATCCTTGAAGCGTATTGGAACTCTGTAAGAGGTTACACAGCGAACATCGACATGAATGTGTCTCGTATCGCTCAGATACTTGGAGCGGGTGGAGACAGCACGAATCCTCAGTTGCAACAATTGACATTGATTGCAGCCAACACGCAAGCCACGCACCAACTCTTGCAGTCCGTCACAAAGAGCGGACACTCGCAAGGCGGCTACGGAATCAAGGTTTTTGCAGATTAGTGTTGACTTTTTGAAAATATGCTTATCTTTGCAAGTGTAAACATTTGAAGCAAAACAAGAAACAACAAAACACAAAACTCTGAAATACAATGGATTGGAACTCAATTATACTTGCCGTGATTGGTGTGGTCTTCTCGTGGGAGACTTGGAACAATGTCAAGTACCGCAAGGAGAACAAGAAACTCAAAGAAGAAGAGGTTAAGATGAAGGAAAACGAGGTTAAAACTTCGAGTGTTGACGCACAAAAGGCGCAAATAGAACTTGGCGACCTCTTCATGGAGAAGTCGAAGGAGATGTTCCAGCAGATGCAGGAACTCCAAGAGCAGACATTGATTGCCACGAAGAAGAACGGCATCGACAACGAGGACATCATCAAGCAGCTCAACGAGGTCGTTGCCGAGCAGAAACGAATAGCGCAAATCCAAGAGAAGCAAGGTGAGGAAATGAAGCGGCAAGGAGAGGAACTCAAACGCCTAAGTGAAGGGCAGGAGCACATGGTTTCCTTTCTCAACGGAGAGTACCAATCATTCTTGACGGAAAACGGATTCAAGCGCAAAAGCAGATACGACAATGCGAAATAAGGTCTCTTTTCATAATGTTGGTTTTTTACGCGGCAGACGAGCCGCTGTGTGGGCAGCATTGATTTGTCTCGCTCTCGCAGCGGCTTCGTGCCGTACAATCCAGACGGTGGAAGTACCAGTCCCAATCCATGACACGACATACATCACCAAGACGGAACGCGACAGCGTTTTTGTCGAGCACACCACACACGAATATGTGAAAGGCGACACTGTCTTTATGAAGATAACAACAACAAAGTATGTAGACAGAGTAAAAACGGACACCGTGAGGCTTTATGTGGAGAAACCTATAGAGATTGTCAAGACGGATACGAAAACGGTCGTCAAGCCACTAAATTGGCTTCAAAAGACATTTATGGTTTGCGGTGGCTTGTTTATGCTGTCAGTGCTGTTCGGAATTGCGGTATTTGTAATCGGTCTAAAAAAGAAGTAGCAGATGGCAAAGGAAAGGTTTCTTACGGTGATGGTTCCGATAAAGGACGAGGATTGCGAGCCGCAAGTGTTCGCAACCCTTTCCGATTTGGTGAACAGCGTGCCGCCGAGTCTGGATAATATCAACAAGATTTACCGACTTGCCGACGGCTCGTATCGCCGTGTATGGGAGCCTACAAGCGGCATATTCACATACCATAGGGTGTACGACAGGGAGTTCCCTTATCTTGGCGACCCTTTGGAGATTTTCGACTTTACATACAGCGCGACAAGAATGGGTTCTGCGCCTACCATTTCTGCGCAAGGCGTGATGCGCTACGCATACGCAAGCGGCTCAACCTTGGACGGTCTTTGGACACAAGAGTGCCATGTGGTGTTCAACGGCTCTAAGTTCCATCTCAGACAAATTCCAGATTCAAGCAAATCGAACGAGGACGCGAGGTACAAGTACGACATGGACTTCATCGACGAAAGCGTTGTGCTGGAGAGCGTCTACTTCTACGATGTGGTGCAGCCTTTCATCAACGAGAAGCCAGTGTCGGAAAACTCCGTTTTCAGTTTCTATGGCGACATAAACGAACTCGTGAAGAGAATCAACGCAAGCCTCATAAGGAGCGGCTTGGCGTCGTTGGTGAGGAAATATGTCGGCTACCCTACCAGTCCGTCAAACATTGTTCCATATCTCACTTACGAGCAGTGGACAATGATGAATGTCAATCCGTCTTCGCTTATAGGCGTTGTATTTGCAAACGGTGGTGAGATGCAGGTTTTTGGACAGTCTATATACGCCGCGCTTCATGGCGACTATAACCGTTACTTGCTTGAATACATATACGAGAACGATAACGGCGAATGCACCGTTGTAGGGTACAAGTGTGTTATCGGGAAAGACAAATACGGAGACCTTTCTTCGTCGGAAGAGAAGTTGCTGTCTTTCGACAACAACACTATACACGAGGCTTTGCAGCAATTCCACGACACGTTCGAGTTGGAATACTACATCGTTAAAGAGAAGGATTCAAGCGGCAGCTTCACTGGCAACACCTTGATTATGGTCGCCGACTGTGAGCACGACTTTGCGGACATTGACCCGCTGACTGGTGATTTCGTCCGTGACGATGAAGGGATACCGACGACGGACAATCCGTTTGACTACGGCGTGAACGATGAGTTGCTGTCAAAGACCAAGACGAACACCACAGACAAGATTGTGACTCGTATCACTGGTGTAGGAAGCTCGGAGAATATACCTTGGTATTACCCGAATCCATGTCCAGACGGTTGGATTAAGCCGATATTGACAAGGAAAGGAGTTGCTCTGCAAGACGCCGTGATTAACTATCCTACAGATGAAGGCTCTACAACAGAGGATTATATCCGTTATGAAAAATATCTCAAGAATCGCATAGGCGTTCCGATAAAGAAAGGAATCTTAAAGCATATATCATATGGGACGAGTTATGACTATAAAGGTTCGGCGCAACCTCACTCTCCTAATCCTTGGCCAGTATTTGTTCAATATTATATAAGAGAAACCAAGGATATGACGTTGGGGGCTCCAAGCATGACGCTATATTTGGACTATCATCAACAACAAAGCGGATGTAGTTCATTTAGCGCAAAATTGTACAGAGGCCCGTTTATGAAAAATGCTTATGGTAAATATGTATGGGGCGTTCTCGTAAGCGAATACAAATCATGGGAAACTTACTCTACTCCAGACGAGTTTCAGACAATGATGATTAACAAAGATGGTGAAGATATTACAAATTCACCTTTGCTCATTGGAGGGTATTCGTATTTGCTTGAAATTCAATATAATATTCCATACAATTCAATTCCTGTTGTGGATTGGTTTGATTACGAAGGCTATCGTTACACGGCACAAACCATAACAAATCAAAATGTACCAAGCACATATACAGACCCGCAAACAGGATTGACGCATTATTATCACGCTTTTAATGCCTATGTCGGAGAAAATTTCTACGCATACAACGACCTTGTGCCTTTTGCCGTATTTGGAGACACGGTTGTTATGGGTCAAAACGACAGAGTAGACCATTACCTTTATCCGACCGACGCTGGATATGGGGTTGTAAACGGGAATGAGACCGAGAAAGTAAGTCCAATACCGAGACAAATTGGTATGCTTTACAAAGACATCACCTCTGGTGTCATATATGAGTGCAAAACATCAGATGCAAATAACATACAGACCGGGCAGCCGACAACTGTGTTTTCCGAAAATCCTTTGATTAGCGCAAGCAGTTGGATAAATAAGTTCGTTGACATGAAACTTTCCGTCTATCAAAACGATGGATGGTACATCAACGGCAAGAAAGTAAACTTGAATGACTATGGCGGCATTTGGCCTGTAAATGGTCAGGGGATTACATATAATACCGACATCTTTGACGCGATTGAGTTCCAACGCTTGAAATGGGTCACTCCGTTGCCTAACCTTATGCCAGAGGTCTTCATCAAGACAGACGGAGAACGCAGGTTCTACAACGCGCACAACTATTGGGACAAGAAAAACAGCGTGATGTTTGAAGGCATAGCGGACACCGCAATAGGCGAGCAGCAAGTTGGCACTTTCGTCAGAAACCCTTTGTACAAGGAAGAGGAGACCGACACGGACGACAAACACTACGACTTCGAGAACGAGTACATACAGCAATTGCCGCATGAGCACATCGAGAACTTCGACGACGTGAAGCCTTCGATAAAAGGTCAGATAAACTATGTCGCCGTCGTTGTCGACAAACTCGTCATAGACGATTGGGCGAACCAATACCAGAACTATTTCATACAAGACGAAAACGGTAATTTTGTGCAAGCCACTTCGGTCTACGACTACAACGAGACCTACTACATAAGGCTTCGTATAGATGTGGTCGAGGAGTTCGCATACGACACATACGACGACAACGAGATTTGGGAAAGCGGCGACAACAACGGCGAGTACAAGCATCCGTATTTTTTTGCTAAACTGCGTCCGCTTGGATTCAACATATTTGACCTTGCCTTGCAAGAGGATATGGTTATTTCAATGACCACTGGCAACTGCGGTGCTTGCAACTTCAGAATCGGCGTTGACGAGAACTATAGGAAGAACCCAGTGCAGTTGTGGGAATACGATGTGTATAGAGGTGACATGCTTGCCACGGCGACGAAGGTGTTCAATAGAGGCGACCTTCGCAGATACACGAACCTAATCGGTTTGTACTACAACACCAATAATCAGCAAAGCGGCTACACGCCAGTCGAGGCTGGTCTTGGTGTCATAGAAGGGAGCTCGCCAGCTTACTATGAATCCAATATCGCCGTTTTCAGGCGCTACCAATACACGGGCGAATCCGTGGAGAAAGGTCTTGTAGGGACGACGAAACAGAACGGAAAGAACCATTTCGAGGGTGATGTGGTGACGAACGGCAAGTTCATAGAGAGCCAACAAGACACGACGGATAACTATGTATGGGTTGCTTTGTTTAAGGACACCGACTCATACGGCACGCTGATGCCTTCATCCATACCGAACTACAATGACCCGACACTTAACCAATACATCAGACCCAAGTCGATAGCGGATGTGCATGACGATTACAGCACTGGAGAGCAGGACGAGGAGAACGCCGACAAGTTCGTTCTGACCAACATAAGGCTGCCTCAGATATACCTCCGCCGTGCGGAGCACGAGCTTTCGAGGAAGCTGGTGAACTATATGTACGAGCACAACTATCAGAAGTTCAACTTCTCGATAAAGTTCAGCAGAATCTATGTCGAGGAAAATCCGAACACGGACGACAACCTTAATGAAAACTCGGTCTTGTATGTGTCTTACAACAACGCCACATACAGACAGTATGTGAAGAGCTACACCTACACGATGAAGCATGACGAAACGCTTCCAGAACTGAACGTCGACATGAACGAGGAACTTTCTGTTTCGAGGACTTTGGAAGAGAAGAGGAGAAGGGACGGCAAGAACTTGGACGGCTCTTTGTCGTCGAAGATAAACTCCAAGGTGAAGAAGTCGCAAGACATTATTGAAGGTCGCACCATAGGCAGGGACAGCAACCACATCATGTCGGGTAACATCATCATACAAGGAATGGACACTTCGCTTGTAGAATTGGCGAGGAATATGGAAGACATGTATCAATCACAAGGAGGCGATTCATCTTCTTCAAATGTCAACGACAAGAATTATGTGTACGAGTGGGCGACATTGGAGAGTTCTGTGACCGTGAACCATAACCTTGGAAAGTTCCCATCAGTGACAATAGTTGACACCGCAGGGTCTGAAATCATAGGCGACATAACCTATGTAAATGAGAACTCCGTAACATTGTCCTTCTCTGCTCCTATGAGAGGAAAAGCATACTTCAATTAAAAACAACAAACTAAAACACAAAAACAATGGCAAAAAAATTACTAACAGATTTAGACCTCAACAAAAACGAGTTGCAAAACGCTGTTGTACAGCCGTTGGCCGCAGAACCTTCAAATCCGAAAAAAGGTCAGATTTTTATGTACACGACCGATAACACGATGTATTTCTACAATGGTTCTACATGGATTCCTTGTGGAACAAGTGGCGGTGGAGGAGGAGCGGTGACTATCGTTGAGTCAACAGGCTCTGGCGACACATTGAAAACATACGCATTCTCACAAGGTGGCACTCTTATTGGGACAATCTCCATCCCGAAGGATTTCCTTGTAAAGAGCGGCGTCGTAATCGATGTTGTCGAATACAATGGCGATTATTACAACGCAACAGACACAAGCCACACAACGGCATTATCCGTCAACGCTGCTGGCAAGTACCTTGATTTCGTGGTGAATGTCAAGTCAGGAACGGCTGTGACCGATTCGCACATCTACATACTCGTAAGCGACCTTGTTGACGCTTACACGGAGGGGAACGGTATTGACATAAGCAATGCAAATGTGGTGTCGGTCGTCATAGACCAGAACAACGCAAACGGACTTTCCGTTAGCTCAAACGGTGTTGCTTTGGCTTTGGCGACGACAATATCCCCTGGCGCGATGTCGGTGCCAGACAAGATTAAGCTGGAAAACGCGGTTACAAGGAGAGTCATCCTGCAAGAAAGCATCCTTTCTCCTTCAGGCGGAATTTGCACATGGACAATAGGGACTACAGCTTTGTGTGCATCTTGCTCGGTCTATGAAGTTTCAACTGGCAATGAAGTCTTGACAGACCTGATTATTGGAGACGATTCCATTACAATCAAGATTAATTCCACCTCGAACATACCCGCTGGAACTTACAAAGTAGTATTAACAGAATAAGCCATGAAAGTATTATCAAACATTGACATAAATGGGCAGGTAATTTTAAGAGATGTAGATTCGCCAGACGAATATGTCTATATTGAAGCTGGCGAGGAAAGCAACACAAAAAACATATCTTTCTTTGACGAGAACGACAACGAAGTGTTGATTCGCAATGTCGCAACTCCTGTATCTGGCACCGACGCAGCGAACAAAGCTTATGTAGACTCCAAGGGCGACAATAATCTGGTGAAGTTGAACGGTTACTCTGGCGCTTACGGCATCACTCCTTTTTCTTTGTGTGCTTTTGCGGTTTGGCAAGGAGGGGCTACTTCCACAATGGAATCTCTGACTACTGGTGGAGGATTGAACGGCAAGCCTCCTGTGACAAGCGCGTCACCGACAATCTCGTTCCCGATAGGTTGTAAGATATACTATCATCCAGATGCGACACCATTCACATCATCGACAGCATTCACTTCAAAGAGCTTCTACGCCACATACGAAGATGTGGATGCGAGATACACTGCTGTCACTGGTTCAAGCATAAGCCTTGGCTCTCAAAGCACAAGCAGCGTGTATCTCCGAGTTTCCGTAGACAACGGATATTGGAAACCGTACTACAAGTCTGACTCGACAACGGAAATAATCGTCACGTCAAACAATCTCGTTTCAGGTGATTTCTACATCTACCTTGGCAAGACGGTAGGCTCAACGGTGTACAAGTTCCAGTTGGAGGATAACAATCCGTTGTATTTCTATGACGGGACTAATTTGATTGATTGGGCTACATACATCGCCGCAAACACCATTTCCGTTGCTGGAGGAACAGGTCTTTCTATGAATGGAACTGTTGTTTCGTATGCACCAGTAAACGCAAAGTTCGACTTGATTGAACAACAGACAATATCCATTGGCTCTACTGGAATATTTGAACATCAAAAGACTTTCTCAAGTTCAACGAACATTCCTGCCGGACAATACAAGGTAACCGTAATGCGCCACGTTTGGTACGATGGCTCTTCGATAAGTTCCGATTCCGACGTGAGCGCTGTGTTAAGGTTCAAAAGGAGCGGTGGTAACGCTTGGACTTATATAACAGGCGGAACTTATGTGATGCGGATGATAACGTCAACAAACGACGTGCATAACAGGATGGGCTCTTTGGTTGTGTATTTGACAGGATTCATAACCTTGTCTACTGGGACAGAGACGAACGATGTGGTGTCATTGGTTGTCGAAGCACACGAAGGCGTTGTTCTTGGAGGAGAACAGCCAATAACAGGAAACAGCATCGGAGCAGTGCCCGATATGGACTTTATATTGTTTGAAAAACTATAACCAAAAAAAGCATATTTTATGTTTTTTATAAAAAAATAGTATTTTTGCAACGTAATAACACAATAAAATGGGAACTAACTTTTACACAGGCGAGACGATAGACTTCCTCTTGGAGGGCGACGAAACCTATAATGTCGGTTCTGATGACTCCACACCGTTCATGGTGTTTGTCTACAAGGACAGGACAGGAAGAAGCATCGGAAACTTTGAGGGTTTGAAGATAATCGACTCACGCGACACCGAAAGGAACATACAATACGGAGACGGTTTCGTCCAAAGGGCGGAGAACAATATAGCCCACTGCATATTGCCGTACAATGTGACGCAAGTCATGGACACTGGAACATATACCGTCGAGGTGCTTTACGGGAGCTCAAGGCGCTCCGTGTTCATGCGAAACTTCGCTTTCGCATTGGTATTGGGATACAGCAAAAACGTGAAATAAACAACTTAAAAACTATACAAAAATGGCAGAGATAAAACTAAAGATAGCGTCAGTGGTGATTGGCAGCGGAGAAGGCGGAGGTAGCGGCGTTGCGCCGTATTATGCCGACCTTCCAGACAAGCCGAGCATCAACGGCGAGACATTGGCTGGGAATATGACATCAGAAGACCTTGGCTTGGCTTCTGCCGAGCAATCAGTCCCCTCTGGCGGAACTACAGGTCAAGTCCTTGCGAAGAAGTCGAACGCGGACAATGATGTGCAATGGGTGAACAAAGAAAGCGGAGGAACTGATGATTACGCCGACTTGACCAATAAGCCTCAAATCAACTCAGTTGCTTTAAGCGGAAACAAGAGTGCATCCGAACTCGGTCTTGCAACTGCAGCGCAAGGTGCGTTAGCTGCTTCTGCTTATCAAAAACCGCAGACGGGCATCCCGTCAACTGACTTGGCAAGTGGAGTACAGACATCGTTAGGCAAGGCTGACACCGCTGTGCAACAAGTTACTGTTGGTACTACGACAACTGGAGCAGCAGGTAGCAATGCAAGTGTTAATAATAGTGGAACATCAACGGCTCCAGTACTTGATTTTACTATTCCGAGAGGTGTTGATGGTTCCGATGCTGTTAATCCCTTCAAAGGGTATTTCAATTCGCTGTCTGACTTGCAAGTCAAATACCCTACGGGTGAGACTGGAGATTTTGCAAATGTGTATGATTCAACGGCAGACAAGACATATCGTTATATTTGGGATGCTACACTTTCAACGCCAGCTTGGGTGCAAGCACTCGATTCATCCAGTCAACCCATTGAGGTTACACCTTCAACGGCTACATTCGCTACTGGACAAAGTGTCATCGATACAAGTATTGTCAATGACTTTATTACTGGTGGCATTACTAATATTGCAAGTGCTGAGACTGCGAAAGAACTTAATGCAAAATTATACGGATACTTTACTACAGAAGAAAACGGTGAAGAATTAGTTGGTAGTGGAAAGCCAATTGATGGTACACCAGATTATTCTATAAACTTTAATCCTCTCGCTGAAACTTCAGATACATTTATTAGGAGAGGTTCAGGAAAGCTATCATATATTATACCTCGTCCTTCTAATGCAATTAAAGTGGCAGTTACTGGGGTTAATAATGGTAATCAAACTTATATTTGTTTATTTAAAAAATCACCGGATGGACTAAATGATGGGGAATATACTATAAGTCAACTTGCATCTCAAGATTATATTCCTTCCGATGCAACCATTAGCACTGTTGTAATATGGATTTATAAAGGTGCTGAAAAACAGGTTGTTTTGCCCGATTGGTGTAAATATGTTGTTGTTTGTGATCAATCGATTACAAGTAGCAGTAATAGAACACCAACAAGTATGTACTTTATCAATTCTGAGCATATAGATGGTGACATTGATGAAATTAGAGACGATATTTCTGATATTCAATTAAATGTGGAAAGTATAGAACAAGATGTTTCCTTCATGAAAGACTTGCTTATTGATGATGTAACTAAAATTCTAACTGAAAGTGATTTTAGTAATGCTAAAGTTTATCCAAGCACAAGCACATGGGTAACAAGTCAGCAGTCAAATGCCACTTTGTATAAAACAGTGAAAGCTGGAGACATAATTCATGTTGTTGGTAAAACTGCTAATAACATAAAAAGTTGTATAGCATTAACAAACTCAATACCAGTATCTAATGGTGCATTTAATTTTGCTGAAAACAACGGAGAACAATGGTTTCTTAGGTTTGGTAATAACGAAAATGGAGATATTATTGTAGTAAATGATTGTTTTCTTGTTGTTTGGAATCAACCAGATGCTGACACTTCACACAACATCTTTCCAAGTTCCTTAACTATAAGGACTATTTCTGCAAAAAA
>Ga0265298_10000952_pt1 | contig 43064 bp, 37 predicted proteins | sample AusTroGonzalo_MG_3_FD_193486 | JGI IMG/M metagenome (GOLD analysis project Ga0265298, IMG submission 193486) | Bovine rumen microbial communities from tropical cattle in Woodstock, Queensland, Australia - Gonzalo_01 | ecosystem: Host-associated > Mammals > Digestive system > Stomach > Rumen ... | reverse complement strand
GAGCCGATTTAGCAGCTGAAGCTTTAGCACTCATTTTGTTTTCTCCACTATTTTCTTTTGAATTGCTTCTGGAACACGTTCAAATACGGAAGGCTCCATGGTGTAGGAGGCCCGTCCTTTCGACAGCGAGCGGATCGCGGTGGCATATCCGAAGAGTTCCGACAACGGAATATTGGCCAGCACCCGCGTGGCGCTCTCCTGGGTTTCGATCTCCACAATGGATCCGCGCCGGGAGGAAATATCGCCGATGATATCGCCCATATTTTCATCCGGAGTCGTGATCTCGACCTTCATGATCGGTTCGAGCAGGGTCAGACCGGCCTTTTTCGCCGCGTCTTTCAATCCCATCGAAGCGGCGATCTTGAACGCCATTTCCGAGGAATCCACCGGATGGTAGGACCCGTCCACGATATCCACATGGAAATCGATCAGAGGATAGCCGGCCAGGACGCCGGTCTGTGCCGCTTCGCGGATCCCCTGTTCGATCGGTTTGATATATTCTTTCGGAATGTTTCCGCCGACGACTTTGTTTTCGATGGTGATGCCATGGCCGCGTTCTTTGGGCTCCAGGTTCAGGATGCAGTGGCCGTACTGACCGCGGCCGCCCGACTGACGGACGAATTTGGAATCCGCGGTGGCCGGCTGCAGAATGGCTTCCCGGTAGGCAACTTCCGGCTGGCCCGCATTGGCATCCACATTGAATTCGCGTTTCAGACGGTCCATGATGATCTCCAGATGGAGTTCGCCCATACCGGAAATGATCGTCTGCCCGGTTTCCGTATCGCTCTTCATCGTGAACGTCGGATCCTCGTCTGACAAAGCTCCGAGCGCGCCGTAAAGTTTGTCGCGGTCAGCCGAGGTCTTCGGCTCGACGGCAATCGAAATGACCGGTTCCGGGAAATGCATCGATTCGAGAACGATCTGATTGTTTTCATCGCAGAGGGTATCGCCGGTGGTAACGTTCTTGAAACCGACTGCGGCAGCAATATCGCCGCAGAAAATCTCTTCACATTCTTCCCGGTGATTGGCATGCATCAGCAGGAGACGGCCCAGACGCTCGCGTTTGCGGGTTCTGGGATTGAAAACCGTAACACCGCGGACCGCGACGCCGGAATACACCCGGAAGAAAACCAGACGTCCCACGAACGGATCGCTCATGATCTTGAATGCCAGAGCGGCAAACGGTTTTTCATCGCCTGCAGTCCGGACCATCGGTTCTTCAGTATCCGGATTCATACCCTTGGTTTCCCAGACATCGACAGGACTCGGCAGATAATCGACTACGGCATCCAGCAGGAACTGAACGCCTTTGTTCTTGAAAGCTGAACCACAGTAGGCAGGAACCAGACGACCGGCGATCACTGCTTTCCGGATCCCGACTTTGAGCTGTTCGACCGTCGGGACCTGATCATTGAGGAAGATCTCCATGATCTCTTCATCGACTTCGGCCACACATTCAATCAGATGCGAGCGTTTTTCCTTCATCATCTCGACGAGATCGGCCGGAACGGGAATTTCCGTGAACACCATACCGTCGTCGCCGCCGAACTCGTAAGCTTTTTCATTGAGCACATCGACGATGCCGGTGAAATCGGCTTCGGCACCAATCGGCAGGACCATGGGAACCGCAGTGACGCCGAGCTTCTTGTGCATGTCATCGACCACTTTGAAGAAATTGGCGCCGGTACGGTCCATCTTGTTTACAAATGCCAGAGTCGGGACTTTATATTTCTTGGCCTGACGCCAGACGGTCTCGGTCTGGGGCTGCACACCGCCGACGGCACAGAAAACGCCGACGGCGCCATCCAGCACGCGGAGGGACCGCTCGACTTCAGCAGTGAAATCCACGTGCCCTGGGGTGTCGATCAGATTGATGCGGCAATGTTTCCAATAACAGGTGGTGGCTGCGGAAGTAATGGTGATCCCGCGTTCCTGTTCCTGAACCATCCAGTCCATGGTGGCATTGCCCTCATGGACCTCACCGAGTTTATGGTTGCGTCCGGTGTAATAAAGGATACGCTCGGAAAGAGTGGTCTTCCCGGCGTCAATGTGAGCCATGATGCCAATATTTCGGGTAGAGGCAATCGGAGTTTTCCGATTCGGTGACTCTTTATAATCTACATTTACCTGTCGTACTGTCATAGTTTCAATTTCGACATGGACGGTCGTTGATTACCATCTGTAATGGGCAAAAGCCTTGTTGGCCTGAGCCATCTTGTGAGTGTCGTCTTTCTTTTTAATGGAAGAACCGGTATTGTCGAAAGCGTCAAGCAGTTCGGAGGCAAGGGACTGCATCATGGATTTACCCTTTTTCGCCTGGGAATAAGTAACGATCCAGCGCATGGCCAGAGCGACCTGACGTTCGGCAGGGACATCGAGGGGGACCTGATAGGTCGCACCGCCGACGCGGCGGCTTTTGACTTCCAGTTTCGGTTTGACATTTTCCACGGCCTGAATGAAAACTTCCAGCGGCTCCATGTCTTTTTTCTTGGATTTGATCACATCAAAAGCACCGTAGACGATGCTTTGGGCGACCGTTTTCTTGCCGTTGCGCATCAGGGTATTGATGAGGCGCGCAACCAGCTCGCTGTTGTATTTCACGTCAGGAGTGAGCTCTCTTTTTGTGATTCTGCGTCTTCTCATTGTATTTTCCGCATCCTAAATGAAATTATTTCTTCTTGCCGCCGGCATCGCCGGCCTTCGGGGTTTTGGCACCGTATTTGGAACGGGCCTGTTTGCGGCCTTCCACGCCGAGGGAATCGAGTGCGCCGCGAATGATATGATAACGCACCCCGGGAAGGTCACGGACTCTTCCGCCTTTGATCAGAACCACAGAGTGTTCCTGCAGATTGTGACCCTCGCCGCCGATGTAAGCGGTAACTTCGATACCGTTCGTCAGGCGGACCCTGGCGATCTTCCGCATGGCGGAGTTCGGCTTTTTCGGGGTTCTGGTTGTGACCTGCATGCAAACGCCGCGTCTCTGCGGGCACTTCATGAGTGCCTTGGACTTGCTTTTCGCAACTTTAGAGCTGCGGCCCGATTTCACCAGTTGATTAATGGTCGGCATGTTCTCCTTCACCTATTCATTTTTTGCAGTTAATGAATGACAAAACGGATATATAATGTACTCCGGTATCGTCATTTTTCAACTGCTGTTTCAGTTTTTTTTCAAAAATTTTTCAATTTTCAGATCAAAACACCGGTCTCCCTGAGCCGGGAGACCGGCAGTTTCATCATTTGTCCTCGTTCCCGTCGTCGCCTTCGAAATCCTTCGACGAATAGAAATCGCTGTCATCGGCATCCTCATCGAAGACACCTTTCTTCTTCTCGTCATCGAAGTCATCAGGGAACTCTTCCGTTTCGCTTTTTCCGTCGAAAGCTTCGTCCTCGTCAACGACCTGCTCGGAGAAAATATTCTTGACATCATCGGCGTCATCATCACCGAAATCGATGCCCGGTTTTTTCTTCTCCTCGTCCTGAGCGGACTCCGGCTTCTGCGGGGGTTCGACCGGAATTTCCACGCCCAGTTTCTTCAGCTGAAGATTCTGGAACTTTTCCGCGCCGGTTCCGGCCGGGATCAGGTGTCCCGTAATCACATTCTCTTTGAAACCGCGAAGAATGTCCACTTTCCCCAGAGTAGCCGCATCCGTCAGGATACGCGTGGTATCCTGGAACGACGCCGAGGAAATGAAACTTTCTGTTTCCAGAGATGCTTTGGCGATACCTTGAAGCACCGGTTCGCCATCGGCAGGCTTGCGGCCGAGCCGACGGGCTTCCTCATTGGCATGGATGAATTCATAACGGTCAACCTGTTCACCGGCCAGGAAGGGAGTATCTCCCTGATCGATGATCTTGACTTTCTGCATCATCTGCCGAATGATGATCTCGATATGTTTATCGTTGATCTCCACTCCCTGTGCCCGGTAAACCTTCTGGATCTCGTTAACAATGTAACGCTGCAACTCATGAGCTCCGCAGATTTCCAGCAGTTTCTGGGGAATGATCGAACCAACGGTCAATTTCTGACCTTTCCGCACGAATTCGCCTTTACCGACGATCAGGTGCTTCGAAGTCGAAATATTATGTTCTTCGAATACATCGGGATTGTCCTGATCGCGGACAATGATGATCTGACGCCCCTTGACGTTCTTGCCTTTTTCAACCACACCGTCGATACGTGCGATCTCGGCCACTTCCTTCGGCATGCGGGCTTCGAACAGTTCGGACACGCGGGGAAGACCGCCTGTGATATCGCGGTTCTTCTGCTGGGAACGCGGCACGCGTGCCAGCGTCATACCGGGATATACCTTGTCGCCGTTCTTCACCATCAGCAGCGCGCCGGTGGGCAGCGGATAATTGAAGGATTCCTCCTGATCATCCGGGTCATTTTTACCTTTCTTGCCCATGATCACAACTTGCGGGACCAGGTCTTCCCGGTGTTCCATGACGGTCAGCTCTTCGATACCGCCGCGTTCGCTCCGGCTCAGGGTCAGGCCTTCATAAATATCGTTGAGGACCACGGTTCCGGTTTCTTCGGCAATGATCGGCATCTGATAAGCATCCCAGGAGGCGATTTTGTCTTTCGCTTTGACATTGTCGCCGTCCTTCTTATACAGAATGGCACCGACTTCAGCCTGATACCGGTCGATCTCGGCTTCTTTGACCGCATCTTCCCAATAATCATAATCAGCCGCATAGGAAGAACCCATGACCTGAGCTTCCAGTTTGACCCGTTCGATCGTCTGAGCCGCGATTTCCTTGGCTTTGGCTTCATCGTAGATCACAATGAAACCGTTCTTGTTGACGACCAGGTTATTGCCTTTCGGGTCGGTCACCCAGCGGAGGTTGTCGTAGCGGACCTTGCCGGGCAGACGGGCCGTGATGACCGGCTCCTTGCCGCCGCCGGAGGAAATGCCGCCGATGTGGAACGTTCTCATGGTCAGCTGCGTTCCGGGCTCGCCGATGGACTGGGCGGCAATGATGCCCAGGGCGTCGCCGATTTCTGCATCTTTATCGGTCGCCAGGTTCTTGCCGTAGCATTTCACGCAGACGCCGTGTTCGACATCGCAGGTCAGGACCGAACGGATCAGCACTTTGGTGATGCCGCGCTTTTCGATCAGATCAGCCCGTTCCGGAGTGAATTCCTCGCCGGCACGGATAATATAGGAACCATCGGTCTTGCCCGGGTCGCGGATATCCTGCGCACTGTAGCGGCCGAGCAGACGGGCTTTCAGCGGCAGCATCACATCATCGCCGTCGATAATGGCTTCGACATAGATGCCTTTCATGGTCCCGCAGTCTTCGCAGCGGCAGATGATATCCTGCGCCACATCGACCAGTTTACGGGTCATGTAACCGGAGTCGGCGGTCTTCAGAGCGGTATCAGCCAGACCTTTGCGGGCGCCGTGGGTACTGATGAAGTATTCCAGCACGGTCAGACCTTCACGGAAGCTGGAGAGAATCGGACGTTCGATGATCTCGCCGGAAGGTTTGGTCATCAGACCGCGCATACCGGCCAGCTGTTTGATCTGGTCCTTGCTTCCGCGGGCTCCGGAATCCAGCATGGCATAAACCGGATTGAGTTCCTTGCGGCTGGCTTCTTCCACTTCCTTGGTCAATTCATCGGCCACCGTGTTGGCAGTCTTGGTCCAGGCGTCGACCACCTGGTTGTGACGTTCGCCGACCGTCAGGAAACCTTCATCATACTTCTTGTTGATCCCGGCGATGAATTCGCGGGTTTCGGCAATCAGTTCCGGTTTGCGTTTCGGGATCAGCATGTCCGCCACGGAAATGGAGAACCCGGCCACGGTCGCATATTCATAGCCCAGATTTTTCAGTTTATCCAGCAATTCGATCGTGGCGTCATGACCGGTATATTCATACGCTTCGGAAATCAGTTTGCCGAGATCTTTCTTCTTGGCCGGTTTGTTGTAGAACCCCAGCACCGGATCCCAGATCTGGTTGAAAATACAGCGTCCGGGCGTAGTGATGATAAACTTGTCCGCCGAATTTCCGCGCGGGGTTTCCCTGCCGTAATCCGGGTTCGGCAGCTTGATCGCATCGTGGATCTTGATGTAGCCCGAATCCAGTGCGAACAGGACTTCGTGAACATCCTTGAACAGACGGATCCGCTCTTTATTGCGCGGATCGACCGTCAGATAATAGACACCCAGCGTGATATCCTGGGTCGGAGTCGTGATCGGCTTGCCGTTGGAAGGCGAAAAGATGTTGTTGGAAGACAACATCAGCAGTTTACATTCCAGCTGGGCAGCAGGAGACAGCGGCACGTGAACGGCCATCTGGTCACCGTCGAAGTCGGCATTGTATGCAGTACAGACCAGCGGGTGCAGACGGATCGCCGATCCTTCGATCAGGATGGGATCAAAGGCCTGAATACTCAGACGGTGCAGCGTCGGTGCGCGGTTGAGCATGACGGGATGTCCTTTGGTCACTTCTTCGAGGATATCCCAGACCACGGGTTCACCGCGTTCGATCATTTTCTTCGCACCGCGGACCGTGAAAGCGCAGCCGCGGCTCTTCAGATGGCGGATGATGAAGGGTTCGAACAGGACCAGCGCCATTTTCTTGGGCAGGCCGCACTGCATCAGCTTGAGTTCGGGTCCAACCACGATCACGGAACGGCCGGAATAATCGACACGCTTGCCCAGCAGGTTCTGACGGAAACGTCCCTGTTTGCCTCGGAGCATGTCGCTCAGGCTCTTCAAGGCGCGGTTTCCGGCACCCGTCACGGGACGGCCGTGGCGGCCGTTGTCCATCAGGGCATCCACAGCTTCCTGGAGCATCCGTTTTTCATTGCGGATGATCACTTCCGGGGTATGGAGCAGAAGCAGGTTTTTCAGCCGGCTGTTGCGGTTGATGACCCGGCGATAAAGATCATTTAGGTCGGAAGTGGCAAAACGGCCGCCTTCCAGCGGAACCAGCGGACGGAGATCGGGAGGAATCACCGGCAGCACTTCCAGGATCATCCATTCCGGACGGGAATTGCTGTTTTTGAAACCTTCGACCAGGCGGATCCGTTTGGAAAGTTTTTTCCGGATGGCCTTGTTTTTGGACTGCAGCTGTTCCTGGAGTTCTCCATGAAGTTTTTCCAGATCGATATTCTGGAGGAGAGTCCGAATGGCCGGAGCACCCATTTCAGCCTGGAAATCATCACCGTAATCTTCACGGGCACGGAGATATTCGATTTCGGTAAGCGGCTGTCCGAGCAGCAGCGGAGATCCGCAGGGATCGGTGACCACGTAATTTTCGTAATAAATGATCTTTTCCAGCGTCCTGGCGGTCATGTCGAGCATCACGCCGATCCGGCTGGGCATACATTTGAAGAACCAGATATGAGATACGGGGACCGCCAGTTCGATATGGCCCATCCGCTCGCGTCTGACTTTGTTCTGGGTAACTTCAACTCCGCAGCGGTCGCAGATGACCCCTTTGTTTTTGACCCGTTTATATTTGCCGCAGGAACATTCCCAGTCCTTGGTCGGACCGAAGATACGTTCACAGAACAGGCCGCCCTTTTCCGGTTTGAAACTGCGGTAATTGATCGTCTCGGGATTCTTGACCTCACCGTAACTCCAGTTGCGGATCACTTCAGGAGAAGCGACTTTGATGGTCACCACTTCAAAAGCATTCATCCCGGAATTCTGCTGGGCCGGCATATCCTTGTTGCTGTTACTGTATGAATTGTCTATCACTTTAGTTCCCTCCGTCTTTATTTTTTCGGAGCCTCTGTCCGCTTGACCGTCTGGACATCAAGTCCCAGACTCTGCATTTCTTTCAACAGCACGTTGAACGATTCAGGACGTCCGGCATCGAGGATATTCTGTCCCCGGACGATGGATTCATAGATCTTGGCACGTCCATTGACATCATCGCTCTTGACCGTGAGCATTTCCTGAAGGGTATGGGCAGCGCCGTAAGCTTCCAGCGCCCACACTTCCATTTCTCCGAAACGCTGACCGCCATGCTGCGCCTTGCCGCCGAGCGGCTGCTGCGTGACCAGAGAATACGGCCCCACTGCACGGGCATGGATCTTGTTTGCCACCAGGTGGTCGAGTTTCAGCATGTAGATCTGACCCACCATCACCCGCTGATCGAACTTGTTGCCGGTCCGGCCGTCATACACATCGGTTTTTCCGTCGTATTCGTTGATGCCGTTTTTCATCCGGAAACCCCAATTGTAATTCTTGCCGTCTTTTTCGTTGGCTTCTTTCATCATTTCGACGATCTTGTCTTCCTGAATACCGTCAAACACCGGCGTGGCCACCTTGATGCCGAGCATCTTTGCAGCCCAGCCGAGATGGGTTTCCAACACCTGACCGATATTCATACGGGAAGGCACACCCAGCGGGTTCAGCACAATATCCACCGGCGTTCCGTCTTTCAGGAACGGCATGTCTTCCACCGGGACGATCTTGGCCACAATACCCTTGTTCCCGTGACGTCCGGCCATCTTGTCGCCGACCTGGATCTTGCGTTTGGAGGCAACGTAGACTTTCACTTTCTTGATGGCTCCGGTCTCTTCGGGAATCCCCTCCGCCAGCGCATCCAGATCCTCGTCACGCTTCCGTTCCAGTTCCTCGAAACGCGGCTTGAATGCATCGATCACTTTCATGATCGAATCTTTCATCTGGCAATCTTCCATGCGGAAGGAATTATACTGGTTCGCCAGTTTGATGATGGAAGGACGGGTCACTTTCCGGTTTGAGGAGATCAGAATGGCATCCGGTTTGGCGGAAGAACCGTCATAGATCGGATACGGCAGTTTCTGCTGGAACAGAATGGCTTCCAGTTTTCCCACCAGTTCTTCAACCAGGGTGGCACGGTCCGTCTTGTAAGCGTCTTTCACCCGTTTGGTGTGTTTCTTCTTATCCTGGTTGGTCAAGGTCTGACGGTTCGGATCTTTGGCATGTTCGATCCGGACATCCATGACCACACCGCCTTTGCCGCTCTGGACATAGAGGCTGGAATCTTTCACATCGGCGGCTTTTTCACCGAAAATGGCACGGAGGAGACGTTCTTCCGGAGCCAGTTCCGATTCGGATTTCGGGGTGATCTTGCCGACCAGGATATCACCGGGCTTGACTTCCACGCCCAGGCGGACCACACCGTCAACACCGAGGTTCTTCAGCAGATCTTCGCTGACGTTCGGGATATCGCAGGTGATCTCTTCCGGTCCGAGCTTGGTATCCCGGCTGGTGATCTCAAATTCGTCAATGTGAATACTGGTGAAGACATCTTCTTTGACCAGACGTTCGCTGAGGACGATAGCATCTTCGAAATTGTAGCCGCACCACGGCATGAAAGCCACGAAAACGTTTTTGCCGAGCGCCAGCTCGCCTTGCGAAGTGGCCGCGCCATCGGCAATGGAATCGCCTTTCCTGACCGACTGTCCGTGTTTGACGATCGGCCGCTGGTTGATGCAGGTGCCCGCATTCGTGCGCAGGAACTTGATCAGCTTGTAAATCTGCGGCTCCGGATCGGCCGTCTTGTCCAACGGCTTGCCGTCGGTCGTGGTAACGATCTGCGAGGCGGAAACCTCCGCCACAATACCATCGGCCCGGGCGGAAGTCACCGCACGGGAATCCACCGCGACTTTACGTTCCATGCCGGTTCCGACGTACGGAGACTCGGTCACCAGCAGAGGAACGGCCTGACGCTGCATGTTCGATCCCATCAGAGCACGGTTGGCATCGTCGTGTTCCAGGAACGGGATGCACGCCGCTGCAGCACTTACCAGCTGCTTGGGCGACACGTCCATATATTTGACGTCCGCCGTGGGACGTTCGGCTGAATCGCCGAAGTGACGGGTCATCGCCATCTTGTTGATGAAACGGCCGTTCTCATCCAGCGGAGCATTGGCCTGCGCGATAATGAAATTTTCCTCTTTGTCGGCCGTCAGATAATCGATTTCATCGGTGACCACCCCATCCACCACGCGGCGGTAAGGTGTTTCCAGGAAACCGTATTCGTTGATCTTCGCATAAAGCGACATGGAGGAGATCAGACCGATATTCGGACCTTCAGGGGTTTCGATCGGACAGATGCGGCCATAATGGCTGGTATGCACGTCGCGGACTTCAAATCCGGCACGGTCACGGCTCAAGCCGCCGGGTCCCAGGGCACTGAGACGCCGTTTATTGGTCAGCTCGGACAGCGGATTGGTCTGATCCATGAACTGCGACAGCTGGTTGCGGGCGAAGAAATCACGGATGACCGCACTGAAAGCTTTCGGATTGATCAGCTTGCTCGGAGTCAGATTGGCATTGCCGTCGGAATTCTGCGTCTGATTGGTCATCTTTTCATGGAAAAGACGGTCGGTACGGTAAAGACCGATGCGGCAGTGATTCTGCAGCAGCTCTCCGACAGTCCGGACACGGCGGTTGCCGAGGTGGTCGATATCATCCGTCGGTGCCGCTTTGTTGCGCAGTTTCATCAGCAGTTTGGTCGCTTCCATCAGATCCGTTTTATCCAGAGTGCGGAGCGTAAGCGGGAAATCCAGGCCAAGACGTTCATTCAGTTTGTAACGTCCGACGGTCCCCAGATCATAACGCTTGTTGTCGAAGAAAGTATGCTTGATCAGCTGACGCGCATTATTGACGCTGGCAGGATCGCTGGGACGCATTTTTCTGTAGATCTCACGGAGGGCTTCTTCCGGAGTTTTGAAAAGATCGGCCGCAATGCAGTTGAGCAGATAATGATCACCGTCGGGAACATAGGCCAGTTCGACATTCTTGATTTTTGCATCGCTGAGAAGCCGGACATCTTCAGTATTCAGCTGATGGCAGCCGTCAATCAGATAACTGCCGTCCGGAGCCATAACCGGATCGATGGTCCAGTAAACCTTGACTTCCTTGGTTTTGAGCAGCTGGGCCGGGGTCATGGTTTTGATCTGGTAAGCTGCACTGATCATATCGCGGTTGGTATCGAATCCGATCGCCCGCAGGAAAGTGGAAATCAAAAATTTACGGCGGCGGCGCTGCCGGTCGAGGTAAATATATATACGGTCATTGATATCGAACTGCACTTCCATCCAGGAACCGCGGTCCGGGATAATTCTGTAGGAGTAAAGGCTGCGCCCGGTGGAATGACGGCTTTTTTCAAAACAGATTCCGGGCGAACGATGAAGCTGACTGATGATCACGCGTTCGGCGCCGTTTATGATAAAAGTGCCCCTGTCGGTCATCATGGGGATTTCACTCAACGGAACGATTTCATTGATAACGGCATCTTTGTCTTTCAGATTGAACTCTACGCTCAAAGTAGCATTATATGATAAACCGTCTTTTATACAATCCACTACATCTTTTTTGGGAGGAGTGATGTAATAAGCAACAAACTCCAAGTGTTTGTCATAGCCTTCCAACGGGAAAACTTCATTAAAAACTTCCTGGAGGCCCTGATTTTTTCTTTGTTTGGGGTCGGTGTCCATCTGAAGAAAAGCTTTGTAGGAGTCGATCTGACTTCCAATCAGATCGGGCATCTCCAGAACTTCTCTCAATTTTCCAAAATTAACGCGTTCAGGCATTATTCCACCCTGTCATTGTGGTTGGGATGAGCTGACTTGTCACAACGCAGAAATCAAATTGATCCCGCGCAATCCGCAGGCGGCCTATAACCGCGGATTTATAAAAAAACACAGGAACGCGGAAGCTCTCTTTCACCTCAAAAATCGGGAAAGAGAACCCCGCATTGCCAGTTCCGGCAAAATACCGGTGAGCCGAATTACTTGATTTCGACTTTTGCGCCAGCTTTTTCAAGCTGTTCTTTGATCTTGTTGGCTTCGTCTTTGCTGATGCCTTCCTTGACCGGCTTCGGAGCTTCCTCAACCAGTTTCTTGGCATCGATCAGACCCAGGCCGGTGATGGTCCGGACTTCTTTGATCACGTTGATCTTGCTGGCACCGACATCGGCCAGGACAACCGTGAATTCCGTCTGCTCTTCAGCAGCGGCAGCCGGGGCTGCACCGCCCGGAGCAGCAGCTGCAACCGCAACCGGCGCCGCAGCACTGACACCCAGTCTGTCTTCCAGAGCCTTCACCAGTTTGGAGAGCTCCAGAACAGAAAGTTTTTCCACATAGGAAATGAACTGTTCCATTTCCGGCGAAACTTCAACGTTAGCTTGTTCAGTCATTTTAAGACCTCCGTATTATGAAATTGTTTCAATTCGCTTCTTTTTCAAGCTTGTTTTTATAGGCATTGACAACATTGACAATGCTCGAGACTTTCGCATTCAGCACTCTTACGAGACCAGTCGGAACAGCATTGAGCAGTCCGAGCAGCTGAGCACGAAGGGCATCCTTGGACGGCAGGGCCGCGATCGCGAGGACATCATTTTTGCTCAGCAGGGCGCCATCGTAGAAGCCCGCTTTCGGAGCGATCAGATCCTTCGAGGATTTCATGAAGGTTTCGATCACTTTGGCAACCTGGCCGGCATCACCCTTGCCAACGATCACCGCAGTGTCACCGGTCAGCTTCAGGCCGGCCAGCGCTTCCATTCCGTTCGCCTCAGCGACTTTCCGGATCAACCGATTTTTCAGGACATGGCATTCCGCTTCGCATTTGGCCAGATCATTGCGAAACGCGGAAAATTCCTTGCTCTTCAAACCTTTGTAGGACACAAAGTAAATATATCCGGCACCGACCAGGAGCTTCGCCACATCATCAAACATCTGGATCTTTTCAGATCTTCTGGTTCTTTCTGCAGTCATTTTTTACTCCTTTGTCACTAAGGTGCGGGGATCTACTTTGATGCCCGGAGTCATGGTCGCGGAAACCGTGCAGCTCAGGAAATAAGCACCCTTCGCCGAAGCCGGTTTGGCTTTGACCAGCGCGGCAATAACCGCCTTGCCGTTCTCTTCCAGATCTTCCGCCTTGAAAGACAGTTTTCCGATCGGGATCTGAACACACGCGCCTTTGTCAGCACGGAATTCGACCCGTCCGGCCTTGGCTTCGCCAACGGCTTTGCCGATCGCATCCGTAACAGTTCCGGTCTTGGGGTTCGGCATCAGGCCTTTCGGACCGAGCTGACGTCCCAGAGGACGGACCTTGGGCATGGCAGACGGGGAAGCGATGAGCACGTCAAAATCGACCCAGCCGCCTTTCACCTTTTCGATGATGTCTTCAAACCCGACAAAATCCGCACCTGCGTCGATGGCCGCCTTCTGCAGATCAGCATTGTCGGTGATGACACAGACGGTGACCGATTTGCCTGTTCCTTTCGGGAGAGGCAGCGCGCCGCGGACAGTCTGGTCAGTCTGCTTGGGATCGACACCCAGCCGGAATGACAGCTCGACAGTCTGATCAAACTTGGGCTGCGGGAGCTCTTTGAGGAGTTTCATCGCATCCAGCAGCGTCATCAGAACACTGCGGTCGACTTTCTCCATCTGGGCTCTGTAAAGTTTACTTTTCTTACCCATCGACCACCTCAATTCCCATGCTTCTGGCCGTTCCTTCGATGATCCTCATCGCGGCGGCTTCGGTACGGGCGTTGATGTCTTTCTTCTTCAATTCCACAATCTGCTTGATCTGCGAGCGGGTGATCTTTCCAGCCGTTTCACGGCCGGGGGTTTTCGCCCCGCTTGCGATGTTGGCCAGCTTCTTGATCAGCACAGGAGCCGGCGGAGATTTGGTGATGAAGTCAAAAGAACGATCCTGGTAGACGGTAATCACCACCGGAATGATCATTCCGGCCTGTGATTGAGTAGCGGCATTGAACCGTTTGCAGAATTCCATGATGTTGACGCCGGCCTGACCAAGGGCAGGACCGACCGGGGGCGCCGGATTGGCCGCACCCGCAGGAATCTGCAGACGAATCTCCGCTGTTACCTTTTTCGCCATTTGTTCCTCCATACTCCGCAAGATGGTACGACCGGCAGGGAATCTCCCACCATTGCGATGTCATAATTTATATGCACGAGTCTCGGCGAAGGAATTCCTCCGTCGCCTGCCTGGACTCCAAAATTCAATCAACCACTTTTTCGACCTGCCAGAACTCAAGCTGGACCGGCGTGGCACGCTGGAAAACCTGAATTTCCACCTGCAGGAAGCCCCGTTCCATATCGATCTCTTTGATGTCGGCCTTGAATCCGGTAAAGGGTCCATCCACAATTTCGACCTGATCGCCCACATTGAACTGGGGACGCGCGGTCGGCAGCGGGGCAGCCTCTTCTGCGCCGGGAATCGAGATCCACATGGCAACTTCATCATCGGACATTTCGCCGCCGATCCGGGAAACCCCGCGGATCCCCTGAATGAAATTCCATACGTTTTCATTCAGCTGCGGTCTTCCTTCAGCCCCCAGATCGTCTTGATAAAGTTTCATCCGGACAAAGACATATCCGGGAAAGAATTTCCGCTCCTTTTCATGGGTCTCGCCATTGCGTTTCTCAACGATCTTCTCCACCGGATACTGCACTTCGAATATCGGAATCGCTGGATCGTCAAGATTGATTTGACGCTGTATGGCCTCTCTTACCCGCTTTTCATATTGCGTAAGTGTATTCAGAATATACCAACGACCCTCACCTGCATGATCCATAATCCAATCGAACTCCCGTGTTTAAGATAAAAATTATAAGTTTTTCAGCAGCGGCCATCAGAAAGTTGTGAGAAACCGCACCGCCCTGAACAAAATCTGATCGATCCCGGCGAGATAAACTGTTGAAAGGATCAATGCCACAATCACCAGAATAGTCGATTCGAACAGCTGATCCCTGGTTGGCCAGGAGCTCTTCCGCATTTCATCCAGTGTCTCCAGGATGAATGTTCTGATTTTTTCTGTTACTGCGCCCATTTCCGGCATTTCCTTTCGTTAAAATAAATAACAGTTTCAGCTGACCGGCAGTTGAAACTGGCAGGAGCGGCGAGGCTCGAACTCACGACCTGCGGTTTTGGAGACCGCTGCTCTACCAACTGAGCTACACTCCTGTATTTGCCCCTTGCGGGAACAAACGATGAAAAATTACTTGGTTTCTTTATGAACTGTGTGCTTCCGGTCAAACTTGCAGTATTTTTTGATCTCCAGACGGCCGGGAGTGTTCTTTTTCTCCTTCGTGCTGGTGTAATTTCTGCGTTTGCACTCAGTGCATTCCAAAATGATGATTTCGCGCATTTTACTTCACCTTGCCTTCCAGTCCATGCAGAAGGCGGTTAAAATGCTCCCGTCCCGAGAGACGGGAGCATCTGATCATTCAACCACTGAATAATTACTCAATGATTTCGGAAACACGTCCGGAAGCAACGGTGCGGCCGCCTTCGCGGATAGCGAAGCGCTGGGTCTTTTCCATTGCGATCGGAGCGATCAGTTCAACGCTGATGGACACATTGTCACCAGGCATGACCATCGGAACGCCTTCCGGCAGGGTGATGATGCCGGTAACGTCGGTGGTTCTGAAATAGAACTGAGGTCTGTAGTTGGAGACGAACGGTTTGTGACGGCCGCCCTCTTCTTTGCTCAGCACGTAGATCTCAGCTTTGAATTTCTTATGCGGGGTGATGCTGCCGGGTTTCGCGAGGACCTGGCCGCGTTCGACTTCTTCTTTCTTGGTGCCGCGGAGCAGGCAGCCGATGTTGTCGCCGGCCACGCCGCTTTCGAGTTCCTTGCGGAACATTTCAACGCCGGTGATCGTGGTCTTGGCGGTTTCTCTCAGACCGACGATTTCGCAGGCATCGCCGACGCGGACTTCACCGCGTTCCACACGGCCGGTAACCACGGTGCCGCGGCCTTCGATCGAGAACACGTCTTCGATCGGCATCAGGAACGGCTTGTCGGTTTCGCGCATGGGTTCCGGGATCCAGGTGTCGATGGCGTCCATGAGTTCCTGGATGCATTTGCATTCCGGAGCATTCGGATCGGTCGCCTGCAGGGCCGGGTAAGCAGCGCCGCGGATGATCGGGGTGTTGTCGCCGTCGAAATCATATTTGTCGAGCAGTTCACGGATTTCCATTTCAACCAGGTCGAGCAGTTCGGCATCGGCCAGGTCGACTTTGTTCAGGAACACGACGATCTTGGGCACGCCGACCTGTTTGGCCAGCAGGATGTGCTCACGGGTCTGGGGCATCGGGCCGTCAGCCGCGCTCACGACCAGGATCGCACCGTCCATCTGGGCGGCGCCGGTGATCATGTTCTTCACATAGTCAGCATGCCCGGGGCAGTCGACGTGTGCATAGTGGCGGGTGGCAGTCTGATATTCCACGTGGGAAGTTGCAATGGTCAGAATCTTGGTGGCATCGCGGCGTCCCTGAGATTCGGAAGCCTTGGCAACCTGATCGTAAGGAATGTAATCAGCCAATCCCTTCAGGTTCTGAACATGCGTGATTGCTGCGGTAAGAGTGGTCTTACCATGGTCAACGTGACCGATTGTTCCGACGTTTACGTGCGGTTTCTCTCTGACAAATTTTTCCTTGGCCATCTCGTTTCCTCCTTTGATGACAATTCGCCCTTTGGCAATTTTGTTTTCAGTTTATTCTGAATACCGTTTCGTTTTCACTGCTTTTTATTAAAAATGGAGCCCACGACCGGGATTGAACCGGTGACCTCGTCCTTACCAAGGACGTGCTCTACCGACTGAGCCACGTGGGCAGCATTGCTGATGAAACGCAGGATTTCATGACAGCGGACATTTAATATATTCCAATATTTCTGAAAATCAAGTCGCAAATCAAAAAAAATTCAACTTTTTTTCGATGGTCAAGCTTTTCAATGCGGAAAATCTCATTTCCGCGCCCTATCCGGTTGAACAAAAAATTGGTGCTCGAGGGGAGACTCGAACTCCCACGGATTGCTCCACTAGCACCTCAAGCTAGCGCGTCTGCCATTCCGCCACCCGAGCACTTCGAATTCTTTTTCAATCGAATATCCGGTAATATAACCCCGCTTTGACGGCTTGTCAAGCTCAGTTCCTGATTTTTCCACAAAATTTTCCGGCGGCATAGCTTCATCAAGCTCAAAATAACAGACAGCAGATGATTTCCGGGAAGTACAAAAAAATGGAGGCGTGGGTGGGAATTGAACCCACACGACACGGTTTTGCAAACCGCTCCCTTAGCCATTCGAGCACCACGCCTTGGTTTCAGTTCATAATATACTGCCCTTTTCCGGAAAAACAAGTCCCGATTATCAAAAAAATCCTTTTTTTTCAGCTTTTTCCGTTTTTTCTGCCGTCGAACCGCAGGTCCCTGCCTGGAATCGGATTGACAAAGATTGTATATTGCTGTATATTGCAGCCGTGGTGGGAGACTGAATCACATGGACAGACAGGTTATCATAATCGGAAGCGGACCCGCAGGTCTGGCGGCGGCAGTCAGCGTCAGACGCGCCGGCATCCAGCCGCTGATCCTCGAACGGATGCCCAGCCATTCCATGAAACTGCTCGCCAGCGGCGGCGGACGCTGCAATTTTACCAATCGGGAAGACCCCGAATCATTCATGCGCAAATTCGGCAGGAACGGACAGTTCATGCGCGATGCGCTCCGTTTCGCCCCGCGGGAATTTCTGCTGGATTTTCTCCGGTCGGAACGGGTCGAACCGGAACTGACCGATGATTTCCATTATTTTCCCGCCTCGGGGAAAGCGAGGGATGTCGCCAATGCGTTTCTGCATGCCTCCAATGCTGAAGTCCGCACCGGAATGGAAGCGGTTTCGATCAGAATCTCTGCTGAAAAAGTGGAAGGAGTCACGCTCGCGAACGGGGAGTTTCTGGCCTCGAAAACGGTCATTCTGGCAGCGGGCGGGACGGCCTGGGCGGGACTGGGATCCGAGGCTGGACTGGACCTGGCACGCCGGGCTGGACATACCATTGTGTCTCCCCTGCCCGCAGTCGCTCCGCTGAACTTGAAAGAAGAATGGCCGAAACGGCTGGCCGGAGTCACGCTGCCGAATGCGGAACTGAGGCTGAAAGCCGGAAGGGAACCGCTGGTCACCCAGGGCAGTCTGCTCTTCACCCATGACGGTCTTTCCGGCTTCCCTGCCCTCGACCTGGCCGGCGAGGCTGCCGCGCAATGCTGCAAGCATGGCTCCGCAGAGCTGACTTTGACCGTCCGCGCCGATCTGTGCGCCCCGGACTGGCAGAAAGTCCTTGACCGTGCCAGGCAGTCTTCCGGTTCGAGTCTGACGCGGACCGTGCTCAGTGATTTCATGCCGAAGTCGCTGGCGGAAATCTTCACGGATTTGTCCTGCTGCCGCGAGGTCAGAATGGCCGTCCTGAGCGCAGCGGCCCGTCAGCAGCTGATCCGTCTGCTCGGCGGCATGAAACTGACCGTGACCAGTGCCGGACCTATGACAAAAGCCATGGTCATGCGGGGCGGCGTTTCGCTGAAGGAAGTCGATCCGGCCGATCTGTCGAGCCGGCTGGTCTCCGGTCTCTATTTCGCAGGCGAGATCCTCGACCTGGCCGGACCGTGCGGCGGATACAATATGCAATGGGCATTTTCCAGCGGATTCCTGGCCGGATACTCCGCTGCCATCCATTCGAACTCAAAACTGAAAGGAAAATCATGAAGGAAATCACTGTCAAGACCCGTTCCCGCTGTGAAATCGTCGATATCACGCAGCAGATCAATGCCGAGCTGCCGGCTCATATTGCCGAGGGGACCTGCCTGATCTATTGTCCCCATACGACGGCGGGCATCACGGTCAACGAAAATTACGATCCGGATGTCAAGCATGATATTCTCGCCAAACTGGACCGTCTGATCCCGCACGAGGAAAGTTTTTACCAGCACGAAGAAGGCAATTCGGACGCGCATCTGAAAGCCTCGCTGATGGGCTTTTCGCAGCTCGTTCCGTTCCTCGGCAGGCATCTGGACCTCGGCACCTGGCAGGGGATCTATTTCTGCGAATTCGACGGTCCGCGGATCCGGAAAGTCCGCCTGTATTTTCAGAAAACCGAAGACGTTGAATGAATTGAGAACCAACCATTGAAATAAACCAATCGGCAAACCAAAGGAGAAAACAATGCTGAAGGAAATCAGAAGTTTCATTGAGTCCAGGAAGAAAGAACTGCGCAGTCTGTCGGATGACATCTGGAATCATCCCGAGGTTGCCTACACGGAAAAATATGCCGTGGCACGCGTCCGCGATTTCATGAAAAGCCAGGGTTTTGAGATCACCACGCCGTATTGCGGGATCGAAACGGCGTTCCGGTGCGAATACGGTTCGGACGACGGTCCGGTTTTTGCATTTGCCTCTGAATACGATGCGCTGCCGGAAATCGGCCACGGCTGCGGCCACAATCTGATCTGCATGGCGGGGATCGCGGCGTTTCTGGCGGCGGCAGATCTGATGAAAACGAAAAAGATCCCGGGCAAGGTCGTGCTGTTCGGCACGCCGGCGGAAGAAGGCGGCGGCGGCAAAGTCAAAATGGTGGAAGCCGGCTGTCTGAAAGGGATCGATGCCGTGGTGATGACGCATCCGAGCGCGAAGAACAGTCCGGATCCGGGTTCGACGGCGAATCTCGGGCTGGAAATCATCTTTCACGGCAAAGCCGCCCATGCCGCGGGAGCGCCGGAAAAAGCGATCAATGCGCTGGATGCGGTCCAGCTGCTGTTCACCGCGGTGAGCTATTTCCGTCAGCAGCTGCCGGAACACGCCCGGATACACGGTGTGATCCTGGACGGCGGCATTGTGCCGAACGTGATTCCTGACCTCACCCGCTGCCGGTTCTATCTGCGCAGCGGCATCGAAAGCTGGTCGTCGGTGCTGGAGAAACGTTTCCGCGACATGGTTCGGGGCGCCGAGCTGATGACCGGCTGCACGGCTGATATCAAGCCGTTCCGTCCGCCGTACCGTTCCCGCAAGCCGAATGCGGTCATGAATGAGGAATTCATCAGGAGCATGAAGGAACTCGGCATGAAAATCACCATGCCGGAACATCAGGGCCGCGGCTCGTCGGATTTCGGCAATTTCTCACAGCTCATTCCGGGCATCCATCCGTATTTCGCAGTCTCCAACACCATGGAACCGCCGGGACACTCGGTCGATTTCTGCACCTGCGCCGGGCAGGATGCCGGTTTTGAAAACGGCCTGAACTCAGCGGCCTCGCTGGCGCATATCGGATACCGTTTCCTGACCGAACCGGATTTCCGCGCCGCAGTCAGGGAAGACTTCGAAAAGAACTGAACGGCGAGTGTTTTTTCCGATCCGGCCGAACCGGACATTTTTTCGAAAATCCTCCGGCTTTTTATTTGAAAAATGCCGCGGTACATGATATTTTACCGGATCAGGAAAATCTCCGTTTTTCAATAAGCGAAAGGACAGTTGCATGAACGCGAAAGAATTGCTGGAATCTCTGCATCAGAGGCTCGTCAGTTTCAATGCGGTGGAACGCAAAGCCGCCGTGCTGGAATTCAAAGAAAAATTTGCTGAAACACCCGAGGCGCAGACGACTGAAACGACCTGTTACAATCTGCATTGCCATACCTTCTTTTCCTTCAACGGCTATGGTTATTCCCCCTCGTATCTGGCCTGCTGGGCCAAGGCCGAACGGCTTTTCGCCGTCGGCAAGATCGAGTTCGACGTGCTGGACGGAGCCGATGAGTTTCTGGACGCGGCCAAACTGCTGAATCTGCGGGCTGCGTGCGGCGTCGAAAGCCGCGTGGTCATTTCCGAACTCGCCGACAAGGTCATCAATTCACCCGGCGAACCGGGCATTGCCTATCACCTCGGTATCGGGTTCACCAGTGCGGAGATCCCGGCGGAACAGGCTGCATTTCTGAAGAAGATGAAACAGGCTGCGGCCGACCGCACCCGCGGGATCGTCGGCCGGGTCAATCCGGCGCTGGCTCCGCTCGAACTGGATTTCGACAGTGAAGTGCTCCCGCTGACGCCGGCCGGCAACGCCACCGAACGGCATGTCTGCGCCGCCTACGCCGCCAAAGCCGCCAAAATGTTCCCGAATGAGGCGGAACGCGCCGAATTCTGGGCTTCCAGACTCAATATCCCGCTCGAAGAAGCTCAGAAGCAGATCACCAACAAGGTGAAACTGGAAGGCACCATCCGTTCGAAGATGATGAAATCCGGCGGGCCGGGTTATGTGAAAGCCGATCCGGCCTCGTTCCCCGCGCTGAAGGCAATGAATGATTTCACCATCGCCTGCGGAGCGGTCCCGAGCATTGCGTGGCTAGACGGCCTTTCCGCCGGCGAAGCCGATCCCGATGCCCTGCTCGATCTGCATGAATCCTACGGCTGCGCGCTGTTCAACCTGATCCCGGACCGCAACTGGAATTTCCCCGATCCGGAAGTCAAGGCGAAAAAAGTCGCCGCGATGCACAAGATGATCGACTGCTGCGTCCGCCGCAATATGCCGGTTTTCGTCGGCACCGAAATGAACGCGTTCGGACAGAAACTGGTGGATACCTTCTCCGAACCGGCGCTGGCCGACTACATGGACGTTTTCCTGCAGGGCGCGGCCATCGTCACGGCGCATACGATCCTGGCGCCGCAGGGACGCGGCTTCCTCAGCGACTGGGCGAAAAAACAGTTCGGCAGCGACCGGAAGGCCCGCAATGAATGGTTCGCCGAATTCGGCAGAAAGAATCATCTGAGCTGACCGAATCATGAATACGCAGCAGGACAAAGCGCGGATCTGGCTGGAAATCGACCTGGATACGGTGCGCGGCAATTTTCTGAAGATCAGAGCGGCAGCTGCTCCGGCGGAGACGCTGGCGGTGCTGAAAGCCAATGCCTACGGGCTGGGCGTCAAACCGATCGCGAAAGTGCTGCTGGACGCCGGAGCCGCCGGATTCTGCGCCGCCACGCTCGAAGAAGCGCTGTTCCTGAAAAGTTTCGGCAAGCCGGTCCAGATCCTCGGCGGCGTGCTCGATTCCGAACGGGAAGATGCAGTCGCCAATGGTCTGATCCTCGGTATCACCGATCCTGATTGTGCGCAAAAAATCAGTGCGGAAGCGGTCCGTCAGAACAAAACTGCTGAATGTCATTTCAAGCTCGACACGGGCATGGGACGCCTGGGCATTCTGGCCGCGGACGCCGAAAAGATCATTCCGCAGATCATGAAGCTGCCGGGCCTGGACTGCTGCGGTATTTATACCCATTTCCCCTCATCGGAAAGAGGTCCCAACGAAGAAAACCTGGCGCAGATCGAACGTTTTCTGAGCGTGATCCGTAATTTGAAAAAACAGGGGATCGTCTTCCGGAAGATCCACATGGCCAACAGCGATGCGATCAACCATCTGCCGCAGACGCATCAGCCGCCGTTCACGCACGTCCGGGCGGGGATCGATCTGCATGGTTCGTTTTCCGGCGGCAGGGACGGTCTGGGACTGGACAGCGTGTTTACGCTGAAATCGCGTCTGCTGGCGCACCGGATGATGCCGGCCGGACACGGGATCGGCTACAATTCCACCTGCATCCTGCCGAAAGACACGCGGGTCGGAACGGTCACGGCCGGATACGCCGACGGTCTGCCGCTGGGGCTTTCCAACCGGGGAAAAGTGATCATCCGGGGAAAGATCTGCCCGATCCTCGGACGGATCTCCATGGATTATATGACGGTTTCGCTGGAGTCTTTCGGGGATGATCCGCCGGAACCGGGCGCGGAAGTCACGCTGATCGGCCGGGAAAACGGGCTCACGGTTTCAACCGAAGAATGGGCGTCGCTGAAAGGAACACACGCTTATGATGTGCTGTGTTCTTTCGGACCGCGCGTCAAACGCATCTACACGGGAACAGGAAAATAATCGAGGAGAATTCTGCATGAACAAAGGGTATCTGAAAAAAATGACGGCGGCCGGACTGGCTGCGATGCTGGGCCTGCTGTGCGCCTGTATCCGCACCGAATATAAGGAAGCTGCCGAATTTCCGCCGCTGCCAAAAGATCTCAAGGTCGTGACGTATTATGACAAATCCCAGTTCCCGGTGCCGCCCAAAGAACAGATCCTGGTGGGAGACGCCACGGCCAGCGCTTATACGTCCAGCTACACATTGAACGATATCAAGCAGAAACTTACCCGGATGGCCCGCGCCCGCGGTGCCAACGCCGTCCTGATCCAGAACATCGAACATAAGCTCGACGGACAGATCCGCACCGATCAGGTCAAAAACATGTCCGGCCCAACCTGGACTCCGGTGGATGACTCCAGCACCGATGCGCAGCAGCAGCGTTACATGGATCTTTACTCGCGTGCGAAAGACGGTGAACTGCCGGTCTACAAAATCACCATCCGGGCGCAGTTCTACAAGCTGCCGGAACAATCGCAGGTCAAGGAACGGATCCTGGTGCCGGACGCCCCGCCGCCGGTCCGGCCTGAACCAAGGGAAGAAAAGAAAGAACCCACACTCAGACTGCAGAACAACTGACGGCCGGTTCCATGGAAGATGCATCGATCAGTCTGACCAAATTCCTGAGCACAGCCGGAGTCTGTTCCCGCCGCGGCGCGGAACCGCTGATCAGCGCCGGACTGATCAAAGTCAACGGCCGGACCGCCGAGCGCGGAGCCATGCGGATCCAGCCCGGCGACCGGGTGGAATACCGCGGACGGGCGGTTGTCCCGCCGGCGGCAAAACTTTACATCATGCTGAACAAGCCGCGGGGCTATGTCTGCACCCTGAACGACCGGCACGCCGCCAGAAAAGCGGTCGATCTCATTCCGCAGTCGAAACAGGTCCGGCTGGTTTCCGCCGGACGCCTGGACAAGGACAGCGAAGGACTGATCCTGTTTTCCAATGACGGCGATTTCGTGGCGAGGCTGACCCATCCCCGCTACGAAGTGGAAAAAACGTATCTGGTCAGCCTCGAAGGCGAACTTTCGCCGGAAGCAGTCCGGCGGCTGACCGGTCCGGGCATTTCCGATGCCGGCGACATACTCCGTGCCAGAGCGATCCGGAAAGTCGGTCCGGGTCATTATCATTTCATTCTCGGCGAGGGGAAAAACCGGGAGATCCGCCGCATGGCGGCCTTTTTCCATCTCGAGGTGAAACGGCTGGCGCGGATCGCGGTCGGACAGCTGGCGCTCGGTGCCCTGCCCTGCGGCGAGTGCCGCAGACTCGAACCCGCTGAAATCAATGCCTTATTTCAACCTTCATCAGCAAGGAGCCAATATGAAAGAGTATCTGAATCTGCTGGACGAACTGATCCGTCTGCGTCCCACGAGCGAAAACATCCCGGCAGTCAATCAGGCGGCCGAAACCATCCGGAAATTTCTCGAAGACCGCGGCGTGAACTGCGTCATGGAGGAACTGGACGGCAGGAAGGTCCTGTATGCGTCGAACGTGGCGGGAAAAACGCCGGATCTGCTGCTCAACGCGCACATCGACGTGGTGCCGGCGGCGTACGAAAGTCAGTATGAACCGGACTACCGCGACGGCTGGCTTTATGCCCGCGGCGCCAACGACTGCCTGGGCAATGCCGTCTGCATCGTCAAGAGTCTCTGCGAAGCCGATCCGAAAGTGTCCATCGGCGCGATCTTCACCAGTAACGAGGAGATCGGCGGAGAAACCACCGGGCACATGGTCAAACTCGGCTACCAGGCGAAACGTCTCATCGTGGTCATGGACCACTGGAACAATTACAATATCTGCTGCGCCCAGAAAGGCGTTCTGGTCGTCAAACTGACCGCGCACGGCAAGGGCGGCCACTCTTCCACACCGTGGGCTTTCGACAATCCGATCGACAAGCTGATGGACGGCTATCTGAAGTTCCGGCAGACCTGGAAAAATCCCGTGAAAGAAGATTCATGGCACTCTTCGATGGCGGCAACGGTCATCAGCGGCGGACTGGTCGCCAACCAGATCCCCGATTCGGCTGAAATGAGGCTGAATTTCCGTTTTCTGGAGCCGGGCGAAAATGAAAGGATCATGCAGCGGCTGCGCGAGGTGACCGGACTGGAAGTCACCCTCGTGGAGACCTGCCCGCCGGTCACGGTTTCCACGGATGCACCCGAACTGAAGATCCTGGCCGATACGGTCGAAGAGATCGCCGGCGTGCGGCCGGGCTTCGACCGGATGAACGGTGCCACGGATGCCCGCTGGTTCACCTCCCTCAACAAACCGATCGCGATCATGGGTATTGAGGGCAGCGGTGCCCATGCCAAAGTCGAACGCTGCAAGGTCGATTCCATCGACGAATTCAGCCGAATCATCAGAGCGGTCAGCCGGAAACTTTCCGCAGGAAAATAAATATTCAACCCGAAAGGATACTGAATCATGAGCAGTGAGATCATCAAAATCATGCCGTGTCTGGACATGCGTGCCGGACGAGTCGTCAAAGGAGTTCATTTTGTGGATATCGCCGATGCGGGCGATCCGGTTGCCTGCGCGCAGGCCTACTGCAAAGCTGGCGCGGACGAGCTGGCCCTGCTGGACATCACCGCGACCGTGGAAAACCGCGGGACGCTGCTGGATGTGGTCAAACGCGTGGCGGAAGCCTGCACCGTTCCGTTCACGGTCGGCGGCGGCATTTCCGACGTCAGATCCGCGGCCGCGGTACTCGCCGCCGGCGCCAACAAGATCTCCACCAGCAGCGCCGCCTTCCGCAAGCCGGAGATCATTCCCGCCATGATCAAGGAATTCGGCGCGGATGCGGTCACGGTGGCGATCGACGTCGATGTCAATCCTTCCCTGCCCTCCGGCTATGAAGTGTATATCGACGGAGGCCGCACGGCGACCGGTTACGATGCCGTGGAATGGGCGAAGAAAGTCGATGGTTTCGGGGTCAAAGTGATCCTGCCGACCAGCAAAGCGGGCGACGGGGCCAAGACCGGTTACGATCTGCCGGTCATCAAAGCGATCCATGACAACTGCAAAGCGCAGGTGGTCGCCTCGGGCGGCGCGGGCAAAATGGAACATTTCCTGGAAGCGGCCAAAGCAGGCGCAACGGTCCTGCTGGCAGCCTCCGTATTCCATTTCCATATGATCGACATCATGGAACTCAAGAAATACCTGAAAGCCAACGGAGTGAATGTGAAACTCTGAACGCGTTTTTCAGCAGCTGTTCGATCCCGCGGGAAGTTTCGGATCTTCCGCGGGATTTTTATTTTCCGGAAATTTTGCGCAGATAAACGGAACCGGAACTGCCGGAACCGGAAGAAGCGTTCTGGACGGAGATCACCATGATCTGCCGTCCTTTTTCATGCAGGAAGATCTCGCCGGAGGCCTGTCTGGAAGAACGGGATTCCTGTCCCATGCTTTTCCAGCCGCTGCCCTCGAGACGGCGCGCCATATCGGCCAGCGACTGCTGCGGCGGGAAAGGCGAATCGAACGATCCGTAAACGGAATTGCGTTTGGGCAGGCGCATCACCGTGCGGGGCTGTGCACCGGGCGACAGGGGCAGTTCGGACGGCCAGACAGCACTTTGGTTCCGGCTGAATCCGGCAGGCAGGATCAGCGAAAACTGGAGCGTCGGGATCATGCCTTTGAGCTCGATGAGGAAATATCTCCGGCGGCCGCCGGAAGCCAGGGGGACCTCAAAGAGCAGCGAATTGGAATTCATGGCGGCGGAACCGTTCTTATACAGTCCTCGCAGATCGCGAATGGCCTGGTTCAGGTCCTTGTTGACCAGGGCGACCTTCAGATCCAGGCGGCGGCCGTTGATCTCGACCTCCTCGGACCACAGTTCACTGCTGTGCAATGCATTGTCCACGCCGGAAGCAGAACCGCCGGACTGGAACGGGAACAGAGAAAAGACATCTGCGCGGACCGGACCGCACCAGGCGGAAAGCAGGATCAGAAGGACAGCATACCAGCGTTTTCTCATAAATCCTCCCCGTTGAATTCAGACATCCGAATTTTTGGAATAGTCCATGGTTTCCAGCCGGCCGACTGCGATCAGCAGGAAAATGATGGAAAGCGAGAGGGAATAGATCAGCAGCATGAAGAACACCAGGCCGAACATCTTGAAATCCTGGAAATAGAAAATGAAATTGGGGAACAGATAATAGATGATGAATCCGGCGGCGCCGGCATACCCGGCAATTCCTTTCGGAAGCATGGCAGCCGCGATCGGCAGAAAACTGAACGACAGCGAGAACACCAGATAGAGGAAGGAGATCACCATGGCGGCAAGTTCGCCGGTGAAACAGGAGATCATGATGATCATGCCGCAGAAAGGCAGGAAGGCCAGGATCAGATACAGCTGTTTGAACATCAGAAGCAGAGGATAGATCTCTCCCGTCTGGATCCAGTGGGAAAGGAAAATGACGACCAGGGAAGAAACATACAGGGAAAGACAGATGATCAGCATGCCCAGATATTTGCCGAGCATGTAGCTGAGCTTGCGGATCGGTTTGGAAAGCAGGATGAGGATCAGGTCGGAGGAAATATCGCGCGGGATCTCCGCCGCGCCCAGAAATCCGCCGAAGAAAGCGGAGATCACGAACATGATGAAGGCGGCGGAAAGCAGCGGACTTTTGCTGCGGTTGGCATCGATCACCTGCGCGAAGATCGAATCGGAACTCAGCTGCTGCGCGATCGGGTCCAGACCGGCGAAAATGAAAGCCATCACCAGAGCGATCCCCAGGAAGATGAAAAATGCCGGTTCCCGCATCCGTTTCAAAGTCAGAAGAGCAATGGCAAACATGATTTATTTCCCCTTCCCGGCAGGCCGCTGCGCGCTGGCCTGCTGCATTTCCCGTTCCATCAGGACTTCGACAATGCTGTCGTGCAGCCGGCATTCGTCGATCAGAGCATCGGCGCGGTTGGCGATCTGCGGCTTTCTGTATTTGGTCCCCAGCCGGACCAGTTCGGTATAGAAAATGGAATAATCGCGGTATTCCGGTTTCAGATCGAGCAGCGGGAGCATAAAGTTCATTTTTTCGGGTTCGGACACCTTGAGGGCCGAGAGCCGGTTGAGTGCCATCGCCCACATATTGTACTGGTCCAGCTGCGGAAATTTCTTCAGATACTGATGGAATTCGGGAACGGATATCTGATCGGGCGAATCCTTCCGGAGCAGATAATAGACATAAGCGGCCGCGGACTGCGGCCGGTGAGAATATCTGCCGCGGAGAAGACGGAAGATATTTTCCTTCTCCTTAAGATCACGGGAGTAATCGCCGAGCTGAGCCAGCAGAGTAAGTTTTTCCTCTTCATCGGTCGCTTTGGCCAAGGCGTTGGTGAGGTCGGTATGCATGATCCGGTAAGTCACGATGTCGCGGACGGAATCCGGCAGTTCGTTGAGGATCTTGTCCAGATTGACCTTTTCCGGGTTGATATTGGCAACCGCGGCGCAGCGGAGAAAAGCTTCCGAAACGAAATAAAGCAGGAAGACCGGTACGATCAGGAAATACAGACCGGTCTTCTTTTTCATGATGAGGAACTCCAATCAAACAGCTTACTGTCTCTTACCGCAGGACGGACAGAAATTCGCATTGGCGGGCAGGACCTGTTTGCATTGGGAGCAGACACCCCAGACGGCGACCTGATGACCGCAAACCGAACAGAATCTGTCGCCCGGCTGAGTCGGAGTGATGCAGTTGACACAAAGATGATTGTCGGCAAAAGCTTCCTTCTGGACCTTGGCGATCAGGTCGAGAGAAGCCTTGGAGGGCTTGACCAGACGGCCATCCTCGTCGATCGGATATTTGGCCTCGCGGGCGGCGCGCATCAGACGGGCTTCGATGTCCGGGATACGGCAGTAATCCGTGGGCAGGAAATCGCCTTTTTTGACGCGCGACATCTTCCATTCCTCGTAGAGGACGGCGAGCATGGCATAATATTCATCACCGCCGCGCATTTTGGCTTTGGCGCGGATATAATTGCTGATGATGTAGGGTTCCGGATGGCCGGAACGCTGCATCGCCATGCGGAAGAAACGGGCCGCGGCCGCATAATCGGGATGGGAGAGGACTTTGTCGGGATTGTTCTGGTCGACGATGGTACGGGAGAGGATGAAACCGGCATAGAACGGAATCTGAACGTTGGATCTCAGATGCGGGTTGGAGCAGGCTTCGGTAAGGATCTTGACGGCCAGTTTGGGATCGGCATTCGAAATGCTGAGAATGCCGCTCTGGTAGGACTCGATGAAATTGGGGTCGTAGGCGATGATGCTCTTGAGCATCTCGCTGACTTTGTCGACGTTGGTGGTGTCGATCGTGGCCAGACCGCCAGCGTAATTGACGAAACGCATCCAGGCGACGTCGGCAAGGAATTTATGGAGTCCGGCGACGGGCGCCTTGGTCAGCATTCTCTTTTCGCGGGTGATCTCATTCTGCATGGGGGTCAGGAACAGAGCCAGCCAGGAAGCTGCGGCCAGCGAAACGATCATGATCAGAGCACGGACTACAGTATCTTTTTTCATATCATTCACCTCGGGATTGATTATTTAATGTCTTTGGCCTTGAAGAAGAAGCTGGTGAACATCAGCAGGAAAAGCGCATAAGCGATCCCCCACAGCGTGGCCAGTATCATATAGAAACCCGGGATGGGATGCAGGTAAACGGCATGGGATCTGAAGTTGAAGAAATCCAGGTTAGGCAGAATGCCGCCGTAAAGCACGGGAATATGGGAAAGGATGCCGGTGGAATAGCTGAACCAGATGGCCAGGATGGTCAGCACGGGAGCGACCACTTCCGGAAAAATCGTGGCGAAAAACACCGCCATCGCGGACATCGGAATGATGCTGATGATCAGCATCAGCTGGGCTTTCAGCATGGTCCCGGCGATGGTCACGGCAAAAGTCTGGGAGTAGATCACAAAAGAACCGGCGGCGATCAGGGTGCAGATCACCGCGCCGGCCACGCAGATCCCGACAGCCTTGCCGGCAAGATACTGGGTCCGGCCCAGGGATTTGGTCAGCAGCGTCGCCGCCACGCCCTGGCGCAGTTCGCGCGGAATTTCGAAAGTCACCGAAAGCACGGTCAGCGAGGCCGCGATCGCATTGAGCACCAGCGAAACGTCCATCATCAGGGGTTTATGATATCCGATGGTCAGGATCTCATACATGGAAGCGATCCCCACCAGTATCCATACGCAGACGATCAGAAAGTACACGACTTTCATTCTCAGAATATTTTTCCAAGTTCCGCTTGCAATTGCAATGATCTCACCCATCTTTTTCTCCTTTGTTTTTCGGGTTTTCTGCGGAAGCGCAAAGAACTCAGTTCATCTTTGCAGCATTATCCTGTTCAATTTTCTTAAAGAAAAACGACTCGAGCTCTTCATTGGCACTCCGGATCTGGACCCGGTCGCCGAATCGCCCGACCAACTCATTTATTTTGGCTTCCACAGCGGGATCCTTCTGTTCGAACAGCAGTTCCCATTCGCCGTCGGCGATACGGTTTGTCTGTTTGGCAAACACCACCAGTTCGCGCAGCGCGTCTTCGCTCCGGACATCCACCGTGACTCCTTTGCCGCCGCCGGAAAGCAAAGTCTGCAGCGGACCGGAGCACAACAGCCGTCCCTTGTTCAGAATGGAAATACAATCACAGATCTCCTCCACATCGGAGAGAATGTGACTGCTGAAAAAGACCGAAGCGTGGAAGTCGCGCTTCTGTCCCAGAATGATCTCTTTGAATTCCTGCCGGCCGTAGGGATCCAGCCCCAGCAGCGGTTCGTCCAGGATCAGCAGTTCCGGATCGTTCAGGATCGCCTGCGCGATACCGATCCGCTGCAGCATGCCGCGGGAAAAAGTCCCGATCTTGGCTTTGGCATGCTGGGTCATCCGGACGATCTCGAGCACCTCCTCGATCCGTTTTTTCCGGCGTTCGCCGGGAATCTTCAGCAGGCGGGCGCAGACATCCAGAAATTCCGTGGCTGACAAAGTCGGCGTGAAAGCCGGACTGTCCGGCAGAAAACCGATCCGGTTCTTGCTTTCCACATCATCGTAGGGCTTGCCGAGAACCATCGCCTTGCCGCCAGTCGGACGGATCAGTCCCATCAGGATCTTGATCGTGGTCGTCTTGCCCGCGCCGTTGGGGCCGAGAAAACCGAAGATACAATTTTTCGGAATGGAGATCGTCAGCCGGTCCAATGCCGGACGGGGAGTTTTGCGGAGCCAGCTGCTGTAATCTTTCGTCAGCTCTTCGGTCTGAATAATAAACTCTTCCACTTCTTCAGCCTTTCCTGATTCTCTTCTTGATTCGGAGCCGTCAGCACGAAAGAATCTCTTCGGTCGCTTTCAGCAGCGCGGCATTCTCTGCCGCGGAACCCACTGTGATACGGACATAATTGCAAGTCCGTGCCATGGGGAAATACCTTACTACAATATTTTTCAATTTCAAGTCTTCGAAATATTTTTTTGCATTTTTTGGCGGCTGTACAAAAAGGAAATTGGTTTCCGAGGGCAGGATTCCGAACGAAAGTTTCCGCAGACCTTCCGCCAGGACCTCCCGGTTGGCCTTGATTTCATTGACGCATTTTTCGAAATAACCGGGATCGCGGAGGGAGGCCAGCGCAAGGACCTGGGTCAGCATCGAGACATTGTAGGAATCTTTCATCTTCATCATGCCTTCGATGATCTTCGGGTGCGCCACCGCGAAGGCGAACCGCAGTCCGGCCAGCGAACGGCTCTTCGAAAACGTCCGCGTGATCACCACATTCGAATATTTTTTCACCAGTTCCATGCAGTTGTCGCGGGAAAAATCGGCGTATGCTTCATCGATCACCACGATTCCCTTGAACTCCGCACAGATCCGCTCCATCTTCGCTTTCGCAAAGAGGTTGCCGGTCGGCGCATTCGGCCTCGCAATGAAAAACAGATTTGCTCCTGCGGCCTGTTCCAGAACATTATCCGGGATATCGAAATCGTCAGTCAGCGGGATCCGGATGCAGGGTGCGCCCTGCAGATTCGCCAGCGTCGGATAAAGCGAATACGAAGGATCGAAACAGGCCATCGCACGATGTTCATCGGTGAAACAGCGGGTCAGGATGGTCAGCAGATCGTCCGAACCGTTGCCGGTGATGATATTTTCCGGTCCGTAGCCGTTCATGGCGGCGATCTCTTCGCGCAAAACCGAGGAAACCGGATCGGGATACCGACGCAGGCGGACCGTTTCGAAATCCAGCAGGGCCTGTTTCACGCCGGGCGCCGGCGGGAACGGACTCTCGTTGGTGTTCAGCTTGATGATATCCATCGTTTTGGGCTGTTCCCCGGGCGTGTAGCCTTCCATCGCGTCGATGCCGGGGCGGAAATAGGATGTATAAGTCATGATACTGCTTCCCTGTTATTCTTTTTCTCCGCGGATGGCGGCGCTTCTGCCGTGGGCGTCCAGCCCTTCCATTTCCGCAAATCTCACAATTGCCGGGATCTCTTTTTTCAAGGCGTCCGGGGTATACTGCACCAGACTGCTCCGGCGCAGGAAATCCATCACGGACAATCCGTGGAAGAACCTTGCGGTCCCTCCGGTCGGCAGCACATGGCTCGGACCGGCCGTGAAATCGCCGGAGGGTTCCGGGGTCCACGGTCCCATGAAGATCGCGCCCGCAGCCTTGATATCTTTGGCATGGGCCGGAGCATCGGCGATCATCAGTTCCAAATGTTCGGGCGCATATCTGCCGGCGATCTCCAGAGCTTCGGCGAGCGAACGCGCCACGATCATGTAGACACCGTGATCCAGCACGCGGTCCACCGTGGCCTGACGGGTCAGCAGCTGTTTCTGCCGCTCGATCTCGGCTTGGACTTTTGCGGGCAATCCGGGATCGTCGGTCACCAGCACGGCCTGTTCCAGACCGCTGCCGTGTTCCGCCTGGGAAAGCATGTCCGCGGCAATGAATTCCGGGCGGGCGGTGGAATCGGCCACCACCATGATCTCCGAAGGACCGGCCACCATATCGATCGCGACCTTGCCGTAAACAAGTTTCTTGGCTGCGGCCACATACGCATTGCCGGGACCCACGATCTTGTCCACGGCGGGAATGGTCGCCGTGCCGTAAGCCAGCGCGGCAATGGCATAAGCGCCGCCCATCCGGTAAACTTCCCTGATGCCGGCGGCTTTCATCGCATACAACGTGGCGGCATGCATGGTGCCGTCTTTCTTCGGCGGCGTGGCGGCAACGATCTCCTTGACACCCGCCGCCGCGGCGATCCCGGCCGTATGCAGCACGGTCGACACCAGCGGCGCAGTCCCGCCGGGAATATAGCAGCCGACCCGTTCCATCGGCGTGAACTGTTCGCCCAGAACCACCCCTTCCCGCGGCGAATAAGTCCACGCTTTGGGCATCTGATGCCGGGCAAAATCCTGAATATGGGACAGGGCAAGTTGGATCGCATCTTTGGAGGTCTGATCGAGCTGTTTTTCCGCCGCCTCGAATTCGGCCTCGGTCACCCGCAGCTGTGCGGGGGTCAGATCCTGGGAATCGAATTTTTTCAGGAACCGGCAGACTGCCGCGTCCCCTTCCCGCCGGACTTCTTCGACGATCGCCGCAACGGCCTGTTCTATTTCCTTCGGGCAATCCGGCCGGTCATACAGTGCTTTCAGCTGTGCCAGGCTCCCGGATTCCGAACATTTTATGATTTTCATACCCCTAAACTCCTGTCCCGGTTCTGATTGTTTTTCAAAATGGTAATATAGCATAAAAAACCTGAAAGTCCATCTCCGGAAAGAAAAACATCCATATACATCGCAAAACGGCATTGACGCAGACAGATTTGTCAGGATAATTCGAACTGCCGGGTGGACAACGCATGTCCGGCGTGCTATGGTATAATGCAAAAGTTTTGACGGAGGATATTATGGCTGGCAAAATTCCGAAAATGACGCGGCTGATGAAGCTGGTGGCGATGCTGCGGAAAAACAGCTACCCCAATCACCGGAAACTGCAGCGGGCCCTGAGAATGCTCGACACAACCTGCATGTATTCCATTTCGCAGAAAACCGTCCAGCGGGATGTGCAATACCTCCGGGATGCTTATGGAGCTCCGATTGCTTTCGACAACGGCAGACGCGGCTATTATCTGACCGATCAGAACTGGAAGTTCGAAGTCCCGCAGCTGGATGAAGACGAGATGCGTGCAGTGATGCTTGGGGCGAGACTGGCGGAAACCATCATGCCGGAACCCGTCGCCTCGAAAATCCAGAGCGCGGCGGAAACGCTGCTTTGCGGAAATCCCTCCGGGTTGGACGACAATGCCACATTGATTTCGCTGGTGGCACAAGGGGCGCGGATTCCGGTCAATTCGAAGATATTCCGCGAGGTCTTCGAGGCGTGGCAGACCCGGCACGGACTTTCGGTCAAATATTGCAAGGGAATGTCCGGAGAGGTGCTGGATTATGTTCTGGAGCCGCAGGTTCTTTCTTTCTGCGAGGGACTTTGGTATATGAAAGCGGTCATCATCTCGCAGAACGGCGAAACGATGCCGGAGCGGACGATCCGCACGCTGGCGCTGAACCGCCTCCAGTTCGCGGCGATCTATCCGGGACGTTTCGAGCCGGATATGCGTCTTATCGAGGAGGTCAACGGCGGCAGACTTTTCAACTTCCAGACCATCGACGAAGTGGTTCTGCGCTTCACCGGGTGCGCGATTCCGTATGCGCGGGAAAATTACGATCCGGCGCTGATCGAAGAACAGCCGGACGGTTCGCTGCTGGTGACCGTTTACGATGCGGTAGATTTCAAAATCATCAACCTCGTGCTGAACGAAGGAGGCGCAGTGCAGGTGGTAAGCCCGCCGGAGCTGGCCCAGAAGGTGGTTGAACAGGCCGAGCGGGCGATAAGAGCGAACAGGCTTGATTGACCGAATTAGCCGGATAGGCCTGTTTCCCTTGCCGCCCAAGGCTGAAAAACACCACTGGACACCTTTTGTCCACCCAGTTTGGTTATTATAGGGCATGGACACAAAAAAGGAGGCCAGAATTATGTCACGTTATTCCATGAGACGCAGAAAAAACCTGAACAATCGGGCACTTGATTACAATCGCCGGTTCCTGGTGGCATCGACGTTCCGTTTTATGCGGAATTTCCTTTCCCGGCATCTGGGACATCTGAACGATGACGACTTCTTCACTCCCGTTACGGACCGGATCCCCGCTGAGACACTGCGGCAGATTTTCACCGCATCCGCGGCCCCGGCGGTTCGGCGGGCCATCCTGAATCTGGAAAAAGGGGAAAAGATCTGTCTCGACCATGAAAATCCGAAAACGATCCTCTTCAAACTCTGGGAACATCCCTCCTGCAATCAGAAATTTAGAACTCTGATGATCGAACATCTGGATTCCGAACTTCAGATTCTGGAAAGTTCCCTGCGCGATGATCCCGCGCCGGACGCGGGGCGTTTTCAGGAGCTGAAGACCTTTTTCAAACTCTCCGATGCGGAATGCGATCTTCTGCTGCTGAGCCGGCTGGCGATCGGATTCTGGGAGTGCTGCGATCTCCGCGGAAATCTCTCCTATGGAAAATTCAACCGTTTTGCCAGTGCGCTCGGCATCAGCGATGAAGAATTGCAGAAGATCAGCTGTGAGGAATCCCGATTGCGCAAACTGGAATGCATTGACGCTGACCTGGATTTCAACCGCCGCCTGCTGCCGTATCTCAGCGGAGCGGACAGCACGCCGCTCTACAAACATTATTATCAGACGAGGGATGAAGCGGTTCTCCCGTGGGAATATTTCGGCGAACTGGCGGAAAAACACGGCGAACAGCTTCTCGCCCTGCTGTCGGACAAGACTCGGACCGACGGGCTTCACATTCTTCTTTACGGAACTCCGGGGACGGGAAAAACCTCGTTCGCGCAGTCACTGGCCAAACGGCTGGGAAGGCAGGCATATTTCATCGGCAATGAGCATGACCGCTTTACCTCGATCCAGGTCTGCGAACTTCAGCAGGACAAGGACCAGTCCATCATCGTGATCGACGAGGCTGACAAGCTGCTGGATTGTGCGGTCATGAGTTTCTTCGGGCTTCGCAAGACCAATGCGGACAAGGGCGAACTCAATCAGCTGATGGACAGCGTGAAAACCCCCTGCATCTGGATCGCCAATACGCCGTCTGAGGCATTGGCTCAGTCCAGCCGCCGCAGGTTCGATTACTCCATCGAATTCAAGCCGTTTTCCGTGGAGCAGCGGACACGCATCTGGAAAAATTCCGCGCAGAAGCACGGGATCGAACTTCCGGATGGAATGATCGCCGAATTTGCCGTTCGTTACGATATCTCGGCCGGCGGAGTCGAGCTCGCCTTGCGCAATTTTCGTGCGGCGGCGGGAAAAACACCGGAAGAAAAGATCGCCGCAATTCTGGAACCGCACTGCCGTCTGATGCATTCACGGATCCGGAAAAAAGATGCCCACATGGCAGATTATCGGCTGGACGGACTGAACATCAAGGGGGATATGGCGCTTGCCGATATCGAATCCGCAATCCGGAAATTCCTTGCGGACAACACCGGCGATACGGATCGGCCGCGGATGAACCTCCTCCTTTCCGGACCTCCGGGAACGGGCAAGACCGAGTTCGTCAATTACCTCGGATGGAAACTTAAAGTTCCGGTCGTCACCCGGATGGGAAGCGATATCCTCTCCATGTGGGTCGGCGGAACGGAAAAGAATATCGCCGCAGCATTTGACGAAGCGGAGACCAATCATTCCATTCTCTTTTTCGATGAGATCGACGGTCTGCTGCAGAGCAGGGAACGGGCGCAGTACAGCTGGGAAGTCTCGCAGGTCAATGAACTGCTTCACTGCATGGAAAACTTCAGTGGGGTGATGATCGGCGCGACGAATTTCCTCAAGAATCTCGATCCGGCCGTCCGGCGGCGCTTCACCTTCAAAATCGCCTTCGATTATCTGGACAACGCCGGGAAGAAACTGTTTTTCGAGCAGATGTTCCATACCGTTCTTTCTGCCCCGGAACTGGAAAGACTGAACCGGATCGCGAACCTCACGCCGGGCGATTTCCGGACCGTGCGCCAAAGCTTGTTTTACCTTGGCGGGCAAGCGGACAATCAGCGGCATCTGGCGGCGTTGGAACAGGAATCCGCCGGGAAAGCCGTGAACCAGACCCATCGAATCGGTTTTTAAGGAGGAATGCAGATGAAGGAATTGTTCATTTCGATCGGATATTTGCTGCTGGCGCTGGTGGAAGGACTTTTGTATCTGGTGTTCTGGCTGTTCATCGGTCTGCCGATCCGGCTGTGGGAAAAGTGGAACTATGAGGCACAGACTCTGCGTTATTCCGGCGGCGGCTGGGGACACAGCATGGCGCAGGCTGGTAAGAATAGTCATGATTGGCCAGATAAGCCATAAACGATAATTGCCTATTCAGCCTATTCAGCCTGTCCAGCCTATTACCCAAAGAAATCGCAGGAGAAAAAACATGCAGATCGAAGTCAGAGCCCGCATCTTTTTTGAAGTCCGCAAAGGTGAGAAACGTGAGAAGGAACTCATGCGGACCCATCGTGTCATTTCAATCAACAATATCAGCTTTCCCGCTGAGCCGCCGCCGTTTTCGGAACCGTATCTGACCGCGGACAATCTGCTCGTGCTCTATTTCGATGATATTGATGAGGGCCCCAACGCAATGACGGAAGAACAGGCAAAACAGATCGTGGATTTTGTCTGCAATGACGATCCGCGCCCGATCATTGTTCACTGTACAGCGGGGATCAGCCGCTCCGGGGCGGTGGGCGAAGTGCTGAACTGGTATTTCAATCGTTATCTGGAAGACGACCGGGCGACATATCGGCTGTTCTATGTTCTGAATCGCGGTCTCATCCCCAACAGCCATGTGCGGCGGCTTCTGCTTACGGAACTGCAGCGGCGTCACGATACGCTGAAGTCGATGGTTCGAAGCATCCATATGCGCAGACAGAGACAGTATCTGCTTCATGGAATCATTTCCCTCTGGCTGGAAAAACATCTCTATCCCGACTGGGGAAAGTGGTTTGCGCCACTGGAGTGTCTCCGCTTTTCCGAAAAAGCCGTCCGCGGCGATCCGGAGATCTTCCATTATGCCAAAGCCAGATTCCTCCGTTCCGGCTGCGGCATTACAGAGTTCAACGACAACGTGCTGGTGGTGAACCTCAACGGAGACAGCGAAATGCGGCGGATCTTTGCCATGATGTTGGAAATGGCGGAACCGGAATGTTATGAATTCAAAGGAAATGATGCGGAACATTTTTTTGAGCCGTTCATGCCCGCGATCGGAACCAGAATTTTCCAACGCGGGCGGCCTCTTCTCGATTCCCTCCAGAACGCACCGCAGGACGCCGTGGTCGAGCTTTTGGTACAAGACCGCTGGCAGTATCTTGGGATGTGGGGCAAAATGGGCGTCGATCACAATGCAAAAAGATTCGATGAATGCTATGCGGAATCTGAGCGAAAGAAAAAAAAGCCGGATAGGCCTGATAGGCAGTTATAATATCCAGCCTATTCATGAGGAGCACGACGTTCGAATTTTATGCGGAGGAATGGCAAAAAACGCTGGAAATCATCCGGAAATGGTGTACATTATTCGCCGGAGATCATCTTTTCCTTCGCATGGTCAATTTCAACGGCATGGAAGCAAAAGAAATGCTCTGGGAAGATCGGAAATGGATAAGACAGAAAAAACGATGATGTAAGTAATGACAATCGGAAAGGAATCGATCATGACGCTTTATCCGCAGACTGTCCAGGACGCCGCTTCGCATTATCTCGGAACCTTGACCCTTCGCGAAAAAATCGGCCAGATGGTGCAGTTCAATGCCCGGAACCTGAAATTCCTCCGCGATAAAATGTCCGACTCGGAAATCATGGAACGGTATCCGTTCGGCAGCTATTTTTCCGGCTGCGACGTGATCGATCTGATCGGACAGCGGGTCAAAGGGCTCGAAGCGGTCGAATCCCTGAAAGCCGGGGCGAAAATCCCGCTGCTGATCTGCGGCGACCTGGAAAACGGGACCGGCGGGGAACTGCCGAACCTGACCACTTTGGGGGCGGCCCGCGATCCCGAGCTGGCTTACGAATTCGGCAAGGTGCTGGCTCAGCGCGCCCGCTGGTGCGGCTTCCATTGGACTTTCGGTCCGGTGTCCGATATCGTGATGAACTGGCTTGCGCCGACCATCGCCACCCGCGCACTGGGGTCCGATCCGGAACTGGTCGCCCTTCTCGCCGTGCAGATCATCCGCGGCATGCAGGACCAGGGACTCTGCGCCACTGCGAAACATTTCCCCGGCGACGGCCTCGATTTCCGCAATCAGCATATCGGCGTGGCCCTCGACCGGATGACCCGGACCGAATGGGATGCGACTTACGGCAAAGTCTACCGGAGCGTCATCGGTGCGGGCGTAAAAGCGATTATGGCCGGACATATCGGACTGCCGTGCGTGGATGACCGCTGCTTCCCCGCCACGCTTTCGGACCGGCTCTGCACCGGTCTGCTGCGGCATGAGCTCGGTTTTGAGGGCGTGCTGGTCACCGATGCCCTCATCATGAGCGGATTCGTTTCGTTCCAAAGCTACGAAAAACGGATGATCACCATGATCAACTCCGGCGCCGACGTGATGCTCTGGCCGGAAACCGATATCTTCGACCTGGCCGAAAAAGCCGTGGAAGCCGGAGACATTCCGGAACAGCGCATTGATGAAGCGGCGCAGCGCGTGCTGGAAATGAAATTCGCCTGCGGCCTGCTCGGGAACGATCAGCTCCCTGTCCCGCAGGAACCCGGTGAAGCATACGAACTGACCGCGCGAAAAATCGCCGAAAAAGGCACGGTGCTGGTCTGCGACCGCAATCATTTCCTGCCGCTGAAACCGGAGTCCGACCGCAATCTGCTGGTGGTCGTGGCCGATGAACCCGAACGGCTTCGGGATCAGGATCTGCATCACTATCCGCGCGTGGAACATTTTCTGGACGAACTCGAAAAACACGGTGCAAAAATCACGCTTGGATCCAGACTGAATTGTCTGCATCTGGTCGATTCGGAATTCAACGGGACCGAATATGACGCGGTCCTGGTGCTTTTCACTCTGAATCCGTTCTATTCGGGCCGGATCTCCGGCGAAACAACGGAAATGATCTGGATGATGAGCAATTTCCGTCACAGCAAGGTGATTGCCGTTTCGCTGTTCTCACCCTATGTGATCACGGAGAATCCGTGGACCCCGGCTGCCGTCATCAATACGGGCTCCTATTGTCCGGCTTCGCAGCGGGCGGCGGTGAAACTGCTTTACGGCGAGATCGAAGCCAATACCCGGCCGCCGCAGGACCTGCTGACGGACGGCCGTCCGCTCGAGGAATGGGAAAAGATCCGTTATAAATCCGTCAAGTGACGATTCACTTCCGGCCGCAGTATTTCCGGAACACCTCGAAATATCCGGGCTTCAGGATATCGTGCCCGTTGCAGACCATCACCGTGCGGCCGCCGGCTGACAGGATGGTCTTGAGATCGTGTTCTATCTCCGCCGGAGTCTTGTATCCCAGACTGCTGGCAGGATCCGCACTGAGGCCGATAAACGGCAGTCCTTCCGCATTGGCAAAATGATCTTTCGCATGTTCCAGCACGAATTTCGTATATTTCCGGATTTTTGCCTCATCGAATTTGAAATACCAGGAAACGGTCTGTCCGCAGTAATCGGCACAGGTCCGGTTGCCATACAGATGGTCGTTCCGGAAGTCGGGATAAATGTGCACCGCGATCTTGAAACCGGGACGTCTGCTCCTGATGTAACCGATGACGTTGTTGTAATAATCGGCGAGCTTCTCCCGGTAAAACGCAGTCCGGTTTTCCTGCGTGTCGGCAAGTTTCCGCCCGGTCAGATATTTCCGGTATTTGATCAGACACTTTTCACAGTAACAGCCCCGCAGATTCATGTAGCCCAAATAATCCAGGAATATCCCCGCGGCGTCGGCCGGAGCATTATCCAGCATACGGTCGAGTTTTTTCCGGGTCAGCGCCAGATCTTCATCGCTGATGAAACAGGCGATATCGGTGCAGATCACATCGATCTCCCGGACCGGTTCGCCGCCGTAGCGGTGCTGTTTTTCGACCCGCCGCGGATGCAGGATCTTCATCCGTTCGGACCTGGGCATTTTCGGATCGAGGTCTTTTCCGGAGAGATAAGCCTGAAGTTTTTCCTCTTCCGGGGACAAGACCTGCCGATGGGGTCCGGCCGGCGTGAAACATCCCCAATAAGCATTCATCCCGTATTTCCGGGCGAGATCGTATTGTTTCCGATTTACCGTCATGATATCGGTCACGCCGGCGGCGGCATACCGCTCGGCAACAGCTTCGGAGGTCGGCCTGCTCCAGCAGAAAAGACGCTCGAATTTCCGGTTTTCAGCCGAAGTGTTATTCGATGTCATACAGCCGCCGGCCAGCAGCGCCAGCCCCAGAAAAAACGCCAGTTCAAGCTTTCGGAATATCATTTTCAGTCTCCTTCAGATCCAGGTAGTAAGTGGTGGAATCCAGATGTCTTTTGAATCCGGCCCGTTCATAAGCCCGCCGGGCGGGAGCGTGGGCCCAGTCCAGACCGGTGGTCACCTTGGCGACTCTGACGCCGGACTGCCGGAACAAGTCCAGAATATAACGGTACATGGTCTGTCCGATGCCTTTGAGGCCGGTAGATTTCAGTGCGCCGTTGTTGCAGATCTCGCCGAACGGACCGTTGATGAACCAGGTGATGAAACCGACCACGGCACCCTCGTGTTCGCAGACGGCAATGCCGTATTTGCCGCTTTCGATCTGCGCTTTGACCTGAAGCCCCTTCGACTTGGCATCGCCGGCGGGATTCATCAGGTCGGAAATTGCGTCGCCAAGCGCCTCGCGGCTCATCTGGCGGATCGGCCGCCAGGCCTCATTGGCGATGGACATGACCGTTTCCAGGTCAGTCGCGCGGTATTCGCGCATCTTCATTTTCAGCTCCTTTTCAGCGTGCCGATTTCTTCGTTTTCATCCAGATGCAAAGCGTGTTTTCCGGATCGAACGGTTTGCCGGCCGAGGCGTAATCGATCAGATATTGTCCATGGCGATTCATCAGCGCGGCGAGACCGGATCCCGCCGGGTCCGCGAGCTCGAAATCGAGATCCTGCAGCACCGAATCGGGCTTGTCGAAACGGCTGCCCTGAACCATGACCAGAGGACCGCACATCACCGCGGCCCGGTCCTTATTGCGCTCGGCCCGGATATTGCGGTCGAACCGGATCACCAGACGGGCTCCGTTCGGCCAGGCGGTATGGATCCGTAAGTATCGGCTCGCGTCGCCGAAAAGTTTTTTTGGATAAAACTTCACTCCATCATCATACAGGATGGTCTTTTTGCCGCTCCAGCCGGGGATCCGCAGCGCCAGAATGAACAATTCGCTCTTTTCCAGCTGGAGGTCGATCCGGACATTGGCCGAGGCCGGATAACCGCCCTCGATCCGGATCCTGCCGGGCTGTCCGCCGGGCGAAACAAAGTCGATTTCCGCATCTTCGTAGAAATTGATGAACACCGTATCGTCCCGTGTGAAAGCCGCGGTATAAGCCGACATGGCCAGCCCCTCGGGGCCCTGCGCACGGCAGCAGTCATGGTTGTCATAAGGCTTTTTGAAACATCTGCCGATCTGGTCCGGGGCCGATTCCTTGCAGGAAACTCCGGCCAGCGGCGTCGGATTGACATGCACCCAGCTGGCACCGTCTACATCCACGCCGCCCAGGATGCCGTTGTAAAGACTTCTTTCAATCTCATCGGCAACTCCGGCATCGCCGGTCAGACGCAGGACACATTCGCAGTAATGAAGCCAGGTGACGGTGACGCAGGTCTCGCCGAAGCCGCCGCAGTCGGTTTCGAGCTGACGCAGGGCGGTGTCGTTCCAGAATTCACCGACGGAATCTTTGGATCCGCCGACGCCGGTGATGAAGATCTCACGGTCGCGCACCGCCTCGTAAAAGGCCTTCACGGCTTCGAGATATTCGGGGTTGCCGACCTCGATGTACAATTCCGCCAGTCCCTGGAAACAGCTCATCATCTCGTATGCTTTGCCGTTGCCGATCTCGCAGGGGGGCATACCCTCGAGGACAGCCTTGAAAATATTGTGCTTTTTCGATCCGCCGCGGGAAACGATCCATTGCGCGAAATCCAGGAATTTCCGCTCGTGCGTGATGCGCCAGGTTTCGACCACGGCATCCAGAATGGAAGAGGAAGCCAGACCGTCGTGACAGCCGGAATCCAGAATATCTTTGGCCTCCGGACCGAGCTGGGTCATCAGA